>Ga0137429_1000062_pt1 | contig 60539 bp, 51 predicted proteins | sample EasRivERMZT736_2_FD_102304 | JGI IMG/M metagenome (GOLD analysis project Ga0137429, IMG submission 102304) | Soil microbial communities from meander-bound floodplain in the East River, Colorado, USA - East River MetaG ERMZT736_2 | ecosystem: Environmental > Terrestrial > Soil > Floodplain ...
GTAGTGCATCGTCGCTGCCCTGCGGGACGCCGCGATAGGCCATGCCCACGATCGGCGCGGGACCTTTTTTTTCCGGAATGATGATCGTCCGCGGCGCCGTCTGCGGAGGCTCTTTCACGGTGACACGGGGCGGCACCGGCATCTTTGGAAGCCAGCCGAAATATTTCTGTGCCAGCTTCTGCACATCGGCGTGAGTCACATCCCCCACCACGACGAGCGTGGCGTTCGATGGGCCATAGTATTTGTCCCAGAACTGCTGCAACTCGTCGATCGTCGCGGCTCGAAGGTGGGGGATTTGACCGATGGGCGTCCACTGATATGGATGCTGCTTGAAGATGACCGGCAGTAGTTTTTCGGGCACGGTTCCGTAGGGCGTGTTCAGCGAACTCATCCGGCGTTCTTCCTCGACGACGGCGCGTTCCTTGCTGAAACTCTCCTCGTCGATCTTCAGGAAGGCCATACGTTCGGCCTCGAGCCACATGGCGAGTTCAAGTTGGTTCGACGGCAGCTCGTTGACGTACGTCGTGTTGTCAAAACTGGTGTACGCGTTGCAGTTGCCGCCCGTCTTGCGGATCGAGTCAAAATGCTGCTCGGGTCCAAGCACGTCCGTCCCGCGGAACATCATGTGCTCGAACATGTGCGCGAAGCCCTGCCGTCGGGCATCCTCGTCCTTCGATCCCACGTGGTACCACACCTGCACGGCCACAATGGGACAGGAGTGGTCCTCCAGCGACAGTACGGTCAGGCCGTTGTCGAAGACCTTTTTTTGGAAGTCGTAAGGTCGTGGGCCTGCGACAACTTGTGGAAGACCCGTGCAAAGAAAGATTGTTGCACAAATCAATGTCCGGATCAGACATCGCAACATGAGAGCGCTCCTTTACAAGAAACGAATAAATTTTGCATACGCACGGTCGCTTGCAGTCGACCAGTATCGGTTGAATCCGCGGCGATTGCAAGCCGGCGGCGTGAAGCAGGACCGACAACCGGCAGACCTCGCTCGGCGATGATTGTGCCTGTGGCACTTGGGACAGGTCATCCCACCTCGGCCATAACCTTAACCGTTTCGCTCTGATCGATCGCAGCGTAGATTTCCATAAATATTGATGGCACCGTGCATTCCTGTCACAAATTTCGCCCATGCGCGTTAATTAGGCAGACAGACACAGCGTGTATTTGCGGAGATGTGCCCGCCGAAGGACTATGACGATGCTAACGACGGTGGCGAGTTGCGACCAATTGCAAGTAAACCGGGAGAGTTACGTGGCCGGTCGAATTCCTGAGGCGTTGTCGGGGGGCGAGAGCGCCCTCAGTATGTTGGCCCCTGAATTCGAACGACTGCACGCCGTCGTATTTCGCTATTTGATGCACCGCTTTTTCGATCCGGAGTTGGCCGAAGAACTGACCGCTCGGACGTTTTACCACGCGGCGCGTTCCGTTCGCCGTTTGCCGGAAGATGGCGAGCAGCTTCGTTTCTGGCTGTTGCGAACAGCAACGAACGTCGCCAACACACACCTTCGACGGACCCGCGTCCGGCAGTTCGTCCTTCGACAACTTGGGCGGCTCAGGCCGATGGCAACGAAAACGGAATCCGCATTCGAAACAGAGGACGATCACCGCGTGGTCGTAATCCGGGGCGCCGTGCAGGCCCTGCGTCCGAAGCTGCAAGCTGTCGTGGTGATGCGTTACTACTCGCACATGTCCTTTGCCGAGATCGCGAGCGTATTGCATTGTCGTGAGAACGCCGTTCGCACCCGTCTGAGCCGCGCGGTCAAGGAAATGCGGCTACGCCTCAATGCGTTGAGCAGTGATGACCAGGGGAAAAGCCAACTGGGAGGTTGTGAATCATGTACGAATCGGAACTAGAGAAAGAGTTGGTGTCGATCGAGATGGATGCTCGACCTGATCCGCATTGCGTTCAAGCGCTGCGCGAACAGATGATGGATATTGCCAGTCGGGTAGCGGCGCACCCGCACCGCGGTCGAAACAGGGTTAGCGTACTTCTCGTCGTCATCGCCGTCTCCGGTCTTGCGGTAGCAGGGACGAAAACGGGGCGAAGCTTCGTCCAATGGGTGTTCACGCCCATCGGGCAGGTCCAGAGCACGCAATGGGTGGCTCCGAGCGGGGAGCTTTGGTCGCAAACGCAGACCGGGCGTAGCGAGCCCTTCAGTCCCGAAGAGGAGGAGGTCGTGGCCAGGAAGTTTGCCGAAAACTCTGCAAGCAAACAGGCCGGTGAAGGCCGCCTTGTCGGGTTGATCGAAAACCCGGGATTCATGGGGACAAGCCTTACCATTTACCAAATCGAGTATACGCAAAGCAATGGGGCCAAGAACATCGTCGGCTCTGGCAGGCCCGTCGGGTTGCAGGCGGAGAACCTTCGGATTGACGAGATCATGCAGTTGCGCGACGCCGGCGCGGGTAGGGTCATCGAACACTATCCCTTCCTGATCGGCATGGGCAAATACACGATTCGGTTGACCCTTTCAGACGGCGCGACCGTGGACCTCCAGACTTTCTTCCCGCCCAGCACTAGCGACGAGCGCGAGCGCATCTTTGAAGAAATGCGGGAACTGAAAGCATCTCTGCGTTTCACGGTGCTGGACGCGCATTGGGACAGCGCCAATCCGATGATGGGTGTCTGGGGCAACCTCCGCTACGAGCTTGCGGACGGGAGGATTGTCGGCGCCACGGAGCAGTTGCCCTTGGAAGTCATCTCCGAAGACGGCACACAGGTGGTGATGCCCGACCAGGAATCGGCGATCCCGATCGAAGGTAAGAATCGCGAGTAGATTCCCGCTTTGAACTCATCAAGGGGTAGTACCAAGGGCGGCTATGGGCCGCCCTTACTCGCGGGTACGTTTAGTCGTCGTCCATGTGGATGAAAAGCTCGTTCGCGTCCTTGGCATTATGGATTTCCCGGCCGGCGCGGCGCCCGAAGGCCTGGTAGAACGGTTTGTTGTTGAGAAACATCCGCTGGGAGATGTAACCATCAAGCCATTCGCAGGTCGTCAATTTGCGCCAAGGCGCGAGGAAAACGTATCCGGCGGCGACATCCGTGAATCCCAATCGCGGTTCGAGGTGAAACTCGAATGATCCGTCGTCGCGTACCAAGGCGAGCGGTGACTCGTCGACATCGAACCCGACAGGCTCGTTGTTTCGCATCACCATGACGGACTCCAGAAATTCAGCCAACATCGGACCGGGACCGTTGTAGGTCTTGACTATGAAGGCGGCCGAAAAGTCCATGTCGTGGAGTCGGATTTGGAATACCATCGGGCCGTGTCTTTGCCGGAGCATGAAGCCCATCCGGGACCACGCCCCCATCGGCCCTGGTTGCGGGCAACCGATAATCGAATGGTTCCTGCCCACCCATGCGATGCCGCGTTGCCCTTTCTCGATGATCTCTTTTTCAATCTGCGCGGCCATGAACGCATCGCGAGCAAGGGCGCGAGGAATAGTCCATATCGCGCGGAAGATCCGAAGCTTCTCCCAGGGGGGACAGTCCCGCGCCGCGTTGTCCTCGAAGCCGAGCATGGCCACCGATGGCATGTCCATCCGCCGGTCGAGTCCGATGACCCTGAGCTTCTCCGAATTCTGGGGGATGCTTCGATTCAGTTGCCACACGGTCTCGAACACGTCCCAATAGCCCTTCCACCCCCAAAGTCCAAATGGCTGATGACGAGCAATCTCCAGGGCCAGTTCACGATCGAAGTCCGAAGACGAGACCAATCGCTCGATCGCCGCATTGTCTTCGGCGAGGCACACCTCCATGGCCACGCAACGGACGCCCGCTTGACGGTAGACCGCCGGAATCAGTTCGTTGAGGAAGTGCAGCGCTTCATGCCGCTCATGGACTTCGCCGAACATGACGAGTGGATATTCGGTCGCTTTGGCAACCGCATACTCGATCGGGCCCCGGCCCTGTTCGTCGAGCCACTCCGCGACTTGCGACCTTTCGGCATCGCCGAGCCGGGACACCTCGACCAGCGTGGATTCGGGCCGCGCAAGGTAGGCCGCCGTCACGCCTGCGGGGGGCGCCATCGATCGCACCAAGCGGATCGTCTGCACCAGTTCGTAGAGGTACACGCCGGTGGCCAGCGCCACAGCCGTCAACACAGTCGCCAAGGCGCGGCGAGATCGGGAAGCCGCGCGGGCGTCACACACAACGACTGTGCCCGCCAGATAGTCGTGCCATGCTCTTTTGTCTCGGGAGATTGCGACCCAAAAGAATCCGAGGAGTAGGAAGATCGTAGAAAGGAGTTTGCCGACTGTTTCCCGCAGGAGCGCCCGGCCGAGTCCGATTGGGCCGTCTGAGCCACGCCGCACGGTGACGCCGCAAACCAGTTTGCCGATTGTCCGTCCCTTCCATCGGAGGGCCAATATGGAGTAAAGCGCGGCCGCGCCAAACATGGTGACTTCTAGTGGCACGTACAAGCCCAGCCGAACGCCAAGTCGGCTCGCGGCCAGCACTCCGATGTAAATGATGACGCCGTCGATCAGCGTCGCCGCGAATCGAGTCCAGAAGCCGGCATTCCCGCACGCTGCTTCCTTTGAGACTAGGGTCTGTTGGACGGCCGTCATGCAAAGAATCCCATGGGGTGGGTCTCGACGGGTATGTTGAGAATCTTGACGCCAAGCAACACAGGGGTCAAACAACCCAGCGTGTCCGCCTGCAAGAGCCGATGAGAACGCTGGTCAAATAATGGTCGGATTTGAACGAATAGGCACGAGAACGAGTGGTTTTTGTCTGATGGCGAGTCGAGGGCGAATCATCCTCGTTAGTCTGATTGCGGGTGCGTCCGTGGTACTTTCCGTCGTGTGCCTCGGTTTGCTCACTGGGGACGGCGCCCAAGTTCCGGTTTCGTACCACCGACTCGGACTGGTTCTGGTGCCGGCCCGCGTCGGAGGCGTTGAGGGGCGATACCTCCTCGACACAGGATGTGATACTACGGCCGTAACCCCCCGTGTCGCGTCAGCACTGGAATCCACCGGGCGAAGCGTTGAAGTGTCCACTTCACTCTCGACCAACGATCCTGTCCACGCAACCGCTGCGCTGTCGGGTGGAATTCAGTTCGCTTCGGGCAGCCTGGACTATCCGACCCATGTCGACGTGATGGACCATAGTCGCCTTAGCATGCTGCTCGGAGACGATGTGGACGGGATCCTCGGCTGGGACGTGCTGCGAAACTACGTGATCGGAATCGATAGCCGGGGGCAACGCCTCTTCGCGAGCCGTAATATCGGCGCGACGGCCATGCTGGAGAGGCTGGGCGCAGGCCAAGCGGATACGCGACTTGTTCTGGAAACCCTGGACGAGTCGCCGTTCCTCATGGTGACATACGAATCCCAATCGCTGAGGCTTATGCTCGATACGGGCGCAACCGTGACCACACTTTTTTCCGAAACTTGGCACCGCTTGAACGTGGAGCCGCCGATCGAACCCGCTCCCAACGGCGTTTCGTGGGGGGTGACCGGTGAATCGCCGGTTCGGGCCGGTCGGCTGAAAGAGCTGTCGCTTGGTCCGCTTCGGCTCGCTGACGTATCCGTTTTGGTGTCGAGTGTGGAAGGCGCTGTTGCACAGAAAGGCGTGTCTCGCGTTTCGTTTGACGGCGTACTGGGTATGAACGTCCTTTCCAAATATTTCGTAGTGATCGACGGCCCGGAAGGAGTGCTCTACCTCGTCGAATAAACGTCCCCTCGATATCGCATTTCGGCGGTCGCTCCACTCAGTTCGCCCGCCATCCCGGCCGAGATCCGAGCCTACCGCGGAAGTCGAGAAGTAATCCTCTCCGACGCGACCTTGGCACCCGGCATGTCAAACAGCTACCGCAAAGCTTCGGCGGAATTGTAAACGCCGTGGGACAAACTTCCCGTTCGGTCAAGAGACCGGTCGGAAAGCCTGTCCCACAGAAGACGGAATACCGCCCTTAATTCAGTCCTCGTCGCAGGAACCGAGCGGCAATTCCTGCATAGGCCAAGTGTCGGCCCTACGGGTTCGGGGTATAGCGGTAGGCGGCGCCGGGCACGGCGACGCCCGCGGTACCCTTATACGCGATTTGCAACAATCCGATCGCATACCCCGTATTCTTCACGCCCAGGTCGCCGCTGTTGTCCACGAATTCCCAGTTCCAGATTGCGTTGACGACCGTCGTCGTCCGGTTGCCCGTGGGCACGGTCGCGTTGCACGCCCCACTCGGGCAATTGAATGGTGCGGTTCCTGCACCAGTGCCATTGCACGCCAGCCCGTCCCTCGTCCCGCCCGAGCACCGCCGTAGGGTCCAATACGGATTCGCACCGTGGGCGTCGGGATCCTCGCAGGTAGGTCCTGTGTGTGCGCCGGTGCAGCACGCCAGCGGCGTTCCAACCCCCGTGCACGCCGCAGGTTCGCTTGCGGGCAATCCCGTATCATCATTCAAAAGCAGTCGGGATGCCCCCGCGTCATACAGCGCGTCCTTCAGAAGGCTCAAGAGCCCTATTGTCTCATCCTGTACGCCCTCCGTCGCAGTGTCGCCGTCGTAGTCTCCGTTGGCGGTCCGGTTAATGGTCGTCAGCCCGGAGTGACACCCGGTGGCATTGCAAGTAGAGTCGACGTTCTCATACCCCGTATCGTGGTTTTTCAGACGGAACGTGTGACCGCCAACCTTCCCCATTTCCGGACCGGAGGTCGGTCCCGGGCCCATGTGGCACGTCGTGCAATTGAGTCCCGCATTTGTCGTGTGATTCGAATTCGTAAGGACGTAGGTAGTCCCTCCGGCGGGAAAAGTGGTCACGGCGTTGACGCCTTCGAGCATGGCCGCGCCGTTCAAGTAGTGCGGGGTCGATACGCCTGTCGGATTCGTGGGAGGGACGGTCCGGCCGTTGTGGCAGGCCATGCACGTTGCTCCTGCCCCGACGCCGCTAAACACTTGTCCGGTAGGCAGTCTTACGGTGTCGTAAATCCTGAGCAGTTTCCCGTCCTGGGACGCTCCGTGTGTGGCGTGGCACACCAGGCAGTCGATCACTCGGAGGCTTCCGCGATGCGTCGAGGTGACAACTGTGCCATCGGGAAAATCTTGGGAGTAGTCCCTATATCCATTCCCCGAGTGACACTGCCTGCATGACTCGCGGCTAGAGCAGCTTCCCGCGCCGGGGCCGCTGCAGCAGGGCTCCGGCGCTCCGGCCCCGGTACACATCGCAGCCGGAAGAGAGTTTGAGCAGGTTCCCGTTCCTGCGCCGGTACAGCAGGGCGACGGCGTTTGAAAGCTCGTACATGCCGAATTCGTGATGCAGTTTCCTGTTGCCGCACCGAGACAGCATTGCCACGGTGTTTGCACGCCCGTACAGGACGCGTTCGAGATTGTGCAGGTGCCGGTGCCTGCCCCCGTGCAGCACGCCAACGGCGTTCCCGGCCCAGAGCACAGCGCCAATGCAGGCGAAGCCGTGGTCCCCGCGCCCTCGTCGGTGCAATAGGCATACGGGGTTCCAGGCCCCGTACACAACCAGTTGTTGCCCACGCTCCAGTCATAGTGGGACCACGGATCGGCTTCCCTGTCGGCGTGCCCAATGATGCTCCACTCCGCTACGATATCGGTGTGGCACTCGCCGCACAGCGTGGGGTCCATTGCCGTCATTCGTTTGAGAGCATAGACCGTGGGAGTCCCCCCTTGGGATGCCAAATGGTCCTCGCCGTGGTAGATTTCTTCGCGCATGAACCTTACCTGCGCCGCACACTCCGAGTTATTCTTGCACACCGAACCTGCGAAGGGTCCGCCCTCGCAGACGCCGGTCACGCATGCGCCGGCGAGTCTGTTTTCGTGCGGTTCGTGGCAGGTTCCACAACGAATCTTGCCGTTGTCCAGGTGTAACGCCAGATCGCTGCCCGGCGGCGGACCGTCCGATACCCCTTCGTCAGCGTCCTCATTCCAGGGGTGTGAGTTCTCCAAACTGCCCGCGCCGATCGAAGCGCTTCCGGCGATCTTTCCGGCCGAGTGACACGACTGGCAAAGATTCTCCTGCCCCAGGGCCGTCAACATGCCGCCCGGCGCCCCGTCCATCGAGTGGCATCGCCCGCAACGATTGGTGATGTCCAGAATGTGAGGCGGAACAAAGGAGTCATGGGAGGCAGTTTGCTGCGGATCGTCGTCCAAGAAATCCTCCACCGTTCCCGCTCCGAAGCGGGTTACGGCGAGTTCCAGGTCGGCCGCGTCGATCACCCGATCCCGATTCAAATCGAGGTCCTCGCGAAATCCGCCTGCGTCTATCACGGCTACAATTTCGGCCGGGTTGTCCGGCATCTGCGGCACACCGGCGCGGACGGGCGCTGAGCCGTCACGACGGTCTACCACGGTCCGCCACTGATCTTTGACGGTCCGCTTGGTCGACTCACGCTCTTGCGTCGGGCCGACCGCCGCCGTTGCGGAAGCCCCGGTGCACGCCACATTGTAGACTTCGACCGCCGCGTTGTTTGTGCTGGCAACGTACAGTATTCCCGAATTGATCATGACATCGCACGGCACTCGCAATTGTCCCGTGCCGGTTCCATAACCGATAGCCGGGGTATGCAATGCGTCCAGCTCGTGGCCATCGCTATCGAAAGTGCGAACCGTGCCCATGAGCGCGTCCGCCACGTAGATGTTCCCGCAGGCGTCGATGGCCAGCCCCTCGCTTCTGGCGAACCATGCCACCTCGGTAGTTGGCAGATAAATCATGCGATAGCCGAATTTAAACAAGAAAATGCCGGTGGTATTGAAGACTTGCACGCGAAAGTTATCCGTGTCGGTGACAAGGACGCGGCCTTGCACCTGATCGAGGGCGATGGCTTGCGGGGTTTCATACTGACCCAGTCCAGGCCCCTCAATGCCCCATGAACGAGCCAGGGTCCAGTTGGTCGGCGTGCTCTCGACAAACACCAGCACGCGGTGGGAACTGCTGTCCACGGTATAAAGCTCGTTGCTGGTTGAGTCGAAAGCGAGGTCGTTCGGTCCGGTCAGGGTCAGCGGCGCAGGGTTTACCTTGTACAAAAAGGCAAACGCTGTGCTGTACACACCGATCGTCCCGTCGTCTCGCGATATGAAAACGCGTCCGTCCGTATGGACGGCGATTCCGATCGCACCTTCGGCAATGGCGTGCGTGCCGACCAGCGCTCCGGCCGCGCTGTACTCGGCAAAGAGCTTCATCGGTGGATCGGTCACGTAGAAGCCACCGCTTGGCGTCGGCGCCAGCCTTGCCGGATACGCCAGACCGGTCGATATCGTACTTTGATGGGTGACGTTAGAAGTCTGTCCGATGGCTGCCGTCGCTAACGCAATTGCGACGATGTGATCCATAATCATTGCCATTCTCCCTTCGTTTTGACTAGTCTATCCGCACACGGCCAGCGCGGACTCCCTGACTAACACTTCCGGCGCACCTGACGCCAGTGCCCGAAAACACTGCAAGCCGCGTTCCAGTTGGTCTCGGAACTTGGGTATTCTATCAGTCGGGTTAGATGCATCCCTGATGATAGGAGCCTTAGCGTCTTGGGACCAATCGAGACTGCGAATCCTGAAGTGCCGGATCAAAAGTACTCCCAGTCCATTTAATCACCCACGTCCAATTCCCTGGTTCCTAAGTTCGCTATTTTAGCATATAACCGAACTTACCAAAAAAAAGGGCCGTTCAATCGGCAATACAGTAAGGCAGTCAGCGTCCGAATACGGTCATTGCGTACAGAAAGTCGGCTACATCGAGGAGATCAACATCTTCATCGAAATCGGCGTCAAAGGGTCGACAATTTGGGATTGGCGGCCGGGATGGGCCTTCGATGCAGGGGGCCATAAGCGCATAATCATCGGCATCTACGTCGTTATCATGGTCGAAATCACCTCGTATCCCAGCGTATACCCTAATAAAGGGTTTGGTGGATGGGTCAGAATCCAACGCGCCATCGATAAACACCTGGTTCGAGTTTGAAGCCGTGTCCGGGTCGATTTGGAATCGGAACGCAACCTTCTTCATGCCGCTCCTGAGCGCTTCGTCGACCAACGACCCAATGTTGATTTCAAACAGAGTGGATGGCTGAAAGGGCAGAATAAACTCCTCTGCAACGAGGAATGACGGAACCCTTGAAAAATCACCCAGTTGCTCCAGGAGATCCGCCGGGTAGGCGTAGACTTGCAACCCGGCAACCAGTGCTGGAAACAGCCCGGATCCGCGTACATTGAACGTCAACGTGGCGATGACCGGCGGCTGCGAGGTGATTCCGTTGAGGTTATATTCACAGACGACTCGGCGTTCGAAGCCCGGTGTGGGCACATGAGCTAGAGTTATTGACCCCTCGTAATTGGTTTCGTTGAAGGTCCAGTCCGCGATGTCTCCCGCACCATCGAACGGTCCGAAGTCTCCCCCGTCGACAATCGTCCCGTCGGCCGAGGGATACACTACCTGTGCGACCCCCAACGCCACTGACGGAAGGCAGCCGATGCCAAGAAAGCACCACAAAGGGGCAGGTCGAACCGGCGGCCACAGCGATCTCAGTCTATGTGTCATTCCATGATCTCGCCCGTTTTATCCTAGCCCTCTACCGATCGGCTGAAGTTGCATTCCTTGTGCCCGGGATGACCAAGCGCTACAATGCCTATGACACCCCCGAAGGCCCCGTTGACTGCCGAAGTTCCGGGTCGCAACGTCCGATAGCTGTTTGCTAGGCCCGTTCCCACATCCAGATGCGTGAAATCACACATTGCAACAACTACATTGTAGGCTAGACATTTTACATTGGCTCGGTCGTCGCGAGCCGAATAAGGCGCGCGGCTCGAGAGCGGCCGCAACAGGCTACGCGCCAATTGAGCACCAACTCGCGACAGAGGGCGGAGTCGCAAGAGGCTGCCTGCGTCTCGGACCCACACGTCCGCGTTCGTGCCATCCAAACCTCCTACAACATTTGGACTGCGCAAAGAGGGTTCGCGTTTCTGACTGATGTGCCACGATATGGACTGATTTGCGTTGGCCGGCGCTCAATTCGATCGGAATTGGTCAAAGAAAAGCGGGACCGTATCGGAAGTCAGTGTCTGAGTGGCCGCGTCAATGGCCGATACGATCTCATTGGCGATTTGACTCTGGAACTCCGCACACCCACCCATCAGTAGCGGCGTGACCACGAAAACGAATAAGACACTCATCGCGCGGGGAACTCGCCGGGTTCGTTGTCGCCTATTCCATCTCACAAAACAAGGACCTATTAACGTCACACCGAAGGCAACGGGATACCCACCGTCGCGTACTACGGCCTACCTCAAATACCGTTCCAAAGCCTCGACCTTGGGCCGCCTCTATTGACTGATCCGACCAGTGGCTAGGCATGAGACTTGCTCATAGCCTGACACGGGCGGAGCCTCCCTAGTCGGCCGGCTCGTTTGACGGTGTAGAATTGACGCGGTTCCGCGCGCGGCCCACGGATGTGTACGAACGAGACTAAAGGCGAATCCGACGCTGGATCGGGGGGGGCTTCTGGGTTGGACTCCTCAACCTGGGACTTACGCATGGCTGTTCAGGAGTTCGAGAAGTGGTACATTTCGGCGGTGATGGCGAGTTCGGAAGGCGATAAAGGGAAGGCGGCGCTGAGGTTGGGGATCGGCCTGTCCAGCTTGTATCGCAAGCTCATTGAACTGGGAATTGCGACGGGAGTGCCGTCGCAAGCATCGGCGAGTTACGAGGTATGAAGGCGGAAAAGTACGTTCCGGAATCCAATCCGTTCGTCGATCGGTGTCGGGAACAAAGACGGCGGAGTTGGGGGAGACACCCCCGGACCCTCCCGGACGCTCCCTCCTCGGCCGCGTCGTCTGACCCTCGGTCGGCTCGTCTAACCCTTGGCCGCGCCGTCGGACGGGCGGCGATGGTCTGCATCGCAGGCTTCGCGTCGCTGATCAGCTTAAAAACCCTCGCGCAGCATCCGACGCACGCGGTGCATCCGTTGATGACAAAAGAGGGTCCCATTGTCCGTTGCCAAATGCTTAACCTGCCATCCTCGGCGGCCGTGGTAACGCCGTTGGCGATCCAATCACCAATGATGGAGCAACAGCCAAATCAGTTGATCGAGCTGCCCGCGGGGGCACCTCCTATTCGCGTGTTGCGATTTCTTCCGAATGCAACCATGGAACAAAGCGTCGTTCCCGCCGTGAACGACGGAGGACGTCCCGCGATCGAAGTGTCGATCGAAGGATCGACGCAATCCTACCGTCGTTGGCTGCTCGCGGATGATCCGGATCGTAACCGGCTTACCAGTTATATCGGAGGTTGGCGGTTCATGTCCGTCGCAGATCGGGCGGAGCGCGATGCGCTGTTCAAGCTATTCGAAACGGAGTTCACTCGCGACCCGATGCTGATCGTCAGTCGCACGGGCGGAGGCGGAGGACGCAGATTAGCAATCCATGTCGATGATGTGCAATCTCTTGACGACCTGGGCGGCAAGATCCGGGTCCGTAAGTTCTATCCGGATTACGCCATGGATCGCACGACGTCCATTCCGATCAACCAGTCGGACCGGCGACGGAACCCGGCTGCCCTTGTGGACATTGAACATGACGGCGTGACGGAAACGCGGTGGGTGTTCGCCAAGTTTCCAGGGTTTCAATCCCGTGAGAGCGACCAGTTGCCGTATCAAGTGACGCTCGACTGCCCGGCGGAGAGCGCGAGCAATGTCCCGGACTTCGCTTTGGTGACCGTGGGCCGGCAGACCATCGAAGTGTGGCAACGCGATGCGGGTGCGACGACAAGCCGGCCCTTGGACCAGGACGCCGCAATCGCCATTCCAAACTCGCAGTATCGATTTCGAGTTTCAAAATTCGTGCCAAGCGCGCGGATGGTCGAGGTGTATCGATCAGTCGAAAAAGGAAAGGGCGGACCCGCGTTGGAAATCGAGTATGTCGATGCAGCCGGAACTACGTCCCGGTTATGGCTGGAATTGGGACACAACCGAACCGTCGGCACGCCGGTGGGCTCGATGATGGTGACTTTTGACAATAAGGAAAAGGACGCGCCTCAGGGAATTCATCCGTGAAAGCGATTCGATCCCGCGGGGTGATTCGAAGATACATCGTTGCGATCGTATGCGCCGGCCTATACTCGGTCAGCGACCGCAGAGGGGGCGCAGCCGAGCCGGAAGCGACGAAGTACGCGGGAAATTGCACGAAAGCCGGCTGTCATGAAGAGTATGTGAAGCGACCGGTTGTGCATTCACCCGTCGAGACCGGCGCCTGTGATGCATGCCATGAGGCCGTCACCGGAGCGGAGCACAAGTTCAAACTGATGGCGGCCGGAGCCGCTTTGTGCACGGAGTGCCATGAAGAAGACAAGTTTCAGGGGAAGGTCGTACACGGCCCCGTGGTTCAAGGGCAATGCGTCGCCTGTCATGATCCGCACGGAGGCAGGGCCAAGGGACTGCTGACCACCGACACGGTCGCAGCGCTGTGTTCGGAGTGCCACGACAAAACACTCGAGGGTCTAGCCTTTGTCCATGGCCCGGCGGCGATCGGTCAATGTACAGCCTGCCACCAGCCGCATGCGTCCAAGCACCCGAAGCTGCTGCGGGAGGCGGATCGAGAACTTTGTATTGAGTGCCACACGGAAATTCAGGATCGAACGGCGTCGATGAAGCACGTCCACCCACCGGTAAAGAGCGGGTGCTTGAGTTGCCACAAGGCCCATGGCGCCGCTAACAAGATGATGCTTTCAGCGACGGCGCCGGGGCTTTGCTTGGACTGTCACGACACGATCGCAGAGCGGCTGGAGTCGGCGAAATACAAACACTCGCCCATGACTACAGAACACGCCTGTTTGACTTGCCATGATGCGCATGCCTCCGAGGCGGCGGGTCTAGTTCTGGGACGTGGCTCCATGCAAGTGTGTTTGTCCTGCCACAACAAAGAAATCAAAACGCCGAGGGGTACGCTGCTCAATGTAGCAGCGCATCTAGAGAGTAACCCGCACCATCACGGCCCCATCGAGAGCGGCGATTGCACGGCCTGCCACGAGCCTCACGGCGGAGAGTGGGCAACGCTCCTATCGCGCGAATATCCGGGCCGGTTCTACGCCGCCTACAAACCTGACAACTACAAACTCTGTTTTGAGTGTCACGAGGCGTCGAGCTTCGAGAGCCCGGAGACCGATTCGGAAACGGAGTTTCGTAATGGAACGCGCAATCTCCATTACCTGCACGTCAATAAACCGTTCAAGGGGCGCACCTGCCGAGCTTGCCATGATCCGCATGGTTCACGGAATTCCAAACACATCGTTGAACGCGTTCCTTTTGGAAACTGGAACATACCGCTCAACTACCGATCGACGCCGACCGGCGGTTCCTGCCAGCCCGGTTGTCACAATCCCTACCTTTACGACCGCGAACATCCGGCGGTCAATGTTACCGGTCGTTAATGACCGCAGCGTCGGCATGACCCAGTAAACTGTGGATATTCCCATGGTGTTTGCGGACTCCGACACAGGCGAAATGTGAGGTCCGGAACGAGGGTTTCTTGAAATCGAGAATGGACCGTTAACGGCACTCTCAGGACGGATTGTGGTAAGGTCGTCTTGCCAGTTCGTAACTGCCTGCATAGAATGAACTTAGGTGCAATAGAAGTAATGGAGACAGCCATTAATCGGGTGCGGTTGCCCGTACCCAAGGTCTCGTGGCACAGGGCGTGCAGGTTAGGAGGTAGCGGATGCGGAGATATGATGCCCGCGAAAGGCGTGGGTTTCTCGCATGCCGCTTGGTGCGACTTTTATTAAGGGTGGGTTCCGGCGGGTGGATCCGCGGGCAATTATGAGGAGTTCGGAGCCATGAAACGTGTAAGTCAGTTCGTTCCGGCAGTGTTTGTGACGGTGTTAGGGATGATGGCCTTGGGGCAGATCATTCCCGGCGATGAGGATTCCTATCCGTCGGTGAGCGTCATCAATACGCCGCACAATCTGAACAACTACCCAGGCGTTAACATCCCCGGCAATCAGGTTTGCTTGCCGTGTCACACGCCGCACAATGCGTTGGAGGTCGATGGGGAGAATTACGTCCTTTGGAACCACGCGGAGACCAATCAGACCTTTGTAATGTACACGAACATAGAGGGGGAGACTGTGCCGGGCCAGCCCGAAGGACCCAGCAAACTCTGCCTGAGCTGCCATGACGGGGTCACCGCTATCGACAGCTATGGCGGGATGACAGGCAGCATCGTAATGACTGGCGATGCGGCCATGGGGACAGACCTGTCGAACGATCACCCAATCGGCATCCAGTACCCAACGTCCCAGCCCTCCGAGTATCGCGATCCGAGCACTTATGCGCCCGGGATCGGTGGGGGGCCGGGCGTGAAGCTCGTGACCATTGACGGAACGGATCGTGTTGAGTGCAGTTCCTGCCACAACGTGCACAACAACGGGCTGGGAAACTTCCTGCGAGTTCCGATTCAGGAAAGTTATCTTTGCCTACAGTGTCACATTAAATAAGGATACCGTGTCGGCGGTTGAAGAACGTCCAAAGTGCGGCAGCGTGGCGTCTTCAACAGAGTTGATCCCACCCGTTGATCGGCGGTAATCAAGAGGGGCGTACGAGGTTGTGAGTTAAGCCGCGTACGCCCTTGCCATTTACGGGACACAGGCCGCGCCCCAATTGAGACACATCAGAAGGGGTGATTCATCCGCAATTCGACGATACGATTGCGTACATGTTCATGCGTAAACGTGCAGCGGACATTGTTTGCTTCGCGGCCTTTGTCGCCGCCGCGGGTTGCCAATCCGCACCCAAAGCCGAGCGGGCTGCAGTCTTTTTCCCGGCACCGCCGGCGGCACCGCGGGTGCAATTCCTCACATGGGCAAGCGGCGCCGGGGAACTGGAAGGGAAACGCGGGTCCTTCGAATCGTTCGTCCTCGGTGAGGAGCCCACCGCCAAGCAGGTCATCCAGAAACCGTACGGCATCGCCGTGAGGGACGGTGTTGTCTATGTTTGCGACACAAAGGGATTAAGCCTCTGTCGCCTTGATTTTCGCAATCACGGGTTTTCGATCATGGGTGTGAGCGGGCCGGGCCGGTTGCGAAAACCGCTCAATATGGTGATTGATCCCCTGGGCTACAAGTTCGTCGTGGACTCCGACCGGAAGCAGGTAGTGGTTTTCGGTCCGGATGACGCATATGTCACCGCGTTCGATATTCCTCCTCCATGTCATCCTGTCGATCTGGCCCTCTATGAAAGCGAACTTTTCGTTCTGGATAATGATGAGAGCTGCCAGGTTGTGGTGCTTGATCGGAAGAACGGAAACGTACTGCGGCTGTTCGGCTCGCCGGGCGGCGAACCGGGGCAGTTCAAAATCCCCAATTCCCTCGCCGTTAGCCCCGACGGATTTGTGTATGTCAGCGATACGCACAACTGGCGAATCCAAAAGCTGACCCGCGACGGCAAGCCGGTGTGGGTAAAAGGCGAGCCGGGCTACAGGCTCGGCCAGTTTGGTCGGCCGCGGGGCGTTCGCGTAGGTCCGGACGGAACCGTCTACGTTGTCGATGGAGCGACGGAGATCGTTCAGATGTTCGACCCGGATGGCCGTACGCTCATGCGATTTGGCGGACCGGGCAATGCACCTGGGGCGCTGGGGCTGCCTTCGACGCTGGCCGTGGATGCCACCTCCACGCCGTATTTTAAGCAATATGTCCACGACGCGTTCAAGGTGGAATATCTGCTGTTCGTGGCCAGCCAATTCGGCGAGCGACTGGTAAGCGTCTACGCCTTCGGTTCCTTTCCGCCGGGGTATAAACTCGGCGAATCGGAAATTCAAAGTCTCGACCCGGTACCCATAGGGGAGGGCATCGGACCGGTTCAGAACGACCAACCACCCGTCGAGCCCCGCCCAAGCGAAGGAGAGCAAAAAGACGATAACGATTAATATCGGCGTTGTTGGCTAACGAGATCCCGCCAGCCCCCACGGGGGCTGGCGGTGATTGGAAGGAACTCGCCATATGGCCAAACGGCCGGTCGTCCTCTGCCTCGTGACGTTGATCGCGTGGGTGCTATCCATCTCTTGCTCCCAACCCACACGGTATCAAGTGCTCTCGTTTTTTTTCGACGGCGTTCCGGATCCGCTTCGCGCCCGCGAAACGGGCGGTGCGTTGGGCGGAGATCAAAGCGGGCCTGCGGGGGAGTCGGGGACCACGGCGCAGCCCAAGCGGTACTACGCCCATACGCCCTATCGTGAGAACCGGTGCGGGGGCTGCCATGATTCCACGAGCGGGCAGTTAATCCGCGCTTTGAGCGAGGGGCTGTGTCTCACGTGTCACTCGAAGCTCACTGCGGAGGCGCGTTTCGTTCACGGACCGGTGGCCGTGGAAGACTGCACGGCCTGTCATCACTTTCATACCGCACCCTTTCCAAATCAACTTCTCCTCGATCCCACGGCAACATGCCTGAATTGCCACGACCGGGAGGACCTGTCGGAAGGCGACCACCATGTGGCGCTCGATCGGAGGACTTGCGTGGAGTGCCACGACCCGCACGGAGGAAGCGATCGGTTCTTCTTGAAACGGGCTGAACCTTGAGTGGCGCTGGCGGGAAAGGCGCCGCGGGCCGAAATACGTCCGCTTCCCTTGACGTACGCGCGCGCCGCTTTCTTTCCGTGCGGCTCGCGAGACACGAAGCCAAACTAAGCTGGCGTGGGTTCGGCTACTTGTTGGCGGCGGGTTGGATGGTAGGGGGCGCAGGGTGCCAGGCGCCTCCAAGAGATACTCAGGGAAGGGGTGTTGGAAACGTTGCGATCACTGACGTTCGAGGGCGATTGGAGTTTCTCGCGCGGCTGCGCGACCAGGAGCAGGATTCCAAGGTGAGACGGGACAAGCAATCCTCGAAGGAGAGTATTTTTGAGGAGAACGTGCAACTGGAAACCGACGGCTCTGTCTACCATCCCAACTTCCTTGAGTTCACCCTTGCAGGGTTGTTCGGCTTGCAACAACATGATTTCGAAGAGACGTTCGGCGAGCGCAAGCGAACGAGCGGCGATGACGGCGACGTGATCGAGTACGACTTCGAGGGGCATTTCCTGAAGAAGAAACCCTATCCCGGCATGGTCTATGCGCGCGAGTATCGTTCGATTGAACCTCGGCCTTTCCTTTCCAGTCTGGAAACAACGACAACGAACTATGGTTTTGTCTGGCAATACGTCGACCCTAAGACTCCCACGAGCCTACAGTTCAATCATACCGACGTGCTCCTCGAGCCGATCGATCAGCATGACGAGCTGAGCCATCAGACGAATGAGGAATTACGCTTTGAGACGGCCTACAAGTTCTCCGAACACAACGTGCTTTCGTTCATCTACGATCGCCAGTCGGTCAAGGAGGAGCCGTTCATACTCGACTACGATTCAGACGAAGGGACGCTGGCCCACCGTCTTGACTTCGGCGACCGCAACCAGCATCGTCTGGATTCGGAGTTGAACATGTTTAATCAGAGCGGCACGTTTGACATCGAGCGGACCAGGTTTCGCGAAGTTCTACGACTGTCGCATAACGAATCATGGCGATCATGGTATCAATTCGAGTTTCTCGATCGAACGCAGGGCTTTCAAGCGGGGGTGCCGCCCATCGGCGAGCAGTCCACTTATTTGACCGGCACGGTCGAACACAAACTGTATGAGAGCCTGGTGTCGCAGTTTTTTGCCTATGTCCAGGAACAAGACTACGATTCCGGGCTGAATATTTCCCGCCTCGGGATGGCACCGAATCTTGACTATCGAAAGAAGAACCCTTGGGGCGTTTTGAGGGCGAACTATATCTTTCGGGCGCAAACCGAAGAACGTGAAGGCAGTGGGCAAAACCTGGAAGTCGTGGACGAGCGAGCCACGTTCAGAGACCCGGAGCCCGTAGTTTTGGCGAATACGAATGTCCAGTTGGGCTCTATCCAAATTACCGCCGAGGATCGATTGACCCTGTACCGATCGAGCGAGGACTATCGTGTGCGAAACGTCGGCGACCGCGTGGAGATCGAGCGCGTTCCGACCGGCCGAATCCTCGACGGGCAGACCGTGCTCATTGATTACATCTGGTTGCTTGCCGGTGACTACACGCTGGACACTGTTGCACACAACCTCGCCGTGCGCCAGGACTTCAAGTTTGGACTATCGCCCTACTATCGCCTTCGCGATCAAGATCAGGACGTCACGCCCCAATCTGCTACGGGCGTGGTCCCCGAGGATATCACGGCGAACATTTATGGCGTGGAGTACCAGAAGGGTCCGCTTCGGTTGATCGCGGAATACGAGGATCACGACTCCACCATCGTCCCTTACGAAGCGGTCCGCTTGAGCTCCGAGCTGACTCACAAGTTCGATTCCGGCGGGACGGCCCGATTCAAGGCACGATGGACCGATATGCAACGCTCCGCTCCGCAGAACCGCGACACGGAATTCTTCACCATCGAGGGACGCTACCGGCAAACGTTGGCGAAGACCCTGACCGTCGAAGGGGCCGTCCTCTATCGCACGGAAGAAGACACCCTCAGCGGCGATGATGAGGGCGTGGACGTCGATCTGACTTTGGAATGGTGGTACCGCCAGACGGAAGTCCGCGTGACCTATGAATTTGGAAGGTTTGAGGACGATTTCGCCGAAAACCGCAACCAGTCGCTTTATGTGCAGTTTCGCCGGCGATTCTGAGAATCGAAGGCGACAAGACCGGAGAACAGGGTTGACAGGGTCAGTTGATCAAGGCCGGAGAGGCCCGAATTCGCGGACGGGTCGCAGCGCCTGGTGCGGCGTTCGTCGCGTCCGGGTGCGCGACGTGCTTCTCGGTTTCGCCTGGATAATATCCGGTTGCGCGAAGCCGGCGGGGCCGTTGTTCGACGCGCCCTCGACGGCGATCGCCTGGCCGCCTCCGCCGAACCCCGCGCGTATCCGCTACGTCGGTCAATTGCGCACCGAGGACGATTTGAAGCGCGCGCGCAGCGGTTTCGACGTGCTGGGAGAGTTCCTTGTGGGAAAAAAGCCGCCGGCGTCCTTGTACGGGCCCCGAGCCGTCGTTTGTACCAAGGACGCGAACCGTCTGTGGGTTGCCGACCCCGGCGGACGTTGCCTTCACTTGTTCGACCTTGAACGCCGCAAGTATTTGAAAGTTCAGCGGATCGGCGACTCTCAGCTGCTGTCGCCGGTCGGATTAACTCTGGGGCCTGCGGGATCGATCTATGTTTGCGACGCCGAAAGGGTGGCGATCTATCGCGTCTCCGACCGTGATGGACGATACTTGGGGACGCTCCGGTTGCCGGACGAGCTTCAGCGCCCGGCGGCGATGATCTACGATGATACCGCGCAGGAACTATTCGTGGTTGACGTGACGGCGCACGACGTCAAGGTGCTCGATGGGGAAGGGGCGCTCCTGCGCATCCTTGGACGGCGAGGAACGGGTCCTGGGCAATTGAACTTCCCGTCGGCGATCGCCGCCGACGAGCATCGACTCTGGGTCGCGGACTCAGGTAATCACCGGGTGCAGGCCATCACGCGCCACGGCGAACCCGTCGCGGCATTCGGACACGCCGGTGATGCGCCGGGAGACCTCGCTCTACCGAAAGGTGTCGCCGTCGACTCGGACGGGCACGTTTATGTTGTTGATGGGCGATTCGAGAACATCCAAGTGTTCGACAGGGAGGGACGGTTGTTGCTCTTTTTCGGCGAGGAGGGAGCCGGACCGGGCGAGTTCTGGCTGCCCGGCGGGGTTTTCATTGAATCGACCGGCCGCATTTGGGTTTGTGATGCGTACAACCGGCGATTGCAGGTATTTCAGTACTTCCCGGAGTCGGAACATGTTCCCTAGACACTTTGTCACAATCGGAAGATTGAGGATTGAAGATCGAAGATCGAATGTGTTTGCCCTCGCCGTGCTGTCTGCCGGCGGGTTGGTGTCTAGTGCTGTCGCACAAAATCGCGTTAGCGAGACCGTGCATAACTTGTCCGCGTCCGGTCCGGGTCGCGTCCGCGCGGCCAGCGAATCGCAGGTGTGCATTTTCTGCCATGCGCCGCACAACACCGGAGGCGAACGACCGCTGTGGAACCGCAACCTGCCGATCACGAGCTATCAGATTTATCAGTCCACGACGCTGGACGCCCAACTCGGTCAGCCGACCGGGGCGAGCAAGCTTTGCCTAAGCTGTCACGATGGGACAATTGCACTGGGGAGTGTGCTCAGTCGATCGGATCAGATTCGGATGAGCGGAGGCGACTTCATTCCGTCGGGACTGAGCCATCTCGGCACCGACCTGTCGGACGATCATCCCATCAGTTTCTTTTATACGTCCGGGCTTGCAGCCTCCGATCGGCAACTGGTTGCGCCGTCGGCACTGCCCACCGAGGTGCGGCTGGATGCCAACGGACAGATGCAGTGCACGTCCTGTCATGATCCCCACCACAATCGATTCGGGAAGTTTCTGGTGCTACGGCGCGAGTTCGGCGAGCTGTGCATGGCCTGTCACACGATGGACGCGTGGAACGCTTCGTCGCACCGATTGTCAAACATGACGTTGATCGATTCGCCGACCGGAGATTGGCCTTTCAACACCGTCGCGGAGAATGCGTGCCGTAGTTGTCATCGCCCGCACACCGCCGGCGGCCGCGAACGCTTGCTGATCTACGAAAACGAGGAAGACAATTGCCTGAGTTGCCACGATGGGAGCGTCGCGCGAACGAACCTGCGAACGGAGATCGATAAGTTCACGGTGCATGATCCCCGGCGGCACACGGACCTGCATGATCCGACCGAGACGCGCGCCGGGTTGAACCCGCACGTCGAGTGTTCGGATTGTCATAACCCCCACGCGACGGCGCCGCAATCGCCGCTGGCGGGTTACATCCCCATCGGCGCGACGTTGACCGACGTACCCGGTGTAACCATCGCAGGGGCGAGAATCGAAAAGGCGGAGTATGAGTATGAAGTTTGCTTCCGCTGTCACGGCGACGCCCCTGTTCCGCTTTCTCGGCAAGTTCAGCGTCAGGCGCCGACCGAGAACTTGCGTCTCAAGTTCACGCCCGGCAATCCCAGCTATCATCCTGTAGTCCTTGCGTCACCGAGCGCCGACGTCCCGAGCCTGGTCCCCGAGCTTCCGCACGGATCAATGCTCCGTTGCACCGACTGCCACAACAATGACACCGGAAGACGCGCCGGCGGCGGCGGTCCGGACGGGCCGCATGGTTCCAACTTCGAGTTTCTGTTGGAGCGAAACTACAGCGTGTTGGACGACTCTTTGGAATCAGAATATGAGTACGCGATGTGCTACAAATGCCACCAACAATCCAGCATTCTCTCGGATCAGAGCTTTGCGTCGCATCGCAATCACATCGTCGAGGAGCGCACGCCCTGTTCGGCCTGCCATGATCCGCACGGGGTGAGTAGAACCCAAACGCTCGGTGGGGACCACACGCACCTGATCAATTTCGATACGATCATCGTCCGTCCTGAACCAACGACCCGGCGGCTTGAGTTTCGCGACACGGGCCGCTTTGCGGGGAACTGCACCCTCATTTGCCACGGGGCGACGCATGTCTTGAGAGCCTATGGACCGGGCTGATGGGCCGCGTCAGGCAGAGAATAGTGCCGCGTAGACCTAATGGGAGCAGTTTTTCCCAATAGCGGAGAGGCAGCCTGGAACGGAACGTGCAGTAGTTTTCGAGGCATCGCCTATGCTCATTTAGGAGACGGAATGGACAGGCGATCAATACCTCACAAACGGGCTGGAGGCCTGGCGCCGCTTCTACGACGACAGGCTCTTGGAGATTGAAGACCATGCGCGTCGCGCCGAATAGAAAGGTCGGACAAATCCTGCACGGAATCGCCTCTTTATGGGTCGGTGCCGTAATCCTCGTTCTCATCCTGGTAGCCCTGGCCTGCGCGACGCTGTACGAGTCGATGCAAGGAACGGAACAAGCGCTGGCCGCGTTCTACATGTCGCGATGGTTCCACGGATTGTTGGCCTTGCTGGGCGTCAACGTCTTTGTCGCCTTGGCACTGAGAATTCCCTTTACGCGCGAAAAGATCGGCTTCGTGGTCACACACACTTCGATCCTGCTGATTCTCATCGGCGCCCTGGTCACTCGGTTGTTCGGCGTCGATGGGCAGATTTCTCTACTGGAGGGCGGGACCACCAATGAGCTACGCTCGACAGGCGGAGAGAGATTGACGTTAACCAATAAGACCAATGGCGTATCGGCATTCGTGGACTTGTCGCCTTCGGTGTTCGGCGGCCTCGTCGTCGCTGATCAACCCGAAGGGGCGAGCATCACGCTTGACGGCGCGCAGGCTAAGGTGGCGCGCTATTTACCGGACACTGTCGCGTCCACCACGGTGGCGAACGACGCGGCGCAGCCTCGTGTGGCCGTACAGGTGTCCCTTACGGCATCCGGACAGGGCGATCCCATCTGGGTCTTTGACGGCGATACGCAGCGAGCCGGGCAGACCTCCGTGGCTCTGGCAGTCGTGGCCGATCGCATCGAACTGCAGAATCGCCTTAGCGCTACGGAGTCAAAGAGCTCCACATCAGTTGGAAAGGTAACGCTTCAACTCTCCGGCAACGCGTTTGAATATCCCGTAGAGTCGTGTACCGACCAAGCTGTCCAAATCGGGCAAACCGGCTACAGCCTTCGCGTGTTGGAATACTTCCCTCACGCAACCGTAGGTCCGGGAGGTGAGATCAAGAACGCATCGAACCAGGCAATGAATCCGGCCGTCCGGGTTGAGATCACCGGATCGTCGGGCAAGCGAACTCGGCTGGCGTTCGCCCGATTCCCGGACTTTAGTTCCATGCACGGCGAGCAAGGATCGGAGGACTTGAAGCTGGTATTCGTGTCCTCCGATGCGGTGTCGGCGTCCGGCGCCCCAATCCAAGTCCTCACAACCCGCGACGGTGAGATGCATGCGGTGTTCGCTCCGACCGGCGCGAGCAGATCCACCACGGCGCTTCGACTCGGAGAGGCCGTCGACACGCCCTGGCCAGGGATGCGGTTCTCATTGCTACAGCGCTTCGATCACGCGAGGATCAAACAACAGCTCAGCTTACCGGAAAAAATCTCTGAAACACGAAACCCGGCGGTGCTGCTCACCCTCTCCCATGACGGCGTGAACACTGAACTATGGGTCCCCAAACACGAACCGGCGCATGTAACTGTGGATGGCACGCCGTACGAATTTGCGTATGCCGATCGGACGGTCGCTTTGGGGTTCCGCGTAACACTAAACAAGTTCACAGTTGGCTACTATCCTGGTGGGCGACGGCCGCGCTCCTTCGAGAGCCAGATCACGATTACCGATCCCGCAACCGGGCTGACTCTCAACCGCATCATTAGCATGAATCATCCGACGTCGTATGGGGGCTTCAACCTGTATCAGTCGAGTTACCAACTTTCCGAGTCCAAGGCGACGAGCGTGCTGAGTGTATCCAGAGATCCGGGGCAGCCAATTGTGTTCGCGGGCTATATCGGATTGATGGGTGGCATGTTCTGGGTGTTGTGCCTTCGCATGCGTACGCGAAGCCGCACAACGGAGGCGACATACCGGACCGAGGCGAGCGGCGGCCATCCCGGCGCCCCGGGACGCAGGATCTCGCTCCTTACTCCAGCCGAGCGTTGCGTGCAAAGCGGTTCACCCGTTAAGAGCGATGGAAGGGCGAACAACGCAATCAGCACCAACGCCCTTGAGCCTTGGGGCGACTCGTCAACAAGCAAGGTAGTTCGGCCTTTTCGCGCGGGATCGGCCCGGACGGAAAGAATCAGGATGACGTCCTACGCAGTGATGAGTTTGGCGAGCTATCTTTCGGCGTCTCCCTTGATGGGCGCTGAACTCCCGTCGTCTTTGGATTTGACGACGGTCCGCGAACTTTGCGTCCAGCACGACGGAAGATATCCGCCGCTGGACACGGTCGCTCGCGACGTGGTCGAGTCGGTTGCCGGCAAGACGTTTTGTCGCCAGCACGATCCGGTTCTGGTTTTGCTGGCCTGGACTTTTGATCCCGAGACATGGATGAAGAAGCCGCTGATCTCGATCGACAACGCCGAATTGCGGCGCGAGATCGGCCTGCCGCAGGAGCGGAGCGTATTCTCCTACGCGGAATTGATCGCCCACCAGCGGTTGCGGACCTTGATCGGCGATCTGTCCCGGATCGAGTCAGGGCGGAAGATGGACCCGCTGGAATCCAAGGTCTCCGGCATCAGCGAAAAGCTGATGCGCCTCCAAAGCGTCTTTCGCGGGCAGACCATCAACCTGATTCCCGATCCCGCCGACCCACTCGCTGCGTGGAAGCCGATCGGATTGCAGACGATGGGGGCGGCGGCCGGTCCGTCGAAACTTCAGGAGGCGTGGGCGGCGCTGAACAACGCGTTCCGCGCCGACGATCCGAGGGCATTCACAAACGCTTCGCAGCAACTCGCCGGCACACTGGCTAGCCTACCCGCTGCGTTCCGGCCGACGACGGACCGGCTAGCGACTGAGCTACGCTACAACCGCCTCGAACCTCTTGGAACGGCATGGCGGATCATGCTTGTGGGCACCCTGCTGTCGGCTCTGGCGATGCTCATCCGCCGCAAATGGTGTGATGGCCTGGGGTTGCTCGTGTTGGTGGGGGGGTTCGGGGTTCTGACCTACGGTCTCACCCTGCGATGGCAAATCGCGGGACGAATCCCCGCGTCGAACATGTTTGAGTCGCTACTTTTCTTGAGTTGGGGGGTGGGAGCCTTTGCAATCTTGTCGGTCTTTCTGTTCCGGCAGCGGCTGGTCCCGTTGACGGCTTCGGCAATGTCCGCGCTGGCGCTGATCCTCGCGGACAAGCTGCCGGTTGACCATTTTGTCCGGCCGATCGCGCCGGTCCTGTTGGACACGGTCTGGATGTCAATCCATGTGCCGATCATCATGGTGTCCTATTCAGTGTTGGCACTTGCGGTATTGATTGCCCACCTGCAGTTGGTCGTACTGGCCGCCGCGCCGCGACGCACTGAACTTGCACAAAGCGTTGACGGCCTTCTCTACTGGTACGTTCACGTGGGCGCGTTTCTCCTGACGGCGGGCATTATCACCGGCAGTATGTGGGCGGCCTCTTCATGGGGGCGTTATTGGGGCTGGGATCCGAAGGAGGTTTGGTCGTTGGTCGCCTTACTGGGGTATCTCACTATTCTACATGTGCGAATTGATCAACAAAGAATTCCACGATGGGTCTACGCGGCCGGGGTATTGCTCCTGGCCGCAACGCTCGCGGTCATCGTGCCGAAGCTGGCGCCGCTGACGCAGGGACGAATACTCGGTTTGGCGGGCACCGTTGTCGGCATGGGAATCATGGTCCTTACCCGTGGCCAATTCGCCACCGCAGCCAAAAGCATCATCTGCTTCTGGCTCATTGTGATGACCTACGTGGGAGTGAACTTCGTGCTCGGCATCGGCTTGCACAGCTACGGCTTCGGCACCGGCGCGGTCGCGCGGTACATGTTCCTGCTGGGCGGCATTGATTTGAGCTTTGTCGCGCTGTGCGCACTCGTTTACATGGCGCGGCGGGGCCGGACACGTTCATTCCATCAGACCGTTGTGGTCCCCGTAGGGGTGTAGGTTCAGAAACGAAGGACTGGCAGTTTGACTTGAAACGAATTAAATGGTACAATGGCCATAGAGCCATGAGGATGAAAACAAGACACAGTAAGGAACGCTATTCGGCCCGGGCGAGGATCGCCAAGGCAATGGCGCATCCGAGCCGGCTGTTGATGCTGGAGGCCATGGAGGGGAAGGAGCGCTGCGTCTGCGAATTGACCGAGTTGGTTGGCGCGGATCAGTCCACTGTATCGAAGCACTTGGCCGTTCTCAAACAAGCGGGCCTCGTGGAGGATCGCAAGCAAGGCGTGATGGTCTTCTACCGCGTCAAGGTTTGTTGCCTGCAGGGATTCTGGGACTGTATCGAGGGCGTGCTGACCGAAAACCTCAAGACCCAGCAAGCGGCGTTGCGATGAGGCCGCGGCGGAGCCGTTTTTTTTGTAACTTTTATGGCTACATTGCCATATTGGCATTGTTCTTGCAGGACTGTGCGGCGGTGTAAGTCGAACCAGGAGACACAGCGATGGCCGGTAAACAGTGGAAGATCTTCGCGGCATTTCTCGGCATCTTTCTGGTGGCGTACTACCTGCCCCTGGCCAACCCCAAAGTCGAAGCCGCCATCTACGAGGCGTTCAAGCTGCTCCAGTGGTACGCGCGAAATCACACACTGGCATGTGTAGTTCCTGCACTCTTCATCGCTGGCGGGATCATCACCTTTCTATCGCAAGCGTCCGTCATGCGCTATCTCGGCCCAAAGGCCAATCAGCCGGTGGCCTATACCGTGGCCTCCGTTTCCGGGACCGTGCTTGCTGTTTGTTCCTGTAGCGTGCTCCCCATGTTCGCGGGTATTTGGAAAATGGGCGCCGGCCTCGGTCCGGCTTCGGCGTTTCTGTACTCCGGTCCGGCGATCAATATTCTGGCCATCTTCCTGACGGCCCGCGTCCTCGGTTTCGACATTGGACTATGGCGTGCGGTCGGCGCCGTCGCATTCGCGTTCCTGGTCGGCTTGGGCATGGCGGCTTTGTTCCGCGGTGAAGAGCGACGAAAGGTCGAAGCCGCCGCGCTGGAACCCAACCCGCCGGAGGGCAAGCGGCGTGGTTGGCAAAGCGGGTTTCTGCTGGCAAGCATGATCGGATTCCTCATCTTCTCCGACTGGTTCAATCCGGGGGATGCGGTTGTACAGCGAGTTGACGGCACGGCGGTCCGCGGCGTGGTACTCCAGGAAATGCGCGACGAGGTAATGATCCAGGTCCAAGAATCGGTGGGGACAATTCGCGCCGGGGACCGGCTGACGCTTCCCAAAAGCGAGATCGCGGCGATCGTAGAGGCGAAATCGTGGGTCATGGATGTGTATCATGTTCGGTGGTGGCTCGCGGGTCTGTGCGGACTTGCGCTGGCAATGATGACGTGGCGATGGGTTGAACGGGACGAGTTCAAGCAGTGGATGCACAACACCTGGGACTTCGCGAAGTTGCTGATCCCGCTGCTGTTCGGCGGCGTGTTCGTCGTGGGGTTCATCTCCGTGATGCTGCCCGACAAGCAGATCGGACAACTCGTCGGGGATAATGGGCTGCAGGCAAATTTCCTGGCGTCGCTGATCGGAGCCCTGTTCTACTTTGCAACATTGACCGAGGTTCCCATCACGCAGGCGCTGATGGAGCACGGCATGGCCAAAGGACCGGCACTGGCCCTGCTGCTAGCGGGGCCGGCGCTCTCGCTGCCGAATATGCTGGTGCTGATCAAGATCATGGGGACCAAGAAGACGGTTGCATTTTGCTCCATGATCGTGGTGGCGGCGACGGTTGTAGGGATGATCTTTGGATGGATGCAGACTGGGAGCGAAACCCTGGCTGCGAGCGTGGGAGGTATGCCATGAAAATCGAGATTCTGGGGACCGGTTGTCCGAAGTGCAACTTGCTGGAGGCGACGGCGAAGGCCGCCGCGAACAAAATTGGTGTCGCGTATGAAATCGAACACGTCCGGGATATCAACGAGATCATGAGACGCGGCGTGATGATGACGCCGGCGCTGGCGGTCAATGGCAAGGTGGTGCTGGCCGGAAGAGTGCCCAAGGAATCGGAAGTCAGTGCGATTCTGACCGGCCTAGCGTCAGGAACGAATTGACGGCACATGAGTCCGCTTCGACGGCAGCATAAAGGGGCAACGACGATGAAGGGTGTAGTGACGATCGTTCTATTGTTGTTTGTCGCGGCCAGTGTGGCGTATCTCGTGGTGAGCGAAGCACGCTCGAAAACGGCACCGACCGCTCCGGCTACGAGGGGGGCGGACCAATTGCAGCCTGTGGCGAACGGGTCGCTTCGTGCGACCAACAAGCCTGCGAACGAGAAGCAAACGCCGGTGTTGGTGGCGTACTATTTTCACGGCACGTTGCGATGCCCGACCTGTCTGAAGATGGAGAAGGATGCACGGGAAGCGATTCAGGACGCCTATCAAGCCGAAGTCGCGAGTGGGCGAGTTCGCTGGCAGGCGGTCAACTACGACGAGCCCGCCAATGAGCATTTCGTAAAGGACTACGGTCTAGTGGCGAGCAGCCTGGTCATCGTTTCGGGCGAAGCCGTTGCGTCGGGCGTCTGGCGCAAATTGGATCGCATCTGGGATTTGAATGGCGACGAGCAGGCGTACAAGAACTACGTGATCGACGAGGTCAAGAACATGCTAAGGGGCGATTCGTGAGCGGAGACTGGCTCCTCGGACTTGGCTCGGCCCTGTGGTTCGGGATTCTGACGTCGATCAGCCCGTGCCCATTGGCCACCAACATCGCCGCAATTTCGTTCATCGGACGCCGAGTCGACCGACCGCACGCCGTGATCACGACGGGAATCCTTTACGCCCTTGGCCGCACGATCGTATACGTCGTGCTGGCCGGACTGTTCGTGTCGAGCCTGCTCAGCGCCCCGACCGTATCGCACGCGCTTCAGAAGTACATGAACAAGCTCCTGGGACCGTTGCTGATCTTAGTGGGGATGATGTTGCTGGGCCTCATTAATCTCCATACGCGTGGGACGGACATCGGGCAACGCGTCAGTCGCCGGGCGGAACAATGGGGTGTCTGGGGCGGACTGCTCTTGGGCGTCGTTTTTGCGTTGGCGTTTTGCCCGTCTTCAGCGGCCTTGTTCTTCGGAAGCTTGCTTCCCATTTCGGTCAAGTACGAATCTCGCCTATGGCTTCCGTTAGCTTACGGGCTGGGGACGGCGCTTCCAGTGATCCTGTTCGCTCTGGCGATTGCGGCCGGCGCGAGCGCGGTAGCCCGGGCGTTCCAACGAGTGGCAGCGTTCGAGCGCTGGGCGAGAACGGCAACGGGCGTGATCTTCATCGGCGTGGGCGTCTACTTTTCGCTGGTGTTTATTTTTCGAGTATGGTGACGGCCAGAAGTCGTGACAATTGATTGTGTGAGGCGTGCCAGTGGTTCGGAGTAACGAAGGGCGGGCTGAACCAACGCGATCTGGGTTGCTTAATGTATCTTCGTCGGGGCGGCAATTGTGCCGTGGTGGAGGACGTAAGGAGGTCAAATGAACAGGTCTGAAGTCATCGGCGTCGCTGTTGGGGCCATCACGGCTTGCTGCGCCGGACTGGGTTGCGTGAGCGCGGGGCAAAGTGCTTCGAATTCAATGAATCCACCGTCCCGCCCGCTGATCGTCGAGCTGTTGGCCATCGACCTGTCCACATGCGGTCGATGTACGGGAACGGATCGCAACATCGAGGCGGCGGTGCACGAGCTGCGCCCGATCCTCGCGCGGACGGGCTTGAGTTTGCAATTTCGCAAGACCGTCGTCCGGACCGCGCAACAAGCGGCAATCCTGCGCTTTCGGTCATCGCCGACGGTGCGGATCAACGGTCGCGATGTCCCGATCGAGTTTCGCGAATCGCGTTGCGGCGATTGCACGGCTCTTAATGGAAGGAAACCGTGTGAGGTCGACTGCCGCGTGTGGGTGTGGGAGGGGCGGGAGTATACTGAGGCTCCGAAGGGGTTGATCATCGACGCGATCTTTCGGGCCTACCCGACCGCATTCGAGGATCGGCCTCCGGCACCAACGGAACCCCTCGAGCTCCCGGAGAATCTCAAACGGTTCTTTGAGAATCGGTCTTAGGTGGACTCTGAATCGAGACGTCCGTGCTACAATGGTTCCGGATTCCTGGGATCACGTTGTGCAAAGACAACCGCAGTATAACAAGGCGATGGCCGACTGGTACGATCCGCTCTTTCGCAAGATTGCGGAGGCGGTGCCCGTCGGATCCACGGCGAGTGAGTTCATCACGAGCCTGAACGTGACGGTCCGCAAAACAGGCAAAGAACCATGACCAACGGACGGGTCGGCAGGTTGTCGTTTCTCGATCGTTTCCTGACGCTTTGGATTTTTCTGGCCATGGCCGTCGGCGTGAGTAGCGGCTACTTTTTTCCGGGCGTCGAAGGCGTCATCAATCGGTTCCAGATCGGCACCACGAACATCCCGATCGCCATCGGCCTCATCCTCATGATGTACCCGCCGCTCGCGAAGGTGAAGTACGAAGAGTTGGGCGATGTGTTTCGCAACGTGAAAGTCCTCGGGCTGTCGCTCGTACAGAATTGGGTCATCGGCCCGGTCCTGATGTTTATTCTAGCGGTGTTGTTCCTTCGCGGTTATCCCGAGTACATGGTCGGCCTGATCATGATCGGCCTGGCCCGCTGCATCGCCATGGTCATCGTTTGGAATGAGTTGGCCAAAGGCGATACCGAGTACGCGGCGGGTCTGGTCGCGTTCAATTCGATCTTCCAGGTGCTGTTCTACTCGGTGTATGCCTGGTTCTTCGTCACGGTCCTGCCGCCGCTGTTCGGTCTGCAAGGCACGGCCGTAAACGTGACGATCGGACAGATCGCCGAGAGCGTGTTCATTTACCTGGGCATCCCGTTCATCGCGGGCTTGTTGACCCGATTCGTCCTGTTGAAAGTGAAAAACCGCGAATGGTACGAGACGAAATTCATTCCCAAGATCTCACCGATCACGCTGATTGCGCTGCTGTTCACCATTCTCGTGATGTTCTCGCTCAAGGGCGAGTTCATCGTGCAATTGCCGCTCGACGTGATTCGCATCGCGGTCCCGTTGTGCGTCTACTTTGTGCTGATGTTCCTGGTGTCCTTCTGGATGGGCAAAAAACTGGGCGCCGACTATTCCAAGACGGCAACGATCGCGTTTACGGCCGCAAGCAACAACTTCGAGCTTGCCATCGCGGTGGCGGTGGCCGTCTTCGGAATCGGATCGGGCGTGGCCTTCGCCGCGGTGATCGGTCCGCTCGTTGAGGTTCCCGTACTCATCGGCCTGGTCCACGTGGCCTTGTGGTTCCAGAAACAATACTTCTCCAGCGAATCAAGCAGGGCGATCGCACCAGCGACCTGATTCCACCGCCGTCTCGCATGAACGTGCGTAACGTGCGAAACGGGCGAAGCCCGTCCGAATGCTGCGATCCACTCACCTTTTGTAGCGTGCGTTGAACTCCTCGGCCGCCTTCTTACGGCGCTCGACCTCGGCGGGATCCATCTTGTTGTCGTACCAACGGTGGTTCGGGGAATCGAGCACCTCGCGCAGTTTCGCCTCCAACGCATCGGCGGCCTTCAACTTCTCCGGTTCTTTGCTTTCGCGCGATTCATGGATCAATTCTTGGAGTTCCGGCACCATTTCGGCGTAAAATTTCTTGGCCACCTCGTACGTCCCGTGCCAGTGGGTGTAGTCCGGTCCCATCATCGAAACGCCGTGTCGGGCGCGGCGACCTTCGTGATGCCATAGTTCATACCAAATGAAATCCAGTTTGTTGCTGAACTCCGCGGGGCGCAACAGCGGCTTGGCCAGCGCCATCAGCTCCTGGCCGGGCTTGGCGAATTTGGCATGATATAACTCGATCAAGGCGTCATACTGGATGTAAAAGCTGTCGACCCATTGGTTATTGTGGCAGTTGAGGCACACGTTTTTCATGTTGTCGCGCCTCTTCTCCCAGGGGACGTCTTTGCCCGCCAGCCCCATCTTCGCATCCGCGACTTCCGGTCGGATCGACATGACGGGTCGATTGTTCCAACTGATCCGCATCCCCACATCATGGGTCACGGGTTGGTCGGCGGTCGCGCTCATGTGACACGTCGCGCACGTCGGCGCTAGCACGTAATCCTCGCCGACAACCCATTTGGGCCGGTCCATCCGCAGTTTGTCCTTGTAAGCCAAAAAGGCGATGCCGTGCTTCGACTCGTAGTAGATTTCCTTCTGCGGATGGTCCGGGCCCATGTGGCATTTCCCACAGTTGTCGGGATGCCTCGCCTGCTCTGCGGAAAAAGCATGTCGCGCATGACAGGCGGCGCAAGATCCCTCTGATCCATCAGGATTGATGCGCCCGATGCCGGTGTTGGGCCAAGTGGCCGGATCGAGCTTCCCTTCGCCGAGCACCTTGACCACCGTGCCGTGGCACTGCCAACAGCCGTTCACTGCGGCCGCGCTGACCCCCTGCGGAAACCCCTCGGTGACGAAGCCATTGTTACCCTCCACGACTTCCGCCAGGCGATTGTCGAGAGAACCGAGGATGCGGGCAGCCTTGGAATGATGGGAGGCCGCGAACTCGCCTGCCTCGCGCTCATGGCATTGGCTGCAATCCTTGGGCGAGACGATCGTGGCGATGTAGTGATCGAAATGCTCGAAGGCGTCTACCTCGCCTTTCGCTGCCCGATGGCATTCGAAGCAACTTACATTGGCCCGGAAATGCCGACTCTCTCCCCATTGTTCGTAGATACCGCGATCCTCGTCCTTGTGGCATTTGAGGCACTCGGAGCTCTCCTTGGAGATCTCCGGGAGCGTCTGCGGCCCGTCGGCCAGCACGCCCATCGCCGACCACACTAGCCACCCACAGCCGCTCAAAAACAGCCTTTTGCACATTTCTCCGTCCTTTGTATGAGGTTGTTTTCCACGTCATCGGATTCCAGTACGGATACCCAAGGTACAGTGCAGGCGACACTTGGTCCAGCCGGATAGTCGCGCCGTGGCACATCGCTTGCTCGTAGGGTCAGTAGAGACGCAGTCCTGGTCTCGCCAGCGTGATTGGTTGCGCTCGGCTTGTCGCTCACCCCAACGCTCAAGGGCGTTGGGTCTGACGGAGGAGACGCGTGACGCGATGGCACTCGATCGACGTGGTTTCATCAAGTCGCTGACGGTCGTCGGAATGGGCGGGGCCGTCCTCGATCATCGCCGAGCGAATGGCGACGGTGGCGAGACTGGCGGCGACCAGGCGGACCCGTTCGGCGTGCTAGTCGACATCCCCAATTGTATCGGGTGCCGCAAGTGCGAGTTCGCCTGCCAGAAGACTGCCGGATTCACCGTGCCGCCCATCGAAGCCCTTGATGACAAGTCGGTGTTCACGACCGATCGCCGTCCGCAGCCGCTCGCTTACACGACGGTGAACCGGTACCCGAATCCGGCGGCCCCGGCGAAGCCGGTGTACGTGAAGGCCAACTGCCTGCACTGCCTGGAGCCGGCTTGTGTATCCGCGTGTCTGGTCGGCGCTCTGCGGAAAACGGGAAGCGGAGCGGTGGTGTACGATGCGTGGAAGTGCATGGGCTGCCGCTATTGCATGGTGGCCTGTCCCTTCCAGATTCCCACCTATGAGTATGACAACGCCCTAACCCCGCAAGTGCGTAAGTGCGACTTCTGCGCCGAGAGTAGGTCGAAAAACGGCGGCGTGCCCGCGTGCGTGAAAATTTGCCCGAACGACGCGCTGATCTTCGGTCGGCGCGGCGAACTGCTGAAGCTCGCCCATGAGAAGATCCGCGATCACCCCGAAATGTACATCGACCACGTGTACGGCGAGTACGAGGCCGGGGGAACGTCCTGGCTCTATCTCTCCAGCTTCCCGTTCGAGACCCTGGACTTCGTCCAACTCGCATCCATCGCCCCTTCTCGTTTGACGGAGATGATTCAACACGGCGTGTTCAAGCATTGGATGCCGCCGCTTGCGCTCTACGGGCTCCTGGCCATCGTCATGTGGCTCTCTCGCCGATCCGCCGATCCGGAGCCGGAAAGTTTGTTCCGATTTGCCCAGGACGGAAGCGCCAAGGGCGGTGCAGTTGATGACAACGGCCATGAACCCGGCACGTTTGGTGACCGCTGCGTGCGAGAACCGGAGTTCGTCGACCAAGGAGCGCGTGTATGACCGCACACGAACCGCCTCGTCCGGTGGAGCGAAAGCTCCTGACTCCCGGCGTCGGCGTGCTGCTGGCGCTGATCACCGCGGGTTTCGCGGTCGCTGTCTATCGTTTCCTCTTTGGACTTGAGGCGACTACAAACCTGGACCAACAGCACCCTTGGGGGCTCTGGATCGCCATCGACGTGGCCACCGGCGTGGCTCTTGCGGCGGGGGGGTTCACCACTGCGGCGCTCGCCCACATCTTTCGTCGAGAACAATACTACGCGATCACACGTCCGGCGCTGCTGACCGCTTTGCTCGGTTATACGTTCGTGGGCATCGGTCTGTTGGCGGACCTTGGGCGATACTACAACATCTGGCATCCGGCGTGGCCGACCATGTGGCAGGGCGACTCAGTCCTCTTCGAAGTAGGCATGTGCGTGATGTGCTACATCACCGTGTTGTATATTGAGTTTCTGCCAATTGTCTGCGGGCGATTCGTCAACGATAAGCGGCGTCCACGACTTGCGCGATTTTGCGGTGTCCTCCAAGGAATCGTAAATCGAACGATGTTTTTCTTTATCATCGCCGGGGTCGTCCTATCGTGCCTGCACCAATCTTCACTGGGCAACCTGATGGTGATCGCGCCGTCGAAAATGCACCCGCTGTGGTTCACGCCGATCCTTTCGCTGCTATTTTTGCTTTCAGCCGTCGCCGTGGGCTTCCCCATGGTCATCTTCGAATCCATCTACGCGGCGTGGGCCCTCAAGCTAAAGCCTGAACTGGAGCTTCTTAGCAGCCTTGCGAAATTCGTCCCCGTACTCCTCGGCGTGTATATCGCGTTCAAGGTCGGAGACCTGCTGATTCGGGAGAGTTACGTACACTTGGCGGATGGATCAACCCAAAGTGTGATGTTTCTCATCGAAGTCGTGTTCGGACTCCTCACCCCGTTCGTCCTGTTTCTATCCGTCCGGGTCCGCCGCAGCGCTCAATGGATGTTCATCGCGTCCTTGTTGATCGTGCTGGGGGTAGCGCTGAATCGTGTGAACGTGTTCCTCACGGCGTATCAGCCGCCCTACGCGGTGAAGACTTACTTCCCGTCCATCAGTGAGTTCCTCGTCACCGCCGGCTTGGTATCCACCTTGATCCTCTTGTACCGGCTCGCGGTGACCTATTTCCCAGTGATCACGCAGCCTGTTCGTGCGAGGCTGACATGAATACGCACACCCATCGCCTCCCGTCGGTTGTCGCCTGCCTCGCACGATGGCTTGCGACCGTCGTCGCGGGGATGGCGTGGATCCTGCTGACCACGTTCGCGCTTGGACAGACGTCGGACCGAATACACAAGGCGACGAAAGCGCAGTCGTTTCAATGCGATGACTGCCATACTTGCAAGGAGCCGACACCAGCGGCGCCTTGCCTGCGCACCTGCCCGCGCAACTCGGTTCAGAAATCGGCCGAGGAGTTCTCCGCGCGGCGCGGACCGGCCCTCGTGATTCTCGATGAGCTGGAGGACTTGTATTTGCCGGTCCCATTCGACCACCGGGGACATGCGGACATGGCCCAGATGACCGGTGGATGTTCTGTATGTCATCACTACACGCCCGAAGGACTTGACCACCCCGCGTGCAAGGCGTGCCACGAGGTCGCCTCACTCCAGGTGGATATTCGTAAACCCGGGCTCAAGGGCGCTTACCACCGTCAGTGCATGAGCTGCCATCGCGAGTGGAGCGGCGAAACTTCGTGTGATGCATGCCACCAACCCAAGGCCGGGGCGGCGAAGAAGGGGGGCGCCTCGGTGGTCCCGACGAAGGACGACTTGATGGGGCGTATGCACCCGCCGATCCCCGAACCGGAGGTCGAAGTTTACCAGACGAAGTGGGAAGGGGACTCATCGAGAAGCGTTTTCTTCCGTCATAAGGCGCACATCCGTGACTACGACTTGCGTTGCTCCGATTGTCACCGCGAAGATAACTGCAAACGCTGCCACGAAGGGGGCAAAGAGCATACCCAGCATGTCCGCACCCTCGAAGAGCACCATAAGCCCTGCTTCGACTGCCATCGGACGACGCCGTGCGACGGTTGTCATATTGAGGAGGGAAAGTCGTCTCCGTCCCCGTTCGATCACGCCCGCACCGGCTGGCCGCTGAAGCGCTATCACTCCGAGAAGAGCTGCCGTGCGTGCCACCAAACGGTTCCGTACAGTCGACCGGATACGAACTGCAACTCCTGTCACCGCGCTTGGACGCCGACCAACTTCGACCACGCCGTCACCGGACAGCAACTCGACGACCAACACGCTCGGTTGGAATGCGACGGTTGTCACGTGGATCGTGCATTCGAGCGTCCCCCTCGGTGCGACCAGTGCCACGAGTCGGAGGAGGGAATTTCTTTCCCCGCGAAGCGCCCGGGCCGGGCCATTCCATCTGCGGGGGAGTGACAGGTTTTGGGCGGGGCCGGATATAAAAAAGGCCGCGGGCAAGGTAGTGGTTCGCCTGCCGACCTATCCGATAGGGTCATACGAGAATTGCAGACGGACCGGTGGCGTGCGTTCCCGTGTGCGCCACAGTATGGGCTGCTCCCCACAATTGGATATTGATATTGCCTAAAGATTCTTGACTTCATGACTAGTTAAAGATATACCGATATTTAGATAGGTGTTACTTTGCTATCAGCAACAAGCGAGTATGCTCTTCGAGCACTGATCTATTTGGTACATCACGATAGCGATTGCCCCGTTGCAGGTTCGCGGATCGCGAAAGAGGCAGAGGTGCCGTCCAAATACCTTTCGAGGATCCTGGGCGATCTTGTCCGCGCGGGTTTGCTCGCGGGAACTCGCGGAAAGAACGGGGGTTATCGGATGACGCGATCACCAAGAGCCATTCGGCTTCATGAAGTGCTCGATCTATTTGAGCCTGTCAGTGGTAACCGGCGGCCCTGTCCTTTCGGGAACAAGGTGTGCAACGACATTAATCCCTGTGCGGGGCATTCTCGGTGGAAAGTCGTGCGCGAGGTCTATGAGCGGTTCCTCCACGAATCGTCCGTATACGATGTCGCGGTCCCGCGAAAATCGTGAGTCCGAGGTAAGGGCGACTGAACCAGCTGATCGCTCCCCAATAACCATCCCACCGATCACCCCTCACGTTTTATCAGTGGATGGAGCGCCTCTGCGGCAGTTCCGCGCGCGGGTAAGCCAAGATGGATACGATGTGAGAAAAACGTAGATTTCCAAACGAACCCACCGAAGAATTCGTAAACCATTGTCCGAGAGGCATTTATGAGAAAATGGACTCTACAAGGAAGCCAAACCAAAGCCACCGGAATCCAACGAGTGCCTTAGTGCCGGGGCTTGCCCTGGAACAGTGGTTCGGCGTTTACGAGTTAGCGGAGGACGTGCGGATGAAGTACAATCCCGGCTAAAGGAGCGAAATCATAGATTCGCAAAGCCGTCGAGTGCCGTTGAGACGAGCCCGCTGGCTGACGCGCAATATCCAAAAGCGTAACGTTTAACGCGGACCTTAGAAACCAATTGGCGCGGGGAGGTAGGTCAAGAGATAAGGAGTGTAGGCTATGTTGCAGGGGACAAGATCTCTTCGTTTTGTTTTGATCGTGGCAGGGGCGCTCGGTGCCGCAGACGCGGCGGTTGCAACCGTTCGACGCGTGGATACGAATTCTCCATGCGCCGGAAGTTGCGCGACCGGAGAAGCTTGTGATGGCTCCACCTGGGCAAGGGCGTGCAAAAAACTGCGTGATGCGATCGCTGCATCGTGTAATGGTGATGAACTCTGGGTTGCGCAGGGTACCTATTATCCCGACGAATGCACTTCGGCGACATGCACGGACAACAATCGATCCGAGACGTTCACAATCTCTAATCCGGCGGTGGCGCTATATGGCGGCTTTGCCGGAAACGAAACGGCTCGCAATGAGCGAGATTGGAACCTATACGAGACCATCCTGAGCGGTGATATTGACAATGATGGTCTCCTCGACGTCGAAAACATCTACCATGTTGTAACGTACTCAACCCCAGGGGCCGCATCCGTTCTCGATGGCGTCACCATCACCATGGGTTACGCGGACGGGATAGCGCAGAATAACCAAGGTAGTGCTGTCCACATTCGGGATGCGAATAAATGCCTTGCCGGCGGCCCGATCTTGCGAAACTGCCGGATCAGATCTAACTATGCGTTTGACCACGCGGCCGTAAACGATCACGGGTTGGCGACGCTTATCGACCAGTGCTATTTCGAAGATAATGATACGGCTTTTAGCGGTAAGGGCGGGGCGCTCCTGATCCAGGCCGGAGCCACCATCGTAACCGACACTGTGTTTTATGACAACACTTCCGGAGAAGGCGGCGGGGCAGTCTGGGTGGAACACGACACGGATTCTACATGTAACCCGGGCGGAGTGAATCAAAGCTGCCCTAAGTTTGAACGTTGCGAATTCCGCAACAACTCACTTAATGGGTATTACGGCGGTGCGATCTACATCATTGACGCTGGTAGGCCAGGCGTCGATTATGCGGACGACAGTAAACGGGTGCAGTTCATTGCTTGCACTTTTTCCGGCAACAGGATTTTGCCAGGTGGAGGCGGCGCCGCCTCCGCCTTGTCGGCGAAGAATAGCTATGTCAAGGTCGAACGGTGTAGGGTGATCAACAACGAAGGGGCGGGCAATTACGGTGCTTTTTCGTTTTTAAACTCTGATAGTAAAGTCTTTGACTCCCTTTTCTTTAACAACGGGTCCTACTCTCCAACGATCTCGTCCATAGTGGGCGCGCTTTATTTCGAGGGCCCCGGTACAGCACTTGTGCAAGGTTGTACGATAGCACACAATAGGAATCGGAGCAGCGGGAGCGCTATTTTAAGTGAAGTTGCAGGTCAAACAACAACAATCAAGAACTCGATAGTGTGGGGAAACGATGCTCCACAGATTCGTGGCGCGACGACATTCGTCACATATTCGGATATTGAAGGCGGCCACCCCGGAACCGGAAACATTGACGATAATCCTCTCTTCGTGAATTCCGGGACCGGCGACTATCGCCCCGCGGGCGGCTCACCTTGCATTGACGCCGGAAACAACTCCGCGTCGCTGTCTTCAGCCGACTTGGACGGCGGACCACGGCTCTTTGACGACCCCGCTACATCCGACACTGGTGCAGGAACGCCTCCTATCGTCGACATCGGCGCGTACGAATGGTCCGACTGCGACAACAGTCAAGTGGACGATGCTGAGGAGATCGATCAGCAGCCCGGTATGGACTGCAATAACAATCATCTGCCCGACGTGTGTGAGCCTTTCGTCGATTGTAACACCAATACCGTGCGTGACATGTGTGATATTTCCAGCGGCTTTAGCGAGGATTGCAATGACAATCTTTTGCCCGACGAATGTGAACCATTCGTCGATTGCAACACGAACTCCGTACTCGATATTTGCGACATTTCCAGCGGCTTTAGCACGGATTGCAATGAAAATTCCAATCCGGATAGTTGCGACATCAGCACGGGTACAAGACAGGATTGTGACGGCAACGGCGTCCCCGATGAGTGCGACCCGGACTGCCAGCCCAACGGCGTCCCCGACGGCTGCGATATCGCCGGATCGACTTCCGAGGATGTCAACGGAAATGGTACTCCCGACGAGTGCGAACTCATGACTCCCAGCGGCGTGAACAAGAACCGCTCCCTTTCGGTCTCGGTCCCCATGCCGACGACAGCCTGCCCGGGGTTGCCCACCGCTCTGCGAGTGCGGCTGATCGAACTACAGAACCCGATACCCCCGAACCTGCCTCAGAATCCCCCTCCGAACTTCTCCGCCTTTGAGTCCGGCGCCACCTGCAGCGACCCCATCGGTTGCGTGCGCTGGGTTGGCCAACCGGGTGCGTTCCTTGAATCCCAGGATAATCCCGCCCAGGGTAACTTCCGGGCCGCGCGCTTGCAGTGTACTCCCTACTACCACGACTGGACTGCCGAGGGGATATTCCAAATTGTCGGCAGCGAAATTGTTCCCAGCTCCACCTACACCATCGAATCGCTTGCGGCGAGTTGCGCGGGCGACGAGGATATCTGCGCCAACCTATCGTCCCCCTTGCAGTTGAAGACCGCCCGCTACGGTGACATTAGCGCCGCCTTCAATCCACCGTCAACTACAGCCCAGCCCGACGCGATCGACATTCTCCAGATCGTGAACAAGCTCAAGGGCCTTATCGGCGCACCATCCAAGGCGATCGCGCAACTTCAGCCCAACCTGCCGGAGTTGAACGCGGACGTTAACGCCTTGGACATCGTGGCCGTGGTGGACGCGGTGAAGGGAAAAGCGTATGCGTTCAGCGGACCGTGTCCGTGCCCGTCGACTGTGACGTGCGGTCCCGCGATGGGCAGTGTGGCCTGTTCAACTTCGACCCCATGCGTTACGGCGTTCGGCGCGGGCGCCATGTGCGTGAAGACGTGCAGCGGCGGGGCCAATGCCGGCGACCCGTGCATCAACAATACGCATTGCCCCGGCAGTGTGTGCGGTGCCGGCTTCTGCCGCGATGCCTGCGGGCGGTGTAAGCCGTGACCCCTTTTCCCTACCGGGAGAGGGTTGGAGTGATGGTGGGGTTGCCCACATCACCCCTCACCCGGCCTCTCCCTTCAAGGGGAGAGGAGTTTTCAGGCACGGCCCAGTCCGCCGTCTTCCGAAATCCGAAATCCGCGCTCAAAAATCGGTGGACGCGCATTCTGCGTTGCGGGTAAGTTGAAGGCATGATCAAGACGCTGCCGCGAGAGTCGGAGATGGATCGGGCGATGTACGCGAGGGATGCGTCCTTCGACGGTCTCTTCTTCGCCTGCGTGCGAACAACGGGGGTCTTCTGCCGGCCGTCTTGTGCGGCGCGCAAGCCGAAAAAGAGAAACCTGATTTATCATGCGACGGTTCGGGATTGCCTGCTGGCTGGCTTCAGGCCGTGCAAACGGTGTCGGCCGCTGGCGATCAACGGACACGCTGCCGACTGGCTGGACACCTTGATCGAGAAGATTGAAGTATCTCCATGTGAACGGCTGACCGACGCGGATTTGTCCGCATCGGGCTTGAGTCCCTATCGAGTACGTCGATATTTTGTGAGAAACTTCGGTATGACCTTTCAAGCGTATCATCGAGCGAGACGAATGGGTCTGGCGTTGGAGCAACTCCAAGCCGGCGGCGGTTCGATCCCAGTCGCTCTCGACCAAGGCTACGAATCGTTGAGCGGGTTTCGAGACGCCTTTCAGCGCGTTTTCGGCACGACCCCCGGTCGGAGCTCGGGCGTGCAGCGCATGGTAACCACGCGGATGGAATCACCCCTGGGTCCGATGGTGGCCGCTGCGACGGAGGAGGGTGTGTGTCTGTTGGAATTCGCCGATCGACGGGCACTTTCACGACAGATGGAAGTTTTGCAACGGCGGCTCAAGAGCGTCATCTTACCCGGGCACAACGCCCATCTGGATCGTCTTGCGACGGAGCTGGCGGAGTATTTCGACGGCACGCGGCGCACGTTTTCCGTTCCTCTGGTCTATCCGGGGACGGCCTTCCAGCAGAAAACCTGGGAGGAGTTGCGCCGTATCCCGTATGGAAGCACGACCAGCTATTCTGGCCTTGCCCGGGCAATCGGACATCCGGGTTCGCAACGAGCCGTGGGACGGGCCAACGGCGACAATCGGATTGCCATTGTTATACCGTGCCACCGCGTGGTGAGAGACGATGGAACGTTGTGCGGCTACGGCGGCGGAGTGTGGCGAAAGCAGCATCTACTCGAACTCGAACAAGCCGTTGCTCAGGGCGAGTTCGACGGTATGCGAGGGCGAGTATCCAGCCGATCTTCGCACCGAGCGGCCGCCGTTTGACCGATTGGATTACCAGCTCTTCATCAGTACACTATTGAGAGATACGCTGACGGCCTGGGTTGGCCGAGATGAGGAGGCTGAATCGTGACCACGATCGGGATGAATTACGCGGTGCTGAAGGGCAAGGAGGCGATGTTTGAGACGGCCTTTCGCAGGGTGGTTAAGGCCATGGGCGGGATCGCGGGGCATAGTGAGACGCACATGTACCGGCACATCGACGATCCGCTGCAGTATTTGATCGTCTCCAAATGGAGCGACAAGGCGGCGTTCGACGCCTTCATCGCCTCGGAGACGTTCCGCAACGTCGTCAATTGGGGCAAGGAGCAGATCCTATCCGGGCGACCGCGGCATGAGGTGTACGGCGGGGAGGCGAACAGTGGCAAGTGTCCGGTCTCACCGGCGCGATAGCACTGGATGAAGTGCCCGGCGTTACGGCTTCGTCAACAGTTCGAGGATCTGAATGGCGTTGAGGGCGGCGCCTTTGCGGAGTTGGTCGCCGCTGGCGAAGAGTTCGATCCCGCAGCCATCGGCTTGACTAACGTCCTGGCGAATTCGGCCGACGAGCACGTTATCTTGGCCGGAGGCATCGAGTGGCATTGGGAAAAGGTTCGCTTTCGCGTCATCCACCACCCTTACGCCCGGCGCGTCAGAGAGGATCGACCGGGCTTCTTGTGGTGTGATGGGTCGCTCGAAAGTCAAATTGATGGCCTCGCTGTGAGCCCGAAGTACGGGAACTCGAATGCACGTCGGGGCGATTGCGATTGACGGTGCGTGAAAGATTTTCCGCGTCTCCTCAATCATCTTTCTCTCTTCGGTATTGTATCCGTCCGGGCCAATTGGCGTGTTATGCGAGAAGAGGTTAAACGCGATGGGATGGGGGAAGACGCGCGGAACGACCCTACGCCCAGCGAGGTGGTCGGCGGTCTGACTTCTTAACTCCTCCATCGCGGCCGCGCCCGCCCCGCTCGCGGATTGATAGGTGCTCACCACGATTCGACGCACCGGGTTTACACGGTGCAAGGGCCAAACGGCAACGGCCATGATAATCGTCGAGCAATTCGGGTTGGCGATGATTCCGCGATGTTTCTTCACATCGTCGGGGTTGATCTCCGGCACGACGAGCGGCGCGTCGGGGTCCATTCGGAACGCCGATGAATTGTCGATGACCACGGTGCCGGCTTTAACGGCGACGGGCGCGAAGTGCTTGCTGCGATCGCCGCCGGCACTGAAGATGGCATGATCGACGCCCTCAAAACTGCGTTCAGAAAGCTCGAGGACGACGAGGCTGTGGCCGTTGACCGAAATTTTCGTCCCGGCGCTGCGGCTGGAAGCAAGGAGCGATAATCGCCCAACGCGCAAGCCGCGTTCTTCGAGTATGGCGCAGACCTCGCGCCCGACCGCCCCGGTTGCTCCTACGACGGCCAAATGTCGAATCATCATGCCACTCTAACTCAATCGACCTGGGGCGCAAATGACATCAGTTGAGGCGGGTTGAAATCACCGGGGGGAAGGGATGGCGGGATAAAAAAGTGGGTACACCCCCCTTGAATTAGCTGGATAGTGCTGTTAGACTTTGTTCCCTCATTCGAGCGGAATGACCCGCCGGAGAGGGTCCGGGCGCGAGCGTCGCGCCCACTTTTGTCGCCGACTTTGTGCAATTTTGGTACAAAGCCCCTACCCGGCGGGCGGCTACGCGATGGGGAACAAAGATGGGGAACGACCGTCCTGGCTTCGGTTTTCAGGGATTGGGATCGAGTTTGTTGCTGCGATTGCCGGGTTCGCCCTTTTAGGGTACTGGGTCGATCGCCATTGGGATATAAGCCCGTGGGGACTGGTCATCGGCGCGGTGCTGGGCCTGACCGGCGGGATGTATAATCTGATCCGGGAGTCGCTGGGAGCATTTAGGCCGCCGGGAAATCGCGGATCGCAGCGACCGCCGGCAAAGCCATGAGCAAGGCGCGGGCGACGTTCGGCGGGTACTATGCGGTGTTTGTCGGCGTCGGTTTAGCGACGGCGTTGCTGGTCGCGGGGTTTGGGTATTTCTCGACGGTGCGGCTTAAAGGCGACGACGGAGCGGTGGCGCTTGCGGTCGGGTGCGGCGTAAGCTGGATCGCAAGCTGCATCGGAGCGTTGCCGACGGCGGCGGCGTTGTCGTCGCGACCAAAGCAGGCAACAACGGCGATTTTAGCCTCGACGATGGTGCGTTTTATCACCGCCCTCATTCTGGTCGTACCGCTGGTGCTTAGTGGCTGGTTCGACCGGACGGTGCTGGTGCTTTTTGTTGCGGTTAGCTATCTGATGATGCTTCTGGTGGATACGTTGCTCGCTGTTCGGATGATTCGCCGAGCCGAGGATCAAAAGGGTTAGATGAACTCCGTCGCGCTCGCCGCCGCCAACCCGATGGACCACGTATACCAGTGGGTTTATCAACGTGCGCACGTAACCAATGCGAACAACGTGTTCACGCCTGACGGGCAAATCAGCGTCGTCTCTAACCATATTATCATGCAAATCATCGCGGTCCTCTTGCTTGTGCTCCTGATCCCAAGGTTTGTACGGGTGAAGGAGAGCGGGGACTCGGTGAACGACCTGACGCCACGTGGGATGGGCAATTTCTTTGAGTCAGTTTGCGCGTATCTACGTGATACGGTGGCGAGGCCAATCCTCGGCGAGCACACCGACCGATTCATCCCCTACATCTGGACCGCGTTCTTTTACGTTCTGTTCGTCAATCTGCTGGGATTGCTTCCGCTTGAGCCGGTGACACGCGGCCTGGTGAAGTCCCTGTATCCGCACGCCCATCATGGAATCGGCGGATCGGCTACGGGAAACATCTGGGTGACTGGATCGTTGGCGGCATGCACGTTGGCGATGGTCGTAGTCAATGGGTTACGATTCGGAGGGGTACGTTATCTAGCGCATTTTTGCCCAGGACCATTGTGGTTGGCGCCTTTGTTAGTTCCAGTAGAGATTGTTGGATTGGGCGCAAAGATTTTCGCGCTGACCGTGCGTTTGTTCGCCAACATGGTGGCGGGGCACGTGCTGCTTGCGGTGCTGATGAGCTTCATTAGTCTGAGTTACACCGGTCTGGGCGCGGGGGCGGCGACGGGGATCGGGATTGTGGTGGTCCTGGTGAGTGTGGCGTTTAACATGCTGGAGATTTTCGTCGCGTTTTTGCAGGCGTTTATCTTTACGTTCCTGACGACTCTATTTATCGGGCAGGCTGTGGTTATCCATCATGAGCATGGAAATGAAGAGAATCACGAACACGGCGCGGCCGAACCGGCACATGCTGCGACGCACTGAGGATAGACGAATAGGTCGAGGATTTGAGATTTCAGATTTCATCTATGAAGATCGCCATGCCCGGACAGGAGTGGGACACTCGGGTCGTAAGGCGTGACTGCGATGGCGATTAGTGACTGCTGCCGGCTCCCACACGACGGCGAATAGTTTGGAGAGTTCAAGGTGCAACGAAAGATGGCGAAGGCAAGTCTGATGTTAATGGTGTTGGGTGTCGTATTGGTTTTTGGCGCGGTTCCGGCGATGGCGGCCGATCCGCCGGGCGCGGCCCCGGCAGCCAGTTCGGCTAGTCCGGTGTTCCCGGGCAAGACGGCGGCGAATCTCGGCGGGGCGATCGGAGCGGGGTTGGTGGTGATGGGCGGCGCGGCCGGCATTGGCCGGATCGGCGGGAGCGCCGTGGAGTCGATGGCCCGTCAACCGGAGGCGACGGGCAACATCAGCACGGCCATGATCATCACCGCGGCGATGATCGAGGGGGCTACGTTGTTCGGCGTGTTAGGTTGTTTTTTGGCGTCCATTGCGAGTTAGTGAAGGTGAGGCATTATCGACGTACTAGGATCCGAGACAGATGCAATTGAATCATAGAAAGTCGTTTTTCGCGGCTTTCGTCGCCATGTCGTCATTCTTCGTTTGCTCCGTTGTTGGATCGGAAGGCGGCGAGGGGCCGAGTTTGTTCACGGGTGACCTCGGAAACGTCTTTTGGAGTCTGCTGACGTTCTTGGCGGTGCTTGTCGTACTTGGCAAGTTCGCCTGGAAGCCGATTCTTGGTGCGTTGCAAAAGCGCGAGGACTTCATCCGGGAATCGTTGGCCCAAGCGAAGCGCGACCGTGAGGAAGCCGAGAAACGGCTGATAGAGTACAGTGACAAGATCGTCACGGCACAGGCCGAGGCGTCGGCCATCGTCGAAGAGGGTCGGCGCGACGGTGATGTCCTTCGCCAGAAACTGGAAGAGGACGGCAAAGTGGAGGCCAAGGCCATTCTCGAACGCGCCCGGCGGGAAATCCAAATCGCAACGGATTCGGCGGTCAAGGAGTTGTACGCTCTAACCGCGAAACTCGCAACTGACGTGGCGGCGAAGATCATCCGTAAGGAACTCAATCCAAGGGAACACGAACGACTCATTGAAGAGTCGATCGACGAACTCGAGGCCGCTGCGGCCAAGAGATGAATCCGACGCAAGCCGCAAGGACTCGTCGAACGAGTGAGTGGTTGAGAAGTTTGACAGGATAAGGGGAATCCGTGCCGAAAGCCGGTGTCAAAGAGTTGGCTCTCGCCAAGGTGTATGCCGCGGCGATTTTCGAGGTCGGTCAATCCATGGGCCAGTTGGACCAGATCGCTGCCGAATTGCGCAACCTTGCGGATCTTGTAAACGCCAACCCTGACTTTGAGATGTTTCTTGATTCGCCGGCGGTGGACTCCGAATCCCGCAAATTGACCATCGAAAAGCTGTTTCGCGGAAAATATGGCGAAGTGTTGGTGAACTCGTTGCAGGTTCTTAATCGCAAGGAAAGACTGGGCATCATTAGTGAAGTCGCGGCCGCCTATCACGCGTTGCACGAGGAATCGTTGGAGCGGGTGGAGCTCCACGTGCGTACCGCAGTAGCGTTGACCGACAGAATTCGCGAGAGTCTTCAGGAGCGGATCGCCCACGCAACCGGGAAACAGATTGACCTACTGGAACGCGTCGACCCGTCGCTGATCGGCGGGATCGTGCTGCAATTGGGCGACAAGAAATTCGACGGCAGTGTTCGACGAAAGCTCGCCGCCGTCGGAGCCGCGCTGCTCGAGCGGTCGTCTCGGGAATTGTATGCCGGCAGGACCCATGCGCCCGATACTGCGTGATGGTTGATGTACGGGAACTGAATGTGGGATCGTCAAGACCCCAAGGCGTAAGGCTCAGCACGGGAAGAGGGTTATGAAATTCAGAGTCGATGAGATTTCGTCGGTGATCGCGGAGGAGATTCGGCAGTACCGCGGGCAAGTGGACTTGGCCGAGGTGGGGAAGGTGTTGGAGGTCGGCGACGGAATCGCCCGAGTGTACGGACTAAGTAACGCAATGGCCGGCGAGCGGTTGGACTTTGCAAACGGCGCGTCGGGGCAAGTGTTCAACCTTGAGGAGAACTCCGTCGGCGTTGTGGTACTCGGAGATTACCTGGGGATCAAAGAAGGTGACGAAGTCCGACGAACCGGCGAAGTACTGAGCGTGCCTTGTGGAGAAGCGTTAGTCGGGCGGGTGGTGGATCCGTTAGGTCGGCCGATTGACGGGAAGGGTGTGATTGAGTCGCCGCACCGTCGCCCGCTGGAATTCAAAGCCCCAGGAATCGCCCAACGTCAGCCGGTGAACCAACCCTTGCAGACGGGAATCAAGGCGATCGACAGCATGATCCCCGTCGGTCGGGGTCAACGGGAACTCCTCATCGGAGACCGAAAGACAGGTAAGACGGCCATCGCTCTGGACACGATCATCAATCAGAAGGGCGGAGACGTCATCTGCGTGTACGTGGCCATCGGGCAAAAGGAGTCTACCGTGGTCGCCGTGGTCGAGAAGCTTCGGCAGCTCGGAGCGATGGACTACACCATTGTGGTCAGCGCCTCAGCCTCCGACCCGGCGCCCTTGCAGTACATCGCGCCTTACGCGGGAGCGGCGATGGCTGAGTATTTCATGTATCAGCAAGGTCGGGCGACGTTGTGCGTCTATGACGACCTTACCAAGCAAGCACAGGCATATCGGCAACTTTCGCTTTTATTGCGTCGTCCGCCCGGCCGCGAAGCCTATCCGGGCGACGTCTTCTATCTGCACTCTCGGCTTTTGGAACGAAGCTGCAAACTCCGGGACGAATATGCGGTGGTCCCCAAAGATACGAAGGATGACAACCGCGATCGATCGCTGGGACGAAAGCACCCACAGGGACTTGCGGCGCCGCATGAGCACCGGCCTGATGACATTGATGGTCTGTATCATCGTCCGCATGGCCGTGAGAAGGCGCAGGCATGGCTCAACACATTGCCGGACAAGGACAAATTCAAGGTAATGCGCTTCGAAGATTCCGGAGGATCGATGACCGCGCTGCCGGTGATCGAGACGATGGAGGGGGAAGTGTCGGCGTACATTCCCACGAACGTGATTTCCATCACCGACGGGCAGATTTACCTGGAACCGAACCTGTTTTTCGCCGGTGTCAGGCCGGCAGTCAACGTGGGTATTAGCGTGTCCCGTGTGGGTGGAAATGCCCAACGGAAAGCGATGAAGAAGATCGCCGGTTCCTTGCGACTTGACCTGGCCGCGTATCGCGAGCTGGAAGCCTTCTCGCAAGTCGGAACGGAGGTCGATGCGGCCACGCAGCGGCAGCTTGATCGCGGGGCCCGTATGGTCGAGCTCCTCAAGCAGGCGCAGTACAAGCCTTACAACCTGAGCGAACAGGTTGTCAGTATTTTTGCCGGCACCCGCGGCCATCTGGACGACCTTCCCCTCAACCGCGTTTTGCGCTTCGAGGCCGACTTGCTCAAGCACGTCAATGACGAATACCCCGAGCGAACCAAGGAATTGACAGAAACGGGTGAGTTGTCGGACGAGCTTCAGGAGAAGCTGGGGACGGTCATCAAGAACTTCAAGGCACAGTGGGTTTTGAAGAACAAGCAGCAGACGGCTGCAGAGACGCCGGGGGTTCAGGAGCCCAAGGGAACAACGGCCGCCGAGGAGTCCAAGGGTAAGAGCCATCAGGAATCCAAGGGCACGGGGCCTCAAGCCCGTTCTCCTGAGAAGGGTGCTAAGATTGGCTAACGCGAGGATCATCGTTAAACGCCGCAAGTCGGTTCGCAACATCCGCAAGATTACGCGGACGATGCAACTGATCGCCACGGCGCGCTTTCAGGCGGCGTATTCCCGCGCCATGGCGACCAAACCCTATGCCGAACGACTGGCCGAACTTGTGGCCGACCTCTCCAATGCCGTCGGAGAGGAAACAACTCACCCGTTGATGCTCGCGCAAGGAAATGCTAAGCGATCGGCAGTGGTAGTGCTCACCAGTTCGCGCGGTTTGTGCGGCGGCTACAACACTGGAGTGTTGCGCGCCGCCATTGGCCACCTCGATAACGAAGCCGCGAAGGGCGTCGAGAATGAAGTCTCGATGGTGGGGAAAAAAGGTATCGGCTATTTTCGCTTCCTGCGTAGACCCATGCTCGAACAGATAACGCACATCGGAGATGCCCCGCGGTTCGAGCAAGTGGAGCCGATGGCGAATGCCCTGATGGGTCGCTTTCTACAAGGCGAAATCTGCTCGGCCTTTGTTGTCTATATGCGGTTTTATTCCGCCGGGAGGCAGAAGCCTGCGGTGATGCAACTGCTGCCGTTGACCAACGAGGCCGGAGTGAAGCAAACAGATGGGAGGGAATCGACGGTGCAGTACGAGTTCTCTCCCATAGCGAAGGAGCTGCTTGCGGAATTGTTGCCGGCCACCGTCCGCGTCCAGTTGTTTCAATGTTTTATCGACGCGACGGTAAGCGAGCAGATCGGGCGAATGGTGGCAATGAAGGCGGCTACCGAAGCGGCGGCGGAAATGATTACGTCGCTCACGCGGAGATACAACCGCGCGAGACAGTCCGCAATTACGATGGAACTTCTGGACATTGTAGGCGGAGCGAATGCACTGGCCTAAGCACGAAGATCAAAGATCGAAGTTCAAAGTTCAAAGAAACGAGGAAAAAGAAGACGGGTGAACAAATGTCGGACGACAAAGCGCCGCGTGATATTGGCGAGCGGACGTACGCATTTGCAGTCCGTGTCGTCCGCGTGGTCAATGCACTGCCACGGACGCTCGCCGGCGCGGTCATTGCGCGGCAGCTCATGCGCGCGGGTACGAGCATTGGTGCGAATGTTCACGAGGCGCGAGGCTCCTCGACAAGGAGAGAATACAGTCGTCGAATCAAGATCGCTCGCTCGGAGGCTCAGGAAACTTTGTATTGGCTAAGGCTTCTGAGCGACAGTGAGTTGCTCTCAAAACGCCGACTCACGCCGATGATTCAGGAAGTACAGGAATTGGTGAAAATCCTCGCTACGATCGGGAAGCGAACGGAGTCAAGATGAAGGGTCCGCTTGTTCCTTTCTTTTTTGAACTTCGAACTTTGACCTTTGAACTTTGACAGGTGAGCGAATGAATGACACAAACTTCGGAAGAGTAACCCAAGTCATCGGCTCCACCCTCGATGCGCAGTTCTCGGAGGATCGAATGCCGAATATTTACAGTGCCCTGGAGGTCGAGGTGGAGCGCACTGTCCTGGGCGAAACGACCAAGGAAACGCTCTGGTCGGAAGTCGCCCAGCACCTGGGCGGCGGCCGGATTCGGGCGATTGCCCTGGGCTCAACCGACGGCTTACAGCGCGGCGCTAAAATTCGGGATACAGGCCAACCCATTACCGTCCCTGTCGGCCAAGAAACGCTTGGCCGAGTATTCAATCTCGTGGGGGAAGTCATCGACGGCCGCGGCCCCGTGGAAGTCAAGGCGCGAAAGCCCATTCATCATGACCCGCCGGAATTCGGCGACCTGACCTCGAAGACGGAGTTGTTCGAAACCGGCATCAAAGTGATCGATCTGCTCTGCCCCCTGGTCCGCGGCGGCAAAGCCGGGCTCTTCGGTGGCGCCGGGGTCGGCAAGACGGTCATCATACAGGAACTCATTGCCCGACTCGCCCGGTTCCACAGCGGCTTTTCCTGCTTTGCCGGCGTCGGCGAACGCACACGCGAGGGCAACGACCTGTGGTTGGAAATGCAGGAAGCCAAGATCGGTGACACGGGCAAGAGCGTGATCGACCAAACCGTGATGGTGTTTGGACAGATGAATGAGCCGCCCGGCGCGCGTCTGCGCGTCGCTTTGTCGGCGCTGACCATGGCCGAGTATTTCCGGGATCAGACCGGAGCGGACACCCTGCTGTTCATCGACAACATTTTCCGGTTCTCGCAAGCGGGTTCCGAGGTGTCCGCCTTGCTGGGTCGCATGCCCTCGGCCGTCGGCTACCAGCCAACGCTTTCGACGGAAATGGGGCAGTTGCAGGAGCGCATTACGTCAACCAGCCGCGGCGCGGTTACCAGTATACAAGCGATTTATGTTCCCGCGGATGATTACACGGATCCTGCGCCGGCCGCAGCCTTCACACATTTGGACAGTACCGTCAACCTAGAACGCGGGATTGCGGAGAAGGGCATTTACCCTGCGGTTGATCCGCTCGCCTCGAGCAGTCGGTTGGTCTCTCCCGAGTTCATCGGAGAGCGTCATTATGCCGTTGCCCGACGTGTACAACAGACTTTGCAGCGGTACAAGGATCTACAGGACATCATTGCGATTTTGGGTGTGGACGAATTGAGTGCAGAGGACAAGGTGATCGTGGCCAGGGCCCGCAAGATTGAGCGGTTCCTGTCGCAGCCGTTCTTCGTGGCCGAGCAGTTTACCGGGTTCAAGGGTAACTACACCCCACGAGAAGAGACCATTCGGTCGTTTGAAGAGCTGTGTGATGGGAAATGGGACCACCTCAACGAGCAGGCGTTCATGTACGTCGGTGCGATCGAAGAGGCCGCGGCAAAAGCGGAGAGGCTGGCGAAAGGGTAATTGCGAATAGCGAATGTCGAATGACGCCCCGTAATCCAAATGTATTCGCTATTCGCAATTCGACATTTTGAATTTAGCTCATATGGCTAAGACCGACACATTCCATTGCAGTGTGATTACTCCCGAACGAGCAGTCCTGGAATGCGAGGCCCGATTCGTTGCTTTTCCTGCTCACGACGGAGAAGTGGGAGTACTGCCGAATCGTGCGCCACTCATCTGCATGATGGGGATTGGTGTGCTTCGCGTGCAAACGGTCGACACGACGCATGTGTTGTTTGTCGACGGCGGATTCGCACAAATGCTCAACAATCGACTGACGATTTTGACGGAACAAGCCCGGCGAGTGGAGGAGTTGAATGCCGCGGGCGCTCAGCGGTCGTTGACCGACGCATTGGCGATGAAAATCCCCGACGACGCGGCCTACGTTGCGCGTACCAGCGCCGTCAAACGGGCGCGGGTGCAGCGGCGGCTGATCGAAGCGGCGAAGCAGTAATCGGGCCGCCGCGCCGTTAAGGGGCGAAGTCGTCGGTTTTGGTGAATCCTTCCGGCAACTTGAGTTTGAACGCATCGTTGTCGAGTTTGGGATTGGCTACCAGGTCGGTCAAAATCGTCTGTCGTCCGCCCTTTTCACCGCTTCGCGTCGGAACTATGCGATCGACGCGGCGAGGAAGAAAATCGTTCTTGGAGAAGAACCATACTCCTTCGCCCCCATCCTTGCCGTACTGGACATTGATTTCATAACATTCCTGGTCGCCGACTTTGGTGATGCCTTTCAGCTCGACCTTCTCGGCCTTGATCTCGTCCGCGAATGCATCGGGATTAAGAAGCTTCCGAACGGCGACGGAGCCGATGACGCGGGCATTGGAACCCATAACGGCCGGGTCGATATCCTCGTACGCGATCTTCTTGCTTGGATCAACGAGATACACCATGTTTCCGTCCGAGCCGGCGGTGTATTCCGCGACTTCGCTGGAGCCGGAGCGCTGGACCTTGACGGCATAGCGAAACTTCTCGGGTGCGGAGTTCGACCACCCGCTCATCAACACCGTACCCTCAACTTTGGCAAGTCGGGCTTCGTCCGCCCCGAGACCTTTGGCGGAAGCCTTGTATTGTACGGCCTTCAAGGCTTTGGCAGCCGCGTCTGCTTTTTTGAGAATCTCCAATCCGTCGGTAAGTTCAACATCCTTCTTGCCCGGCTCTTGAGCCGCTGCCAAAGAAAAGAAGAAAGACAAGCTCAGAACGATCGGCGTTACGTATTTCACAATTCCATCTCCATAGGTCCTTCATTCCACCTAGGCCTCGTGCGAGGCGACATCTTTGCTAAGTGTACCAACGATCGGGTCCGATCGCTAGAGCTCGAAAGCAGTCAGCCCAGCGGCCTCAAAACCGGTACCGGGTCCCGATCGTGACGTTCCAGCCGTTGTATTCCTCGGCACGGTAAAAATGGAAATCGTAGTCGCTGCTCACGTTGATCGACCAGCGGTCGTTGAGCGGCAAGTCCCAGCCCAAGCCGATATAGCAGCCAAACAGCCAGTCGCGGATTTTTAGCTCGTCGTGATAGACGGTTAGGCCCGCAATAGCTAAATCACCCTCGCCCTCAGAACTCACGTACCCGGTTTCCAGCCCGGTGAGCAAATACGGTCGACTTGCCAGCAGGCGTTCCTCCCAAGTCGGGGTTGCGTGGATCGTGGGAACCTTCCAAGGGTAGTACTCCGCTGAAATGCCGGTGTAGTAAAAGTTGTATTTGAAATCGACTTCGAGCGTCTCGATGAGGAACCGCCCGTGGTTGATGTCTTTGCCGGAGCTTCCTCCGAAATAGTAAGTCCACAGGAAACGCGGGTTCTCTTGTCTCCCGAAACCGGCAAACAAGCTCTGATATCCCTGATCGCTTCTTCGATCGACGGGCGTATACGGCCGGTCAAATACCCCTAGGATATCGAGCTTGAGGGGCAAATCCATGCGAAGATCGAGCTGTTTCTCGGTGGAGTCAAGTTTGGGGAAGCTGTTGCGGATACCGAGGTCCATGTGCCAACGCTTGTGGGGGCGGTCTAAGACGCGGTCGGCATCGGTCGGCGGACTATCCGAAGTATCGGATGCGGGGACGGTCTCGCTGACCTTTGTCGTTTCGACTTTCCGGGTTGGCCCCTGGCAACTGGTGCAGATACTCGTGGCCAGGGCGAGCGCCATGACCGCAGAGGAATTCAGATCAGGGAAGGAAATTTGTAGGTCGTTCGTTTCCTTGTCCGATGTTGTGGGAATTCCTCCGCGCACGCCACCTTCATATCGGTTTACGCCTCCGCGGTCGACACCATGATGCTTGGGCACGACCTAAGCCCGCCGTTTCGACCAATCGCCACTCCTGAGCGCAGTAGGTAGATAGACCGACTCCTACGATTCCCTTGTTCCCAAAGTCGACACGCGAAAGGTCCCACACCACGATGGGGCCGGAGAGCGGCGGTGGGCCGCTTGCCCCGGAGCGCTAGCCGAATGCAAGGCTCGGCTGCCGGTCGAACGCCGCCTCGAGACAGAACTCTCGTGATCGTGAGATCATCACCACGACCGCCAGGGCGAAGAGCCCCAAATTCCCAAGTAGCTTGATCCAGATCGTCACCGGTCCGCTACCGCACCCGCAATCGAAGACGATCTCAAAAAAAGATCCGCCCGTCTCCGCCTGAATGTGCAGGGCACGAATCAGGATGGCAGGGGTGAATACCAAAAGCATCAAAGCGATAGTAGCCGCTGCGCCGCGGAACCGCAGTCCGATCAACAGCGCGACCCCCGCGACGATTTCCAACCAGGGCAGGACGATGGCCGTCGCGTTCAGATAAATCGCCGGGGTTTCGGGAAGCATGTGGTAAAGGCGAACCTGCTTGAGGAAGTCGAAGGGTTCGCCGAACTTCACGGCGCCCATATAGATAAAGGTTGCGGCCAAGATGACCCTGGCGATCAGCAGGGGAACCCCGCTGGCGTCAAGGCGCCGAATCCAGGAACGCTTGCCGCTCATTGCTCCTCAGACCCCGCCTGGGTGGGCATTTCATTCGTGGTCCACTCTTTCCATCCTCCTGGGTAGAGGTAGATCGAGTCGGATGCCACTCCGGCTTCAACCAACTCGCGGCACATGAAAATGCTATCCTCGCAGTCACCGCCGCCGCAATAAACAATCACCCGCTCCACGCCGTTCGCACGGGCGACAATGTCATCCAGGGCTTCATCGGGTTCATAGGGATCACACTGCATAGCGCCGGGAATGTGTCCCTCTTCGTAAAGATCGGGCTTGCGCGCATCCACGAAGAGGTTGAGTCCCTGGGCCGTCGCCGGTTCCTGGAACACTCTCACAAGTTCTGCAAAGTCGATCTCCTGGTAGTCGTGCTGAAGGCGCTTCGTGTTTTCCGTCTTCGCGGCGGGTACCATCTCCTTGGTTTTTAGGTTCGCGGGCTTCGATGACGGAGGATTAAGACTGGCCGGCGGAAGCTTGCCTTTGGGGCGCGACGGAGCTTGGGTTGTTTTCTCGAAGTAGTTCTTGGTAGGCTTGATCGCCCCGCGCTCGCGGATGCCATTGACACCAAAGCCGATGGCGATGCTCAGCACACCGATGAGCCCAAGGTCTAGAAGCGCTCTCTTAAACGATGGCATGGCTGATTCTACCCCGTCGTCCAAACGTTTTGAACGGATCCCACGGCGATTCTACCGCACTATTGGATAATGCCTTTCGCGGCCGGGCGGGTCAACCGAGCTGTTGGTCGTCGTTGCGCGCGCGTGACAGTTTGAGATCGTCAGGGGCCGGGAAATCGCAGTTATTTGTCGTTTACCAAAACAACCCGCACCGACATTGGATTCACCCACAGCGAAATCGTTCCCTGTGGGTTCACGAACTGTTTACTTCCGCCGACTTGCAACCGTTTGAATGGGGCGGAATCCGGAGAAGTCCGGATCGCTGCGGCGTTCTCCTTAGCGGGCGCTTTGACCTGGGGACTTAACACGACCACAAGCTGCCCTGGTTTGCCCGCGGGTAGCGCGACTTCTTGCTTCACCGCCCCGTAGTTCATCAACAGGATCACCTCGTCCCCGGGAAGCGATCGCGCGAAGGCGAGCAACTTGCGTTCGTCATCGAACCAGACGGGTCTGAACTCTCCGCGACGCAGCGGTGCGTGTTTTTCCCGCATCGTGTGAAGCCACTGCACCAAGGCAAAGAAATCGCGGCGAAATCGCGGCGACTTGGCGTTGGCGTCTGGAAGATCATTCCACCACATGGGTGCGGTTGCGTAGGGTGGCGATCCTCCGTTCATTCCGACTTCATCGCCGTAGTAGGTGACCGGCGCGCCGAGACAAAAATGTTGGAACACGGTCGCCAGCCGCCAACGGTCGATCGCCTCATCGGTCGGTGTCGGGCCGGGCGACCCCGGCTCGGCGCCGGCGACGACGGGTCGGGGTTCGGAAAGGTAGGTCAGCAGTCGCGGACCGTTTGCGACGCTTAATACGTTCAGATTCGCAAGGCGTGCCTGGGCCGGGCAACTCGGATCGAGCGTTTGCTGTGCATTGAAGAACTCCTTGGGACGAGGAGACTGGTTCTTAGGATGAAAAAACCGCTGGATGGAGTCCGCTAGATGGAAGTCGACGGCGACATCGTACGGTTCTTCCGACAATCGGCCGACCGCGAACGATCCGTTCGCAATCAAGACGACGTTGGGATTGGTTTTCTTGACTTGCTCCGCAAACCGCTTCCAGTAACCCCTTTCTGTTGCAGGAGCCGGAACTTGCGGCTTCTCCTCGAACGAGCTGATCCAGCCGTCCACCCCGTCGGATGGATTACCGTCGCCATCGGGATCCATCCAGCGACGGACGGCGGCGAAAACGTAGGGCTCCACTTCGTCGATCGACGGATTGGGTCCGCCGAACGATCCGAACAAGCCGCTGATCACGACTCGAAACCCGGCCTCGTGTGCCTTTCTTAGAAAATCGAGGAAGACGCGGTCGGAGGCGGACCATTTCCAGGTCGCGGGATCGGAACCCTCTTCATTGGTTTCGGAGTAATGCCCGACTACTCCAAGGGCGGGGTCGATATGCCGCAAATCGGGCTGTTGCGAGGGGCCTTCGGCCGTTCCCTGAAATACGGGTGAAAGGCACAAGGCGGTCACGCCGAGTTCCTTGAGATAAGGCAGTCGTTGAACGATTCCCTGAAGATCGCCGCCGTAGCGACGTGATTGCCATTCCTGTCGCTCTTCGCCGGTCGGAGCCGGGTTGCCTGTTTTCAGTGTGGGCCATTCCGGCAACCAGGCAACGGTACCTGCCGGGTCGTTCGACTTCTCGCCATTATGAAAGCGCGGGACGACGATGTAGTACCAGCGGGCGTCGGTAACCCAGGACGGAAGCGGCTCTCGCGCATAAGTGGATTGCAGGAATACAGCGATTAGAATTGCTGGCAGTGCGAGGCGTCGGACAAACATAGCTTCCTCATCATGGGCGGTCTCGTGAGCGCCCGACCACTCGGATTGTAGGGCTCAGATGTGGTCCGTTGCAATCCGGCGTTAGCCGGGCGGCCCGTGTGCCGCACGGCGAGGACCAAACTATTCAAATGGATCGTTGTCGGTAAGATACGCCCATGTAGATGGACGATTCACCGAGGACCCTATTACGACGAAACAACGATGAAAGGCGGACGAACCATTAAACGAGCACCCAACACGCGCCCGAGCGGTCGCAAGCGCGGCGTCAAAAAGCCGCCCGTGCTGTTCGAAAAGACGCAGAAGATCGTCAACCGCATCCAAAAAATGATCGACGGCACCTTCCTGACCTATTGGACCTCCGAGTACGGGGCGATCTGCGGCAACGACGTACAGGCCATGTACGAGGCCCTCCGCGTCGTGCAACCCAGTGAACGGATTTCGCTGTTTGTGAAGTCCGACGGCGGGGACGGTCAATCGGCCCTTCGGCTGATCCATCTCCTGCGTGAGTCCGTGAGTCACCTCACGGTCGTGGCCCCGCTGGAATGCGCATCGGCGGCCACGATGTTGGCCTTGGGTGCGGACGAGATCCAAATGGGGCCGCTGGCGTTCTTGACGCCTATCGACACCTCGCTGGAACACTCCATGGGGCCGGTCGATCCGCGCAACGAAACGGCCTACGTCGGTCAGGACGAAGTGCAGCGTGTCCTCAACCTATGGGCGAAGCACTCTCCGCAAACGGACATCAACCCGTTCCAGGAGTTGTATAAGTATCTGCACCCCTTGGTGATCGGGGCCGTGGATCGGGCGACTTCGTTGTCCATCCGCCTGTGTACGGAAATCCTGCGCTATCACATGAAGGGTGTGCAAGACGCCGAACGAATCGCCAACGCCCTGAACTCGCAGTATCCCGCCCATGAGTATCCCATCACTCCCCGCGAGGCCCGCGAACTGGGCTTAAACGTGAAGGACCTGGCCCCGGAGTTGAACGACGTGTTGCTGGAGCTGAACCACTTGTATTCAGAAATGGGCCAGCGGGCGGTGACGGACTTCGACGAGCACAACTACCACAACAACGAGATCGTCAACATCATCGAAGGCCCGGGAATCCAGCTTCACTTCCAGAATGACAAGGACTGGCACTACCGTAAGGAGGAGCGGCAGTGGGTGTCCTTGCACGTGGAGTCCTGCTGGTACCGCTGCGTGATGAAAAACGGGCGCATGCGGCAGACGCGGCTATACATGAGCTGACGGCGAGTGGCGCGTCGTCAGAACCGCGACAGACATGGAGCGGCCAATCATAGCCGGAAGCGGCAGCGGGCACGAATGGACTTAGGCACTGAGGCGTGAAGGCAACCGCCGCAGCGTGTCCACGAAGTCCCCAGAATGCTCCACCATTCCGAAAACTGGGGCAATCTAACCACTGCGCTGCCGCAGCAGTTCCCGGAACGCCCTTTCCGGATCGACTCCGCAGGCCAAACACCAATCCAGAAACTCCGTTATGTCGCCCCGACGCTCGCCGATTTCGGTTTTATGCACTAAAGGTTGGCTGGATCTCAACCGCTTGGCCAACTCGCGTTGCGTCAGACCGGCTTGTTCCCGCATCTCCCGGAGCATTCCCGGGATTCGACGATAGCGGAAGGCGTGTAGGGCCTTGGCCATGAGGACCAATATCCGGCTAAAGCCCCTTGAATCCGTTTAGTTATCATGTTATCCTTGGCACCGCTTCGGAATCATGGCGGACCGTGGAGCGAGACGACCAGCGCGACGATAGGAGCGTGAACGGCCTGCCTACGAAGTTGAACGACACGTGAATCTATTTTGGAGGGCATTTCTGATGTTAATGCAGACTACAACGACAAGATGTTCATGGTGCTTGGTATGCTTGGTGTTCGCCGCTGCCGTGTGCGACTCGGGTAATTCGCCCGTCCGAGCGGACGATGGCTCGATCGCGGCGTGGGGAGCAGGCGGCCTCGGTCAATCGGGGTCCCCCCACTACGGACAGAGCATTATTCCCGCGCCCAACACGGGCTTCATCGCGGTCGCCGGGGGCTGGGACCACACCCTTGGCCTCAAGGCCGATGGGTCGATCGTGGCGTGGGGATTGAACAACCATGGCCAAACCGACGTTCCTGCGCCCAACGACCATTTCATCGACATCTCCGGGGGCGCGGAATTTAGCCTTGGCCTCAAGGACAACGGCTCGATTGTAGCGTGGGGAAACAACGACTTTGGTCAAACCAGCGTCCCCGCCGGGACGTTCACCGCTGTCGCCGCAGGCGGAAACCACGGCCTGGGCCTAAAGACCGACGGGTCGATCGTCGCCTGGGGAAACAACGACGATGATCAATGCAACATTCCCGAGCCGAACAGCGGGTTCGTGGCGGTCGCCGCGCACAGTTCCCACAGTCTGGGCCTGAAAGCCGACGGGACGATCGTCGGCTGGGGAAACAACGACTGGGGTCAGATCAGTGTCCCCGCGCCGAACACAGGTTTCGTCGCCGTCGCCGCAGGTAGGCACCACAGCGTGGGCCTCAAGGGCGACGGTTCAATCGTCGCCTGGGGAGAAAACGGCAGCGGTCAAACCACCGTCCCCACGCCGAACACCGGCTGTGTCGCCGTCGCCGCGGGCTGGGCTCACA
>Ga0137429_1000063_pt1 | contig 60486 bp, 42 predicted proteins | sample EasRivERMZT736_2_FD_102304 | JGI IMG/M metagenome (GOLD analysis project Ga0137429, IMG submission 102304) | Soil microbial communities from meander-bound floodplain in the East River, Colorado, USA - East River MetaG ERMZT736_2 | ecosystem: Environmental > Terrestrial > Soil > Floodplain ...
CTGGCCGGGTAGCCGGCGCGGAGCAGTCGCAAGATCGATTTGCCGGTCTCGTGCCGGATCAGCCGCGGTGGCCTCGCAGCCACTTCTGACAAACTGGAGGTCCACCGATGCGCGGTCGTCATCCCCTGCCCGTCTGCTTGCTGGTCTGTTTCGCCGCGGTTCCTATCCCGGCCGGCGCGGGTGGGGCCGCCGCGCCGCCGGCCGACCCTGCGCGCGGCCTCGAGCAGCTCACCGTTGACGCGATCTTCGGCGAGAAGCCACTGGTGCCGCCGCTCCTGTCGGGTGTGCAGTTCTCGCCGGACGGCGAGCGCCTCACCTATCTCGCGCCGGAGAAGGGAGAGGAGGGGCCGAACGCGATCTGGGCCCTCACGCTGCGGTCGGCCGAGCGCGCCGTCCTGGTCCCCGCCGACGTGCTCCCCCCTCCCCCCCCGACGGGAGGGGAGAGCCAGACCGCCCCGGCGCCGCCACGCCTCGGCACGTACCAATGGTCCCCCCAGGGGGACGCGATCCTGCTCTCCTCGGGCGTGGACCTCTTCTCCTACTCGCTGGCGGAGCGGACCGCGCGGCGCCTCACCGCGACCGCGGAGGACGAGACCAACCCTCAGATCTCCCCCGACGGTGCCTGGGTCGCGTTCGTGCGCGGGCACGGGCTGCATGCCGTTCCCATGCGCGGCGGAGCGGAGGTCGCGCTGACGGCGGACGCCAGCGAGGTCGTCCTGATGGGGGAACCGGACTGGGTCAGCTGTGAGGAGCTGGAGCTGTGCTCCGCCTACTGGTGGTCTCCCGATTCCCGCCGCATCGCCTTCCTCAGGTTCGATCAGGAGCCGGTCTACAAGCACCCGCTGGTCGACTGGCTGCCGGTGCATGCGGAGGTCACCTGGGAGCGCTACCCGAAGGCGGGAGACGCCAACGCCCGCCTGGCGCTGGGAGTCGTGGCGCTCGCCGATCGCGAGGTCCACTGGCTCGAGACGGGGGCTGCGGCCGAGGACTACCTGCCGCGCGTGGCCTGGGAGCGCGCCGGAACGACGCTGCTGGTCGAGCGCCTGAACCGCGGGCAGGACCGGCTCGAGCTCGTCCGGGTGGACGCCGCGGGTGCGGCGCCGCCGCAGACGCTGTTGACGGAGCAGGATCCCCACTGGGTGAATCTTGCCGCCGGCCCGCAGGTTCTCGACGACGGCCGGCTCCTCTGGTCGTCCGAGCGGGACGGGTGGCGGCACCTCTATCTCTACGACGCGCAGGGAAAGCTCGTCCGCCGGCTCACCGAGGGGGAGTGGGCGGTCGAGAGCGTCGAGCGCGTGGACGAGAAGGGGGGCTTCGTCTACTTCACGGCGACGGAGAGGGGGGTGCTCGAGCGGCACCTCTACCGGGTGGGCCTCGACGGGAAGCGGTTCTCCCGCCTGACCCAGGAGGCGGGAACGCACGCCACCACGGTCGATCCGAAGGGGAGACATTTCGTTGACCGCTACTCCCACTGGGGAGCGCCGACGGGGCTCGCGCTCCATCGGATCGAGGGCTCGCAGGTTGAGGACCTGTCGCCGGCGGTCCACCGGGCGCTGAGCGGGTTTGCCTGGCCGCGGCACGAGTTTCTGCGGATCCCGGCGGCCGACGGCGAGATGCTCCAGGCCGAGCTGCTCACCCCCTCCGACTTCGACCCCGCTCGCCGCTACCCGGTGCTGGTGTACGTCTACGGAGGCCCGCATGCCCAGATCGTGCGCGATGCCTGGGGCGGGTCGCGGATGCTCTTCCACGCGCTGCTCGCGCAGCGCGGGTATCTGGTGTTCAGCGTCGACGGCCGCGGCTCGGACGGGCGCGGCCATGCGTGGGAGGCGGTGATCGATCGGCGGCTCGGCAAGCGCGAACTCGAGGACCAGCTGGCTGGCGTGCGTTACCTGAAATCGCTCCCGTATGTCGATCCGGGCAGGATCGGGATCTGGGGATGGTCGTATGGCGGCACCATGACGCTCTATGCGCTCACGAACGCCCCGGGCGTCTTCCGGGTTGGTGTCTCGGGGGCGCCCGTGAGCGACTGGCGCCTCTACGACACCATCTACACGGAGCGCTACCTGGAGCGGCCGCAGGACAACCCGGACGGGTACCGTGATTCCTCGCCGGTCAACCAGGCGGCCCGCCTGCAGGGAAAGCTGCTGCTCGTGCACGGCACCGCGGACGACAACGTCCACCTGCAGAACTCGCTGGCGATGCTGCAGGCGTTCGTCGAGGCGGACATTCCGTACGACCTGCAGATCTACCCGCGCCAGCTTCACGGCTTCCAGGATCGCAAGGCGCGCCTGCACCTGCACGGGCGGATCCTGCGGTTCCTGCTGGAGAACCTGTGAGCGCGGGGATCGAGGCCGACGGATTCAGCGCCCGGCTGCGCTCGATTGCCACCGTTAGAATCAGATCGGGTCCCAGCGGGAGAGGTGAAGTTGGTAGCGCTACGGGGAATCGAACCCCGGTCTCGTGGCTGAGAACCACGCGTCCTAACCCCTAGACGATAGCGCCACCGAGGGAACCCGAATCGCTGCTTCGGCTGCTTGCGCTTGGTTCGACTCGAGTCGGGTTTGGATCGGCGGCGAATATTACTGCACACCCTACGTCGTGTCAAACGCGGGCGCGTCGATACCTGCCCAGCAATTTTCGTTCCCGCCGCGATGCTGTTTTTCCACAAATCCTGTTGAAATCGGTGAGTAAATCGCGGCGGGGCAAACGCCAACTGCGAGCCTTTTTCAAGTTAGTCCGCGTTGCACAGAATTTCGGCGGTGGCGCGAGGAGAATTTTCTCCCGCCACGCCGGGCCGGGAAGAGCCCGCGATCGCGGCCGCTATCGTGTCGCTCGCGTGAGGATCAGCTTTCATCATCTACCGGCACCGGTGCGACGGCAGGCAGCGCGGCAGGCTGTGCCTCCGCGGCGATCCCGTAGGCGGGGTAGAGCGCGGCGATCAGCTTCCGCCGGATGTCCCCGGGCATCTTGTGCACGCTCAGCATCACCTGAACGAGAGTGCACTCGACCCCCAGCACCTCCGGGCAATGTACGACGCGGAGTTTCTCGTCCTCACTGAAGATGCAGCCCTGTTCGAGGTGCGCCTGACACCAGCCCATGGATATCCCGGCCTCTCTCTCTCGATGCTCAACTCGATTTTGGATGGTCGGAGTCTGCAGGGTTGCCTGGGCAGGCGGTCAACCAACCCTGTCGTGCAACGGTGACCATATACCCGCAAACGACTCCATCGTCAAGAAGAAATCCTGGCACGCGCGCGTCGAGCGGAGAATCGCGGCAGTGGATCGCGAGCCCCTGGATCGGACACACTAGGCCCAGGCGCGCGTGGCGGGCCGGAGGGCAGGGAATGGGTGAGGCGGCTGGAGAGGCAACCGGCGGCAAGCAGATATGGGTCCGGGGCCATGAGATCGTCGTGACCACCACCCAGGACGCCACCGGGGGGTTCTACTCCTTCGCGTTGCTCACGACGGAGTTGGAAGGGAAGAAAGGGATGAAGGGGTTCAAGGCCAGCGCGCCCACGGCCCGCGCGTCGGAACTGGCCTGTATCGACCGCGTGCTGCAGTTTCTCGAAGACCGACCGGCCGGTCCGGCGCCGCCGCGAGTGCGCACCTCACGCAACGTCGCGAGTATTCGCGGCCGCGACGTCGACATCTTCTGTGATCTCATCGGGGATGGCCGTTATCAGGCGTTTCCGTTTCTTTACGACGAGGCGGGCCGCCGGCAGATCCTGATGCACTTTCATCTCGAGGAGGCCGTTACCGCGGATACGGCGGAGGAGGCCCGGCTGCGCTGCGTCCGCCGGCTCGAAGCGTATTTCGATGACGTCGACGCGGGGCGCGAACCCGGCCTCCCCTGACCCATTACTCCAGCCAGATCCGGACCGTCTCGTCGTCGTCGCGGATCTCGACCAGCGTCATTGGCGCGAACTCCCGCAGCTTCTCGAGCGCCCCTTTGAGGTCGGGCGCGGTGGCGTCGGGCCCGCCGAACAGGACGTCCGTCACCTGCAGCGGGAGCTGGACCTTCACCTTGGGCTCGGTCTGAGTCCCTTCCCAGACCTGGACCCGGAACGCCTCCGAGTCCTTCCATACCTTCACCCGCTCGCCATTCTCCCCGTTGATCTCGAGGAGGTCGCTGAGGTCCTGGTCGCGCAGCGACCGATAGAGCTTGTGCAGATCCACCCCATGCGTCTCCTCCTTCAGGTCACCCCACTCGGCCGTCAGTTCCGGGCCGGCCGCCTCGAGGATGGCGTCGATTGCCGCCAGGGGGAGGTTCATTTTCACCCGTTCCTCGCCGGACGAGAGGCTCTTGATCTCCACTCGGAGGTGGACCTCGCTTGCGGCGACGGGAGTTGGCGCCCCGCACAGCGCCACCGCCATCAGGCCAGCGGCGACGACGGGGTACGACAGGGGACTCGTTCTCATGGCTGCCTTCCTTTCAGGAATCCTACCGTCATCCGACAACGCGGCCACCCGCGTCGCAACCGATGGAACGGGGGTGCCCGCGCGGAGGTTCCGCCTCCGGGTCGGATTGTCGGGGCCCGGTGGGTGTGGTAGAGGTCTCCGCGATGCGCCGACCCTCGATCCGCGAGATGGGGATGTCCCCGCTGGTGTCGGTGGGGGTGGCCCTCCTGGTTCGGGCCTGGGCGATTGCCGAGCTCGCAGGCACCCCCTTCACACGGGTGATGGTCGGCGATGCGCTGACCTACCAGGAGACCGCCGCGCGGCTTTCGGCGGGGCGTTGGCTGGATCTCGGGCCCGTGTTCCAGAGCTCAGGGATATACCCGGTGTTCCTGGCAGGCGTCTCGGCGCTGTTCGGTCCCGGGTGGCTTCCGGTCGCGCTGCTCCAGTCGCTCGCCGGGGCGGTCGGGTGTGGGGCGATCGCTGCTCTCGCAGGCCGGCTTTTCCCCGGGCTGCGCTGGGCCGGACTGGCCGCCGGGCTGGGGGCGGCGGCGTACGGCCCGCTGCTCTTCCACGATCTGGAGGTGCTCCCCGCCTCGTTTTCCGCGACGTTTCTGGCCGCCGGTCTTCTGGCCGCTCAGGGCGCGGCGTCGGGCGCGGGGGCCGCGCTTGCCGGCGCGCTGCTCGGTCTGGCGGTCGGGTTCGCGCCCGGGCTCCTCATGGTCGCGGTCGCGGCGCTGGGGTGGATGGTCGGTGGGGTCGGTGCACGCCCCGCGGTCGCTCGGGGCGCGTGCCTGGCCGCGGGGCTGGGGCTCGTGCTGGCCCCGATCGTCGGCTGGAACCTCGCCAAGGGAGGGGGTACGTCTCTTGCGACCAGCGCCGGGGTCAACGCCTTCATCGGCAACAACGCCGAGGCCACTGGGAGCTTCTTCCTCCCGGCCGGCTCCTCGCTGGACGGCACCGATCTGGAGGGGAGCGCCCGGCGTGAAGCCGAACGCGCCACGGGTCGCCCCCTCACCGCGGGCGAGGCGTCGGCGCACTGGCGGGGGAGAGCACTCGCCTTTGTCCGCAGCGATCCCGCCACGTGGATCCGGCTGCTCGCGCACAAGACCTTGCTCACCGTGAACCACTACGAGATACCGAACCACCTGAACTTCTACTTCGTCGCCGACCGTTTCGCACCGCTCCTGCGCTGGTTGATCTCCTTTGGCGTGCTATTCCCGCTGGCGGGCGTCGGCGCGGTCGCGGCGTGGGCGTCGGCCCCGGCCGGGGCTGCGCCGCGCCGCTCCGCAGGTGCCCGCAGCGCCGCGCGGGCGCCGGATCTCGCGGCCGGACGGCAGGCCGGGGCCGTGCGGTGGGGGCGGCTCGGGCTGATCGCCTGCGCGCTGCTCGCGCTGGCGGTGCCGGTGCTGTTCTTCGTCACGGGGCGCTATCGCCTTCCCGCCGCGCCACCGCTGCTGGTGCTCGCCGGTGGGGGGGTTGCCTGGGGGATCGCCTCCCTCCGCGCGCGAAGCTTCCATGCTCCTGTGGTTGCAGTCGGCCTCGCCGTGGCGCTGACCCTGGCGAGCTGGCGGACAGCCGTTCGCGAGGGGGACTACGCATTTGACCACCTCCTCCTCGGATCCGTGCAACGCCGACTGGGAAATCTCGACGCCGCGATCCTGGAGTTCAAGCTGGCGGAGGAAACAGGCCCCGCCCGGCTCGATGCGGGGTTCCGGCTCGCCCAGGCGCTCGCGGAACGCGGCAACGCCGCCGCGTCACGCGCCGCCCTCAAGCGGCATCTGGAGCGCCACCCGGAGGATACCCAGGCGGCCGCGGCACTCGCGGCCTTCCCCGAGGATGCGATCGTGGGGATGCCGGTGCCGCGCACCGATTTCGAGGCCGGGACGGAGCGGCTGATTGCCGGGGACCTCGGCGCGGCTGCCGCGGCTCTGTCCCGGGCGATCGCGGCCGATCCGGTGCATGCGCGGGCGCTCGCGAATCTGGCCGCGGTCCGCGATCGCGAGGGGAAACGGTCGGAGACTGCGGCGCTGCTCGAGCGCGCGCGGCGCCTGCAGCCGCGGAATCCGGAGATCCTGCGGAGTCTCGCGGCGGCGCTCTTCAAGGAAGGGCGCCGCGCCGCGGCCGAGGCGGAGGCCACCCGCGCCCTGGAGCTGGCTCCGGACGACCGCGAGACGCAGGAGCTGCTGGCGAGGATCCGGCGATGATCGCTGCCGCGGCTGACCGCCGCCGACCCCGTACGTGTCTGTGGATCCTCACCGTCGTGGCGACCGCGACAGGCGTTGCCCCTGCCCCGGATCTGGATCGCGAGGACCAGGAAGCGCTGGCGACGGCCCTCGAGGCACGCCGCCTGCTGGGGCGGACGGGGAACGAGCTGTGGCCCGGGCTCGGCGAGGTCCGCATCCCGCTGCTCGTCTTCCGGCGTGGGGAGGTAGCGATCCTGGTCGGCCACCCTGCGCCTCCGCAGGGGTACGAGACGCTCACACCCTCTCTCTCCGGCTCACCCTCGATCGCAATCCTTCACGGCGAGGATCGTACCCTGACTGCCAGCACGTCGGCGGAGGTCGGGGGGGTGGTCACCGCGCTCTACAGCCTCGGGCCGCGCGGCGGGCGCCCGGGGGCGGCTGGAGGCGCGGCCTCGGGACATCCACCCGCGGAGGAGCAGATCGCGGGCCTGGTGCACGAGATGTTCCACGTCTACTCCGCGTCGAAGGGTCGTCCGCACGCCCGCGGCGCGGCCGGGCGGCACCCCGACTCCGCCGAGGCGCTGGCGCTGGCCAATCTCGAGGGGCGCCTGCTTGCTGCCGCCGTGGATCTCCCCGTGCCGCAGGCACGTGGGGCGGCGCGTCAGCTCGGCGCGGTGAGGCAGGCGCGGCGGGAGATTCTGGGAGCGCCGGTCGCCGACGAGCTCGCGGCCGATGAGTTCGAGGAGGGGCTCGCAACCTACACCGAGCTCGAGGCGCTTCGGCTGGGATCGCAGGTCGCCGCCGGCGCCGCCCTCGACGGCTTGCCGAACTTCGGCGGGTACCGCCGCTGGGAGTGGATGCGGCAGGCACGCCTCGCGAGCCTCCTCGTCCTGCTCGACGACCCTGCGGGGCTGCGCAGTCGAGGCTACGTCGCGGGGGCGGCGATCGCGCTCCTGCTCGACCGCATCGATCCGACCTGGAAGGGGAGGGCCTTCGGTCCCGAGCGGAGCCTGGAGGCGCCGCTGGCCGCGGCCGCACCGTTCCGCCGCGAGGAGGGACCGGCGCTACGCCGCGAGGCGTTCGACCGCCATGGGTACCCCGCCCTGCTCGAGCAGGCGCAGCGAGATCTCGCGGCGCTGGTGAAGCGGCGCGAGAGCGTGCTGAGGGAGTTCGAGGAGCGTCCCGGGTTCCTGGTGCGGGTAAAGGTCCCGGAGGGGGGCGCGACGCGCTATCGCTACGATCCTCAGAACCAGGCGGACCCCGGGGGGGCGCGAATCGTGCACCGTCGCTATCTCGAGGTCGATCTCCCGGGTGCGACGTTCCGGGCGCTGGACGCTGCGGCGCTCACCCTGTACGGCGTGGCGCCGCCGGATATTCGCGAGGTCGTGTTCGTGGCCGGAGACGATGCCGCGTGGAAGGTCGACGGCGCGATCTTCTATCCTCGTCAGGGGAGTCTGAACGCCCAGACGTCGCTGCGGATCGAGGCGCCGGGCATCGTGCTGGAAGGAGGCGCGGCGCACCTTTACATGTCCGGCCGCGAGGTCGAGGTGGTGTTCAGTCCGCGGCCGAGCGATAGCGCTGGAGGAACTCCAGGATCTCCATGACCTGGTGCTCCCAGTTCACCTCGAAGGCGAGGCCGATCTCGTAACGCTTCGCGCCCCCCTCGTCCTCCATCTCCTCGAGCCGTACGACCCGCCCGGGCAGGATCACCTGGTCGATGCGTCGCAGGTCGTTGCAGATGACGCTCACCGTCTGGCCCACCCGGAACGCCCGCGGGCTCTCGAACAACACTCCCTGCGGCGAGATGTTGCGCGCGATCTGCGCGGTGCTGGCGTCCGCCGCGGGCTGGCCCCGTTCGACCACGTCGATCCGGAGGCGATCGGGATCGACCTCGATACGGATGTAATCGCGCCGATCGCGGAAATGGACGGAGATTCGATCCGCGCCGCGCGCGCGCGCCTGGTGCAACGCCTGTTCGGACCTCTGCACGATCTCGGCGCCGAAGGTGGCATCCTCCGGAAAGCAGGCAATGCCACCCGAGGCGCCTATCGGCACTCGCCGTCCGGCGAACATCCTGCCGGCGAAATGCTCGCCGACCTTCTGCCGCAGGCGCTCCGCGACGAGGAAGGCCCCCGCTCGATCCGTCTCCGGGAGGATGATCGCGAAGCGGGCCGGCGACAGGCGTGCAGCCAGGTCGATGTCGCGAATCGCGTTCGCCACGAGCAGCCCAACCTCGCGCTGGATCAGATTGCCGAGGCCGTCGCCCGCCTGTCGCACGATCCCGGGGTAGTCGTCGACCTCGAAGATCAGCATCGAGAAGCCGGTGCGGAAACGCTTGCTGCGCTGGACCTCCCGCTGCAGGTTCGAGGTGAGCGACTCCGCATCGAGGAGCCCCGTCAGGGGGTCCGTGCCGTGCAGGCGCGGTGCCGCGGGCTGCAGGCGCAGGTCCCACGGGATCGGGGCAAGGGCCCGCAGGTTGCGCGCGATCAGATGCTCGATCAGCGCCGCGCGCAGGGGATAGGGATGGCCGAGCCGCGCTTGCACCTCTCGACGCCGCTCGCGCGCCCCCTCCCACAGCGCGGTCGCCTCATCCTCCTCGAACAGGATGCTGGTCATGGCGAGCAGCAGCGCGGCGTGGGGCCCGAGGCCGGCCTCGCCCGCCACCTGGGTGAGCGCCGCCCGGAGGCGCTCCAGATTGTGGACGTCCTCGCCGAGCTCGTCGAAGAGCTCCGCCTGGAGGCGGGTAACGTCGTCTGCGAGAGCCATTCCTTTTTTTCAGCCCCCTGTGCAGATCTCCCCCGATCCGGCGCCCCGCGAATATATGTCCTGTCTGAAAACAATTCAAAGAATGCGGATTACTTACATATTCAATTTACGAATACTACTTATATACTTGCGATATTTTAAATATGTAATAACTTCCACGATGACCGGACGGGGGCGACCGGATGACGCCGCCGACCAGGAAGGGAACCACTCGATGGATGCACTCTCCCGATGGTTCGAAGTCCAGATCCTATACCGCGAGCCACTCCATGAGATCTGGGCGGGGAAGGGAACCCGACCCCCGTTCGTGGCTCGCTACAGGCGAATCGAAGCCGGCGATGGCCGGGAGGCGATCCGGATCGCGCGCCATCGTTTCGACGACCTGGCCAAGGCCTCCAACGTCCACTGGAACCGGGAGGTCGTGGAAGTTCGCGTCCAACCGGTGATTGGTTCGTAAAGGAAATCTCCTCCTCCAACGTCTCTCCTCCTCCTCTAATGGGCCGCGCTTCGGCGCGGCCCTTTTTTGCTTCCGGTCGCGAATTCGAACTCCAGCGAGCCCAAGAAAAATGCTTCAAAGGCATTTTTATGCTTGACAGCCATATGTCCTCGTGAGAGAGTGGGAGCGTACCAACCCTCTGGCTCCCTTGATGGGCTCTCTCGGACGCCGCAGGGCGGTGCGGTGCAAACCCCCTTCCCGACCCTCTCCCCAGGAGGTCGGCCCCGGCCGCGCCGCCTTGAGGCGTCCACCTTTCGCGCACCAGGCGGAGCCCAGTCTCCCCGTCTCCTGATCCCCCCCTCTCTCTCAGCCGGGTCCGACCCTGGGTCAACGCTATAATCGCGCCGGCGGCCATGGCCGTGAATCTGAATCCTCGCGCTATTCCCCGCTGCTACCCGCGGGATACGGAGATGAGCATGATCTACGCCGTTCGTTTCAACTTCCCGGCCACCGGTGCGGCCCGTCCGCGCCGTGCCGCCGCGCCGGTTGGCGATCGGGCGCGGCTGCGGTTCGCGGTGGCGGCGGCGGTGTCGATCGCGGTGGTCGGCGCCGCCCGCGCAAATGACGTGGCAGCTCCCCGTTCCCTGCTCCCCGAGTCGGCATGGGGGATGGTCGCCGAAGACCCTGCCACCGGGCAGGTCGGCGTCGCGTTTGCGTCGAGCACCCCTCTGGCCGCTCCCACCTACGTCGCCCATGAGGAGGGGGCTGGAGTCGCGATCGTCCTTCCCGCGACGACCCCCGGCGAACGCGGTGGACTCTTGCGTGAGCTTGCGAAGGGACGGCTTCCCGAGCGGGCCGCCAGGCGTTCCCTGGCGGAAGCTACCTTCGGCCCGCAGGGGGCCGCGGCGATTGTCAGCGCCAAGGGGGAGGCGTGGGTCTCCGCCGCGACCGGGGCGGGAATCGTGATTCGCAGCGGAGTCGGCTTTGCCATCGTGGCCAACCGCGTCGCCTCGATCAGCGTGGTCGAACAGATGGAGAAGGTCTTCACGGGGGCTCGCGGGCCGCTCCCGGGGCGGATGCTGGCGGCGCTGCAGGCGGGTCAGGAGGCCGGAGGGGGTGCCCTGCCGGCGCGATCGGCCTTGGTCTGGGTCTCGCGGAGCGCGAAGGCGATCGATGCGGCGAGCGACGGACGGGGGATTGACCTCCGCGTCGACGAGCACCCCTTTCCGATTCTCTCCCTTCAGGGCCTCGCGCGGTTGTGGCGGCTGGAGCGGGCGCTCGGTCAGGCCGTCGCGCTGGGGGAGGAGGGAGACTGGTCCGCGGCTGCTCGCTCGCTCGGTCGACTGGCGGCGACGGAACCGACCCAAGGGGGGTTGTTCTACCTCCTGGCAGCGACGCTGTCGCGCTCGGGGGACACCGCCGGAGCGCTTGGGGCCTTGAAACGGACCGTTCACCTCGAGCCCGCCCTGGCGGATCTCGCCCGCAGCGACCCCGCGTTCGCGCCGCTCGCGCCCGATCCCGAGTTCCAGGCCCTCGTGGGGATGGCGGAACCGGGAAAATGACATGAAAGCAAAGGCGTTGCGGGCTTTACACCCCCCGGGCTGCATGCTACGATGACGCGGTCGATTTGCGGACTCGCTCACATCAGCATCCCCCGGCAGTCCGCCGGGAATCCTGTGTTGTTCCTCCTTCAGGGATCGAGAGGCGTGAACCAACGCCTGATTGGGTGAGCCAGCCGTGCGCCAAGGCATCGGAGCTGGAAGCCATTCCGAATCGCTGGCCGACGAGCCGACGCCTTCAGGGGCGGGTGGCTCGACCCTGATCCTGCTTCCCACCTACAACGAGATCGACAACCTGCGACCGCTCGTTGCCGGCATCCTCGACGCGTTGCCCGCCGCGCATATCCTCGTCATCGACGACGCTTCACCGGACGGCACGGGCGACCTCGCGGAGCAACTACGGTGCGAGCACCCCGGGCAGGTCGACGTGGTGCATCGCCCGGGGAAACTCGGGCTTGGGAGCGCCTACCTCCGCGGCTTCCAGCGGGCGCTCGAGGGCGGGTACTCGCGCGTCGTGACGATGGACGCCGACCTCTCGCACGCTCCACGCCATCTGGAGGCGCTCCTCCTTGCGGCCGAGAGGGCGGATCTCGTGGTGGGGTCGCGGTACATCCCCGGCGGCTGCACAGTCAACTGGGGGATCGAACGCAAGGCCCTGAGCCTGATGGCGAATGTCTTCGCCCGCCTAGCGCTGCGCCTCTCCGTGCGCGACTGCACCTCCGGGTATCGCTGCTACGGGGTGCCGCTGCTCCGGGCCCTCGACCTCGATCAGATCGTGGCCGATGGCTACTCGTTTCAGATCGAGATGCTCTGGCGCAGCCTCGCCATCGGCGCCCGGGTTCGCGAAGTGCCGATCGCTTTCATCGAGCGGGCGAACGGGGTCTCGAAGATCTCGCGTGACGAGATCCACAAGGCGGTCGCCACCGTCGTCGGACTGCGCCGCATGGCCGCCGAGGAAGCAAGGGGGGAGCCCGCGCGACAGCCAACGCGCTTCGCCGCCTCGCCGGCGGCCTCCCCGCCGCACCATGGGCCCGAGCTGTCCATCCTGATCGTCAGCTACGACACCGCCGATCTCCTCGAGGAGTGTCTCGGCTCCATCTTCGAGCACCCGCCGGAGGTCCCTTTCGAGGTGATCGTGGTCGACAACGGCTCCCCGGACGATTCGGCGGAGCGGGTGCGCAGGTCGTTTCCCCGCGTGCGGCTGCTGGAGCTGCCGCATAACGTCGGATTTGCGCGCGCCAACAACGTCGCGCTGCGGGAGGCGCATGGCCGTGCGCTCCTCCTCCTCAACAGCGACACGCGAGTCTTCGCCGGGAGCCTCGACGGAATGTTGCAGGCGCTGCACGCGAACCCCTCCGTCGGCGTCGTCGGCTGCAAGCAGCTGGATCGCGAGCGGCAACTGCAGCTCACCTGGGGCAGGTTCCCGTCCTTCTTCAACGAGGTGATGCGCAAGGTGCTGCACTGGCGGCTGCGCATCGACGGCATGCAGGTGCGGGAATACCTCGATCGGAAGTACCACGCCTCCTCGCGGGTGGACTGGGTTTCCGGCTCCTGCCTGCTGGCACGGCGGGAGGCGATCGAGGAGGCCGGGCTCCTGGACGAGAACATCTTCTTGTACTTCGAGGACATCGACTGGTGTCGGCGGATCCAGCAGTGCGGCTGGGGAATCCAGTACGAGCCGGGCGTCCGGATCATCCACTACGGGGGGGAGAGCGCGAAGCGCCACCTGATCGACGCGCTCGTCGCCTACCGCCGCAGCCAGTTCTACTTCTGTCGCAAGTACTTCGGCCGGGCGGCGCTGCTTGTCCTCAAGGCGCTGGTGGGAGTCAAGTCGTTGCTCGCGTCGATCCGGCACGGCGCCGGCTGGCTTGCCGCCGGCTCGGATCGGGAGGCGCGCTTCCGCTCCTACTGCATGCTGCTCACGCTCAAGAAAATCCTCCAGACGCTGTTCGAGTCGGTGCCGCAGGGGCCGCCGGCGGCGACTGTACTCGGCCGCCAATCGGGGCCGATGGAGAGCCTGGAACCGGCGGTCGCTGAAGCGCGCGAGGCGCGTTGACCCGGCCATGAGCGAGGCGCCGTTTCTCCCGGCCCGTGTCCTGCAGGTGATCAACACCTCCGATGAAGGCGGCGGTGGCCGTCATCTCTTCCAGCTGATCTCGCGCCTCGACCCGCTCAGCTTCACGCCGACGGTGGCGACCACCGACCATGGCCCGCTGGTCGGGCGGCTCGAGAAGTGGAATGTCCGCGTGGTCGACATCGACATGATGCGCGCGCGGGTGGATCCGCGTCCGGTGCTCAAGCTGCGACGACTGTGCTCGCGGGGCTTCGACCTGGTCCACCTCCATGGGACCCGCGCCGGGTTCTTCGGGGTGCTGGCGCTAGGTGGCGTGCAGCCGCGGCCGCGCGTGCTCTACACGGTGCACGGCCTGTCCTGCAACCGCCTGGGGTCGGCGACGGTGCGCAGGTTCTTCCGCGGCGTGGAGCGCTACGTCGCCGCCCGCGCCGATCGCGTCATCTCGGTATCGGAGGGAGATCGTCGCTGGGGTGTCGAGAGCGGCCTCTTCCTCGCGGACCGCACCACCAGCATCCCGAACGGGGTCGATCTCTCAGCGCTTCCCACGACGCTCCCGGTCCCCCTGTCCAGGGACGGGGACGCCGAGATCGTCACCATCGCGCGTCTGGTGTCGCAGAAGGGGATCACCCACCTGCTCGAGGCGGCGCGGCGCGTGCTGGACGCGCATCCTCGCGTGCGGTTCACGGTGTTCGGCGATGGCCCGGAGCGGCCGGCGCTGGAGGCGCAGGCGGCTCGTCTGGCGCTCGGCGACCGCTTCCGGTTCGCGGGAGCCTCGGCCGACGTGGTTTCCAACCTGGGCTCCTACGACCTGTTTGTGCTCCCTTCGCTCTGGGAGGGAATGCCGATCTCGCTGCTCGAGGCGATGGGGGCAGGGAGAGCGGTGATCGCCACCGCCGTGTCGGGATCGTCCGAGCTGGTGCTGGACGGAGTCACCGGACTGCTGGTGCCGCCCGCCGATCCAGGCGCGCTTGCCGAGGCGATCGGATCGCTGCTCCGGGACCGCGGCGCGGCCGCCGCGATGGGTGCGGCCGCACGTGATCGGGTCCGCCGCGATTTCAGCGTGGAGCGAATGGTCTCGTCCACCGCCGCGATCTACCGCGACCTTCTCGGCTGCTGACCTGATCTTGCCCGCCGCGGCCGACCACCCGCTCGATATCCGCCTGTTGGACTACCGGGATCTCACGCATCCGCAGGCCGGCGGTGCCGAGCGTTATCTGCACGAGGTGTTCCGGCGAATCGCCGCCCGCGGTCATCGGGTGCGGCTGCTCGCCGCCCGCTACGCGGGGGCCGAGCCAAGCGGTGTGGTGGATGGCGTTGCCGTCGAGCGGCGCGGCACGGCGGCAACCTTCAACTGGGTCGCGCTCGCGGCCTGCCGCCGCTGGGCGCGCGAGGGTCGGGTTGACGTGGTGGTCGAGAACCTCTGCAAGATCCCTTTCTTCACCCCGGTGCTGGGGGGCGGGATTCCCGCGGTGGTCCTGGTCCACCACCTGTTCGGGGGCACGGTGTTCCAGGAGGTGAATCCGCTGGCGGGCGCCTATGTATGGCTGCACGAGCGCTTCGTCCCGTCGGCCTACCGGCGTGCGGAGATCGTGGCCGTCTCCGCGACGACGCGCGCCGACCTGGAGGCGCGGGGCCTGCGCAATGTCCCGATCGAGGTGATCCCGAACGGCGTCGATACGTCGTTCTACCACCCGGACCCGGGCGCCAGCGACGGCACGTCGCCGCGCCTCGCCTACGTCGGGCGGGTGAAGCGCTACAAACGCATCGATCTGCTGCTGCGCGCCGCGGCGATCCTCCAGCCTCGGTGGCCCGGTCTCGAGGTCGAGATCGTCGGTCGCGGCGATCACGGGCCGGCGCTCGAGCGCCTCGCCGGGCGGCTCGGGATTGCCGCCGCGGTGCGCTTCACCGGGTACGTCAGCGAGGAGGAGAAGCGGGAGCGGTTGCGGCGGGCGCAGGTCGTGGTCTACCCCTCGCCCAAGGAGGGCTGGGGGATTGCGGCCATGGAGGCTGCCGCCTGCGGCGTGCCGGTGGTCGCCTCCGACTCGCCTGGGCTGCGCGACGCGGTGCGCCACGAGGAGACCGGCCTCCTCGTCCCGCACGGAAACGTGGAGGCGCTCGCGGCATCTCTCGCCAGGCTCCTCGCGGATGCGCCGCTCCGGCGCCGGCTCGGCGAGGCAGGGGTGCTCTGGGCGCGGCAGTTCTCGTGGGACCACACCGCCGATCGGATCGAGGCGCACCTGCGCGTCGCCGCGGCGCGCCGGAGAGTCAGATGAGCGGCGACCCGTTCACCGGGGAGTTCCTGATCGAGACGGACGCCCGCTTTGCCGCCGACATCGCGCAGCACCTCGTGCCGTATCTGTACTGCGCCTCGCGCCTCGCCGGGGCGCGCGTGGCGGAGATCGGCTGCGGGTCCGGGTATGGGGCGGCGCGCCTGGCCGCGAGCGTGGGTCAGGTCGATGCGTTCGACCAGAACCCGCGGGCCATCGCCTGGGCGCGCGCCCATTACCGGGCGGCGAACCTGCGATACCTTCACGAGGGGACGGATCCGTCCCCGTCCCCGGCGGGGTACGATGCCGTCGTCTGCTTCCAGGTGCTCGAGCACCTCGAGCGCCCGGAGCCGTTCCTGGAACGGCTCCGTGAGCTGCTGCGGCCGGGGGGGACGCTCTTCCTCACGACGCCGAACCGGGTGACCTCCGCCGGAGAGAACATCTACCACCTGCACGAGTACGAGCCGGAGGAGCTGGCGACGCTGCTGCGCGCCCGGTTCGCGGCGGTGACGCTTCTCGGGATCACCGGAGGGGAGGGGTTCCGCGGGTACCAGACGGCGCGCCGGGCGGCCATGCAGCGCTACCTGCGCTGGGATCCGCTCGGCCTGCGGCGCCTGGTGCCGCGCCGTTGGCTCGCGGCGCTCTACCCGCGGCTCGCGCGCGCCGTGCGCGAGCGGTCCCGCCCGCAGGCCGTCGTCGCACCCGTCGTCCGGCCCGAGGAGTTCCGCGTCGCGGCCGAGGGGCTCGCGGCGGCGGACGATCTGTTCGCGCTCTGCGTGCGCTGACGCTGCACCCGCTGCGCGCCGCCGCCGGGCGGGCGCTGGAGTCGAGGGCATGAGGCTCAACATCGGCTGTGGGAACGACCCGTTCCCGGGGTACGTCAATCTCGATCTGGTCCCCGCTCCAGGTGTGAACGTCGTGGCGGACCTGGACTACGACGACCTCCCCTTCCGCGACGACTCGTTCGACGAAATCTACTGCTCGCACGTGCTCGCCCACATGCATCGCAAATCGTTCCACGAGACGCTCATGGAGCTGCTGCGCACGCTGAAGCAGGGCGGGCACCTGGTGGTGAAGGCGTCGTACTTTCCGTCCACGAAGTGGTTCGGCGACCCCGATCACCGGATTCCGTTCGGCTGGCGCACCTTCGACGGCTACACCAAGATCGCCGGCACGCCGCGCTTCCACGAGCGCTGGAAGCTGCACCAGGCAACCAACTACGCGGCCGGCTTCCCGCTGGTGATGGAGAAGCGCTGGTTCGTCTTCTCCAACTTCAAGGTCCTCGCCTGGATCGGGTGGTTCATCAACCGCTTCCCTGCCCTCTACGACCGCTTCTTCTGCTACTGGCTGCCGGCGGAGGAAATCTGCTACGTGATCCGGGTCGACAAGGAGGATCGCGGTGTCCATCTCCGCCGCTGACCGCCAGACGGCCGGCGTCCTCTTCCTGATTGCAGAGCTCCTGGCGCTCCCGTTCTTCACCGGCATCGTCATGCTGGACGAAGGGGCGCTGGTGCACACCGCCGATCGGATCGCGTCCGGGGAGGTCCTCTACCGGGACGTCGCCACCGGCATAGGTCCCGGCGCCTACTACCTCCAGGCGCTGCTGTTCCTGCTGTTCGGCCGGTCGCTCCTGGTCGGACGGATCTTCATGATCCTGCTGTTCGCGGCGAGCGCCGCCGCGATCTATCTCCTGTCCCGCAGCGTCGCGCCGCGCCAGGTGGCCGTGGGTGCGGCGCTCTGCTACGCCGCGCTGACCGTCAACTTCTGGCGCTACCCGAACTACTCGCCGCAGGCGATAGCCTGGATTCTGCTCGCGCTTGCCGCCACCATCGCGTTCCTGCGGGCCGGGTCGCGGCGCTGGCTCGCGGCGGCGGGCGGGGCGCTCGGTCTGGCGATCCTGTTCAAGCAGAACTACGGCGCCTTCGCCGCCCTCGGCATCGCCGCCGGGCTGCTCGCCGCGCCCGGGCCGCTCGCGCGCCGGATCCGGAACGTCGCCATCACCGCGGCCGCGGCCTGCGTGCCGATCGTCCCTACCGTGGGGCTCTTCGCCGCCGCCGGTGCCGCCGACGATCTCTGGCACGACACGGTGATCCTGCCGCTGCAGCTGCCGACGACGCTGTTCGCGCGCCCCTTCCCGCCGTGGACGGGCCCCCCCGGGGAGACCCTGCGGAGGCAGCTCGTGGAGTACCTGCCGTTCCAGGATCTGGCGGTGAAGTCGATGCCCCTGCCGTACACCCACCTCGGGGCGAGCATGGCGATCATGCGGGCGCTCTTCTTCGGGCCGCCCGCCTTCCTGCTGGCCGCCGCATTGATCTGGGCGCGCCGGCGCTGGCGTGGCGCGGCGGACCCGGCGCGGCCCGCCGATCGGGCGGTCGGAGCGCTGCTGATCGCCACCTCCGGGCTGCTCTTTCTCGGGGTCTTTCCGCGGGTCGATGCGCACCACCTCGTCATCGTCCTGGCGCCGACGTTCGTGGTCGTCGCCTGGGCGATCGGCCGCGGCACTCCGGCCGTGCTGCGCGGCGCCTTCGTGCTCGTCGCCGTCGGGTTCACCTTGCTCGGGGCGGTCTCGCAGACCTCGGGCGTCACCGGGTGGACGTTCGACATGAGCGACAACGTGTACCTCGACTCGCCGCGCGGGCGCGTCTGGGTCTCGAAGGGGCTGGCAGAGCAGATCAACGACCTGGTGGGGGAGGTGCAGCGGCGCGTCCCGGAAGGGGAGCCGATCTTCGTCGCCCCCGGGCTGGCGATGTACTACTTCCTCGCCGACCGTCCCAATCCGACGCGCTATCCACTCATCCTTCCAGGCGCTCTGGACGAGGAGGAGGCGATCCGCGAGCTGGATGCGAGCCGGGTCCGGTTCGCCCTCATCGCCGACTATGCCTTCGAGAAGTTCACCTTCGAGTTCGTCGCGCCGCGGGTATGGGAGCACGTGCAGCGGAGCTTCGGTCCCGTGGCGGGCGCGGAGCGGAGCAAGTACCCCTTCCCACCGTACCTGCTCGAGCGGGGGGCGCACGAGGCTGCGCCAATCGCGGAGGTCCTGCGCGCGCCGGCGGAGGGGGGTGCCCAGCCCGGTCCGCCCTCCCCGTCCGGCGAGCGACCGGAGGGAACCGCCTGGTCCGGCGTGCAGGAGTTGATGCAGCCTTCCCTGACGCCGCGCCCTCCCTACCTGGTGGTGGGTCGCGGCGAGTTCGACGAGCAGCTGAGCGATCGCGTCGGCTGGGAGTCGATGTACCTGCGACCGGCGCTCGTCATGCGCGCCCCCTGGGGGCGCCGCAAGGTCGCCGTCGCCTGGGAGGTTCCTTCGACCCCGGGAGATGGCTTCGAGTTCTGGTGTGCCATCGGCCCGAATGGCTCCCCGCCGGTGAGCGAGCTTGGGCAGGGGGCGGTCGTGGAGGCGTGGGTGGCGGAGGTGGGGGAGGTGCGGCCTCCGGTGCGGGTCTGGATGCGCTGGATCGACCCGCACCGGGTCCGAGGCGATCGTCGCTGGTTCCGCGAGGTCATCGACCTCGGCTCCTTCGTTCGCTCCTCCCGCGCCCGGGTCATCCTGGTGACCGGTCCCGCCCCGACGCTCGACGCGTTCGACAGCGAGGTGGCCTGGAGCGGGTTGCGGACGGTGCGGCTGACCTCGATGCCCCTCCCGCCGGAGGCCACCGCCGGAGCCGCGCGGGTCGTGGCGCTCGACGCGGCCGCGACGCAGCCGATTATCGAGCTGCGGGGCGACGACCTGCCGCTCTACCAGACGGCGGCGCGCACCTACGCCGGGCTGGCCAGCGCGCAGACTGCCCTGGCAGAGGTTGCCGCGCTCGCGGGTCGCGACGAGCTGATCCTGAAGGCACGCACGCGAGCGGCGAGGTTGGAGCCGGAGACCGCCGTCCATCACGTCCGCCTGGGCGAGGCGCTCGAACGCGCCGGGCGGCGGGCAGACGGGCTCGTGGAGCTGCGGGAGGCGGTGGCGATCGAGGCGCTTGAACCGGATTACCGGGCTGCGCTCGCGGCCCAACTGCTGCGGTTCGGTCGTCTGCAGGAGGCGCGGGACGCGCTCGCCGGGGCGTTCCAGCTCCGGCCCGATCACGTCTGGTCGCTGACGGTTCTCTCCGCCATCGAGCGCCAGGAAGGGAATTTCCTCGCGGCGGAGGACGCGGCGCGCAGGGCGCTCGAGCGCGACCCCGCCAACCTGCGGGCGCACCTCGATCTCGCCGAGGCGCTCCGGGGCGCGGGACGCGCCGACGAGGCGAGAGGCGTAGTGGATGACGCGGCTCGGCTCGATCTCCCCCCCCAGGAGCGGGCGGCCGTGGCGCGGGCGTATGCTAGAATGACGCGCCCCGAGGAAGCGGCCGCCCAGTGGCGGCGCGTCCTGGAGCTGGCGCCGCCGGGAGCGCTGCAGGATGAGGCCCGGCGGGCGCTGGAGGCCCTGACCCGCGGCGCCACCACCGGGGCCCCCGCGGGGCGCGGCTGAGAGCACCTCTCCCGCCCGCGCCTCCGAGCGTGCCGGCGAACCGCCAGCCGACGCCATGCATCCCAAGCTCGAGCACCTACTACGGCAGCGGCACCTGCTGCGCGACTTCGTCGGCCGCGATCTGCAGGCGAAGTACGTCGGGTCCACCGGGGGCATCGCCTGGGCGGTGATTCACCCCCTCCTCCTGCTGCTCGTCTACACGTTCGTCTTCTCGGTCATCCTGCAGGTGCGCTTTGGTGCGCAAGGCTCGGTCACCGCCTTTGCCCTCTATCTGTACTGCGGTCTCCTCCCCTGGCACGCCTTCTCGGATTCCGCCGCCCGCTCGACCTCGTGCCTCGTCGCGCACCGCGGCCTGATCAAGAACGTGCGCTTTCCAGCCAAGGTACTGCCGGCCACCGTCGTGTTGACCGACGTCGTCAGCGAAGGGATCGGGCTCGGCTTCCTGATCGCCGCCGCGTGGTTCTTCGGTCATGCCCCCGGCTGGTCGCTCCTCCTACTGCCGGTGCTCGTGACCGTGCAGATCATGTTCACGCTCGGCATCGCGCTGGCGCTCGCGACCGTCAACGTCTACTTCCGGGACGTCGAGCAGTTCGTGCGCGTCGGACTGATGGTCTGGATGTTCCTGACCCCGATCTTCTACCCTCAGGAACGGATCCCCGAGCGCCTGCGGTTCCTGCTCGACTGGAACCCGATGGCGCGCCTGGTGGGGATGTACCGCGCGGTCCTCCTCGACGGGCGTCCATTCGCGCTGCGAGACCTGGCGCTCTACGCCGGCACGGCCGCGCTGTCGCTGGCGCTCGGGTACGCGCTCTTCACCCGCAACCACCGCAAGTTCGCGGACCTCCTCTGATGCTGGCGCTGCGGGCCCACGACGTGGGGAAGAAGTACGAGGTCTTCCGGCGCCCCGCCGACCGCCTGAAGGAGCTGCTGTGGGCGGGAAGGCGCTCGTTCCACCACGATCTCTGGGCGCTCAGGCACCTCTACCTCGAGGTGCCGCGCAGCGCGACCTGGGGGGTGATCGGGCCGAATGGAGCCGGAAAGTCGACGGTCCTCAAGCTCATCACCGGGACGACGCGCCCGACCTGCGGGACGCTGGAGGTGAATGGCAGCGTGTCCGGCATCCTGGAGCTCGGGCAGGGGTTCAATCCGGAGTTCTCCGGACGCTCCAACGTGATGATGAACTGCTCGATCCTGGGAATGAGCCGCGCCGAGGCGCTTGCGAAGTTCGAGTCGATCGTCGACTTTGCCGAGTTGTGGGAAGTGATCGACCGCCCGGTTCGTACCTACTCCTCGGGAATGTACCTGCGGCTCGCCTTTGCGGTCGCCGTCAGCGTCGACCCCGACATCCTGGTCGTCGACGAGGCACTGGCGGTAGGCGACGAGTACTTCCGGGGAAAGTGCTACGCCCGCATCAACGACTTCCGGCGCCGCGGGAAGACGATACTGTTCGTGAGCCACTCGCTCGGGGTGGTCCGCAACCTCTGTGACCGCGTGATCCTGCTGCAGAACGGGGAGGTCGCGGCGCAGGGGACCGCCGAGGAGGTCGCCGACGAGTACCTGCGGATGGTGCACGCCCAGGAGGAGGCGCGGGTGAAGGCGGCGGACCGCCGCGGGGCGGCCTCCGGCGGGCCGCGCTGGGGGGATGGCCGTATCGAGATCCGCGAGGTCCGCTCGCTGGACCGCGCCGGAACCGAGCGCCATGCCTTCGCCCCAGGGGATGCGCTGACCATCGAGGCCCGCTTCCGGGTCAAGGCCGATGTCGAGCGCCCGGTGTTCGGCGTGGGGGTCTTCCGCTCCGACGGCACCTACGTGTCCGGGATCAACCACCTCTGGCACGAGCGGCCGCTGGCGGTGGGACCGCTGCGCGGGGGGGAGACCGGCCGGGTCCGCTGTACCATCGACCCGCTGCCCCTTCTCAAGGGGACCTACTACCTGTCCTATTTCTGCTACGACCACTCCGAGGCAGTGCCGGTCGCTATCGACCACCAGGAACGGGTAAAATTGTTCCAGGTCGTCGAGGGGCCGGTCGAGATGCACGGGATCGTGGCCCTTCCCACGCGTTGGGAGATCGAACGTTGAGCCGACATCGAAGGCCGGCAGGGCTTCCGAAGACTGGGGAACGACCCGCGCGCAGGGCGGCGGCACGCCGGGTGCGCGAGGTCTCGCCGCCCGCCTCGGAGCGGAACGCATCCGAGCCGTTCGCGCTGGCGTCGTTGCCGTTCGACCTCTACCAGCGGCACAAGCTCGTGCAGGAGGTCGTGGAGCGGATCCGCGGCGAGCGCAAGTGCTTGGCGATCCTCGATGTCGGCGGCGCGCCCGGACATCTCAGGAGCTTTCTGCCGCGCGACCAGGTCGTGGTCGCCGATCGCGAGGGCGGCCCGGGCCAGGTGGCGTTGCTCGCTGATGCGCTCGCGCTCCCCTTCGCGGATGGGTCGTTCGACGCGGTCGTCAGCCTCGACGCGCTCGAGCACGTGCCGCCTCGCCGCCGGGCGGCCTTCGTCAAGGAACTGGGGCGCGTCACGCGTGACGCGCTGCTGCTGACCGCGCCATTCGACGCGCCGCGCGTCGCGGAGGCCGAGTCGATCCTCGACGGATTCCTGCGCCACCGGCTGAAGCTCGACCACCGCTTCCTCGGGGAGCACCTCGCTCACGGGCTGCCCGACCGCGAGGGGACCGTGCGCACGCTGGCGCGCGCGGTTGGCCCCGTCGTCGCGGTGCCGAACGGCTGCCTTGACCGCTGGCTCCTGATGATGGGGCTGTCGTTCTACCTCGATGCCGACCCGAACCTTGCCGATCTCAAGCGGCAGGTGAGCGCCTTCTACAATCGCAACTATTACCGCGCCGACAACGCCGAGCCCGCCTACCGCCATCTCCTGGCAGCCCGGCGCGCGCCCGCCACACCGCTCGACGCGGCGGGCCTGGATGCCAGCGTCGGGGAGGCGGACCGCCCTGACTTCACCGCCATGGCGGCGCTGATGGAGGCGACCGGGATCGACCTCCTGAAGGAAGCGTATCAATCGATCGCGACGCTGCAGGAGCAGATGGGGAGCAAGAACGTCCATGCCGCGAATCTCGTCGCGGAGCGCGATCACCGGCAGCGGGTGATCGAGACGCTGCAGGCGGAGATCGGCCGGCGGCAGGAGCGAATCGAGTCGCTGAAGAAGGAGGTCGAGGCTGCGGCTGAGGCCCTGCGCGAGCGCGGGCGGCGCCTGCTCGAGGTGAATCAGGAGCTGCAGGAGAGGGATCGGGCGCGCCCCGGGATGACGGAGGACCAGGACCGGTTGCGGCGGGAGTTCCGGGAGCGCGAGACCCTCCTGCGCCAGCACTCCGAGGCGCTGCCGCAGCGGCTGGAGGCGATGACGCGGGAGATCGGCCGCTTCGCCGATCTGGCCGTCATGGCGCACGAGAAGGAGGCGGAAGCCGCCCGGCTGTCGGCCCGCACCGCGGCGCTCGACGCGGAGGTAGAACGGCGCGGCGCCGCGCTTGCGGAGCTGCGAGTCGAGGTGGCCGCGGCCCGCGCGACCCTGCGGCAGCGCGAGGCCGACTGCGAGCGCTTCGTCGCCACGCTGGCCGTGCGGGCGGAGAAGATTGCGCGGCTCGAGCGCAGGGTAGACGAGGTGCAGATCGAGATCGACAAGCGCGACGAGCGCATCGCAGGGCTCGTCACCGGCGCAGCGGCGGAGCGCGCGGCGTTCGGCGCCGAGGTCAGGCGGCGCGACGAGCGGATTGTCGCCCTCGATGCCCAGGCGAAGACGCTCGCCGGGCGCGCGGAGCGCCTGGGCCGGCAGGTGGCGTCGCTGACGGGGGTGGTCGAGGCACGCCAGCAGACGCTGAGCGAGCTGAACGCGCAGGGGGAATCGCTCCGCAACGAGGCGAAAGGGCTGCGGGCCGACCTCGCGCGCGCCCAGGAGGACGCCCGCCGTGCGGCGGAGTCGGCCCGCCTCGCGCAGGCGGCGTCGGGAGCGCGTGCGGCACGCGTTGCGGCGCTCGAGCGGCATGCCCAGAACCTGGGCGCCGAAGCGGAGCGGAAGGACGCGCGCATCGCGAGCCTCGAGCGACACGCCGCGAACGTAGAGGCGGAGCTGGCGCGGCGGGACGGGCGCGTGTCGGAGCTGGAGGCGGAGGTCGAACGCCGCGGCCGGGCGCTCGGCGATCTCGAGTCGTCGGTCGCCGCGCTCGATGCCCATCTCGGAGAGCAGGTGCGCCACGCCGCGGACCTCGACCTGGAGCTGCGGCAGGCGACGGAGGGCCTCGTTACCGCCCGCGCCGAGCTCGCCGCGCGCGGCCGCGAGGTGAGCGCGCTTGCCGTGCGCCTGGAGACGCTGCGCGCGCAGCGCGGCGTGCGCCTGCTGAAGCGGCTCGGCGCCGTCCGGGATCCCGACTGACCCATGCGGATCCTCCAGGTCATTCATGATTTCCTGCCGCATCACGCCGCGGGGTCGGAGCTGTACACCTTCTACCTGGCCAAGGAGCTGCAGAAACGGCACAGCGTCTACGTGATGTTCACCGAGGTGGACCACGCGAAGGCGCAGTACCACTACCGGCGCTCGTCGTACCAGGGGCTGCCGTTCTACGAGGTCGTCCACAACCATCGCTACCGCCGCTTCGAGGACACCTACGCCGACGTGCGAATGGACCGCGTCTTCAGCCGCATCCTCGACGAGGTCCGCCCCGATGTCGTGCACCTCCAGCACCTGCTCAATCACTCGCTCGGCTACATCGCCATCGCCAAGCAGCGGGGGATCCCGGTCGTCTTCACCCTGCACGACTACTGGCTGAGCTGCTTCAACGGTGGGCAGCGGATTCGCCCCGACCTGGCGGTGTGTGACCAGATCGAGGTCGGCCACTGTGCGGACTGCGCCCGCAGGTTCGGCGGCGGCGCGTACCTCGCATCGACGCTGGCCTCGAAGGTGCTCGGATTCGGCGCGCGCGGCAATGGGCGCTCTCTTCTCGATCGCCTGGCCTCTGCACGTGTGGACGCGCCAAACAACTTCGTCCGCCTCGATCGATTCAACCTCGGTGGGGAGCCGCGACCGGTCCTGATCGCCCACCCGCCGGCACGCGTGGAGTTCGTGCTCGACGCTCCTGCCGGGACGCGCCTCGACTTCGCGGTCGCCATGGCCCCCTCCACCTTCGCCAAGCCGGGCGGCGGCGTGACGTTCGAGATCCACGGCCCCGACGGCCTGCTCTGGTCACGCTCGCTCAACCCCAAGGCCGTTGCCGAGGATCGCCGCTGGGTCGAGGACGGCGTCGCGCTGCCGGCGGGCAGGAGCGGGAATCTCACCCTCAGCCTCGTCACCCGCTCGCACCCCACTGCCGACAACCAGCACTGCACGGCCGGTTGGGCGGGGTTGCGGCTGGCAGAGCCGGCCGCCGCCGTGCAGGAGCGTCTCGCTCCGGCGAAGGCGCTGTTCCGCAGCGTCGAGCGCTTCCTCTCCACCGAGAGCGAGGCGAAGCGCGCCGCCCGGGTCGAGCGCCGTCTGGAGCGGGTGCGCGCGGCCTGCCTCGACGTCGATCTGTTCCTGGCGCCGTCGCCGTTCCTGCGCCGGAAGATGGTCGAGTTCGGGCTGCCCGCAGGAAAGGTGGTCGAGTCCGACTACGGGATGCGCGCCGATCTGTTGCAGCCGTTCCGCCGCAAGCCGTCGGACGTCGTCCGCTTCGGGTACATCGGTTCGCTGGTCCCCCACAAAGGGGTCCATGTGCTGGTCGAGGCGTTCCGGCGGGCGTCGCTGAACGGCGCCTCCGGGCGCGCCGTCCTCAAGGTCCATGGGAATCCCTCCTGGTTTCCCGACTACGCCGGCCGGCTGCGCGCGGCCGCCAGCGGAGCGCCGATCGAGTTTCTCGGGGAGTTCGACAACCAGGGTGCGGCGGAGATCTTTGCGGGGCTCGACGTGCTGGTGGTCCCCTCCGTCTGGTGGGAGAACGCCCCGATCACGATCCATGAGGCGATCCTCACCGGCACGCCGGTGATCGCCTCGAACCTCGGCGGCATGGCCGATTTCGTCCGCCACGGCGAGAATGGGCTGCTGTTCAGGGCCGGCGATGCCGAGGACCTCGCCCGCCAGATCGCCTGGGTGGTCGAGGACCCCTCCCGGCTCGAGGCGCTCAGACAGCCGGTGGTGCCGATGAAGACGATGGCGCAGGATGCCACCGACATGGAGCAGCGATACCTCGAGTTGCTCGGCGCCCCGGCGGTCTCCGGCCCCGCCACGGCAGGCGCACTACTCGAGGGGAAAGCGCGCCGATGACCGCTCCCGAGGTGTCGGTCGTCCTGCCGACCAGGAATGCCGGCCCGCTCCTGCGCGCGGTGCTCACCGCCGTGCGCTCCCAGCAGACCGCGCGGCGCCTCGAGATCGTGGCCTTCGACTCGGGCTCGACGGATGGCACCGTGAAGCTGCTGCGCGAGTTCGATGCGCGCGTCACGGAGATCCCACCCTCCGGGTTCAATCACGGCCTCACGCGGAACCAGGCAATCGCCGCCTCGCGCGCCCCGTTCGTCGTCCTGCTGACCCAGGACGCCGTGCCGGCCGACGCGCGCTGGCTCGAGGCGCTCCTGGAGCCGTTCGCGGACGACGACGTGGCGGGAACCTACGCGCGACAGCTTCCGCGCGCGGACGCCGATGTGCTCACGCGCCGCCACCTCGAGACGTGGCTGACGGGGTCGCGCGAGCGGCGGGTGCAGCGCCTGCCCGAGCGGACCACGTACCTGAGGCTGCATCCGCTGGCGCGCTATCACCTGTGCGTCTTCGACGATGTCTGCTCCGCGATCAGGCGCTCGGTCTGGGAGCGCATCCCGTACGACTGGGCCTACTTCGGTGAGGACCTCGACTGGGGGAAGAAGGTGCTCGAAGCGGGTCACAGCATCGTCTACACCCCGGCAGCCGCGGTCGTCCATTCGCACGACCGGTCCGTGTGGTACGAGTACAAGCGCACCTACGTCTGCCATCGACGGCTGTACGAGTTGTTCGGCCTGCGGACCGTGCCGACGCTCCGCGACGCCCTGCGCAACAGCCTGGCCGCGGCGCCGCGCGATGCCGCGTACGCCTGGCGCCACGAGCGGGGGTTTCGTCGCCGCGCGGGGCTGGCGCTGCGCGCGCCGATCCTGGCGTTGCTCTCGAGCCTCGCCCAGTGGCGCGGCGCCACGGATGAGCGCCTGAACCGGCCACTCCCCGCGGTGCGGGGGGTGTGAGCGTGCGGTCGGCTACCCGTTTGCCGCGCTGCTGATCGTGCGGGTCCTCCAGGTTGCCCACGGATTCCCCCCGTTCAACATGGCCGGGGCGGAGGTGTTCGCGCACGGACTGTCGCGCGCGCTCGCGGCACGGGGGCACGAGGTCGGCGTGTTCCATCGCGTGGCGGATCCGTCGCGCGGCGAGTACAGCGTCGAGCGCGCGGTCGTCGACGGGCTGCCCGTCGTGCGCCTCAACAACACCTTCCGCGACTGCGACAGCTTCGAGAAGACGTACCGGAACGACGCTATCGACAGGGTTTTCGGCGCCCTGCTCGAGGAGCGCCGCCCGGACGTCGTCCATTTCCATCACGTCACCTGCCTGTCGACCAACCTCATCGCCGAGGCGCATCGCCGCGGGATCCCGGTCGTCTACACCCTCCACGACTACTGGCTGATCTGCCAGCGCGGTCAGTTCCTCAAAACGGACCTCTCGCTCTGCCCCGGCCAGGAGGACGGCGAATGCGTGAAATGCCTGTCCTGGCAACTGGGGCTCAACCGGGGGCAGGCGCGGGCCGCCGCCACCCTCCAGCAGGCCTTTCCGAAACTCGAGTCGCCGGCGGGGGCGCGCGTCAAGCGCGCGCTCAAGGGCGTCTACGGGCTCTACTCGCGCGCCTTCGTGGCCGGAGAGCGCGAGGCGCGCGCGCGGGTGCGCGCCAGGATGGAGCACGTCCAGGAGATGTGCCGGCAGGTGGACCTGTTCACGGCGCCGAGCCGCTTCCTGCTGGGGAAGTTCGTCGAATTCGGCATCCCGGCGGACCGGATCCGCTACTCGACCTACGGGTTCGAGGTGTCCTACTATGGTGCGCCTCGCCGGCCAGCCGACGGCTCGATCCGCTTCGGCTACCTCGGGACGTGGATCCCGCCGAAGGGGCTCCACCTGCTCATCGAGGCGTTCAACGCGATCGAGGATCCGCGAGCGCACCTTCACCTGTACGGGCACGCGGTGCCGTACGAGGGGCACGAGGAGTACGAGGAACAGTTGCGCGGCCTGATCCGCTCGCCGCGCATCCACCTCGAGGGGTATTACGACAACCGCCGCGTCGGCGAGATCCTGGCAGGTCTCGATGTCCTGGTGGTCCCGTCGATCTGGTACGAGAACTCGCCGCTGACGATCCAGGAGGCGTTTCTCGCCGGGGTTCCGGTCGTCACCTCGGATCTCGGCGGCATGGCGGAGCTGATCCGGGAGGCGGGAGAAGGCACGACCTTCCGACCGCGCGATCCGGAAGCGCTGCGCGCCGCCTTGCAGCGGTACCTCGGGGCGACGCCTCCGCGCGCTTCACCGGCCGCGGCCACGCGCGTGAAGCCGATCGCGGCGTGCGCCGAGGAGCACGAGCAGATCTACGACCAGGTGATCCGGATCTCGGCGGGCACGGCGGTTCGCTGAGAGGAGAGGGTGGCGCAGGCGCATGAGCCGTCGCTGGATCCGCGCGTCCGCCGAGCGCGCGATGCTCGTCCTGCTCGGCGTCGTGCTGGCAGCCGCCATCGCAGAGGTCGGGCTGCGCGTCGCCGCGTCGTTCGTGTCCGCGAGGTCGCTCTCCGGCACCGCAGTCCAGGGGGCGCGCGTCATCCTCTGCCTGGGCGATTCCCACACCTACGGCGTGCACACTCCCGAGTCGCAGACCTACCCGGGCCACCTGCAACGGCTCCTCGATCGACGCGGAGAGGGGCGCTACCGCGTGCTGAACCTGGGGCTCCCGGGCATGAACTCGTCGCAGGTCGCGGCGCGACTGCCGGAGTGGATGCAATCGTACCGGCCGCGCGTGGTGGTGGTTCTCGTCGGGCTCAACAACATCTGGAACGACTCCGAAACGGAGAATGCCCTGTCCAGCCAGGGGCTCGAGCGGTGGGTGCGCGGCCTGCGCCTCTATCGTCTCGCGCGACTCCTCGAGGGACGGTTCGAGAAGGGCGCGGAGCTGCTGCCAGGAACGGGGCGGCCCGAGATCGTGCGGCTGCTTCGCGAGGAGGGAGCGGCCGGCGAGGAGTACCGGGACGCCGCGACGGGCGAGCAGCTCATTGGCCACGATGCCAGCATCCTCGACCTCAGACCGACGGCGGAGCGGATCGAGAGGGCGCGCGTTCAGCTCCGGCAGGATCTCGAGGCGATGGCCGCTCTCGCCTCCGAGAACTCGATCGAGCTGGTCTTCCTGACCTATGCGCCCACGCCCGGCGGCGAGCTGGGGGCGCGCTTCGCCTCGACCGCCGAGATGAGCGACGAGATCGTGGAGGTCGCGCAGGAGCTGGGGATCACCCTTGTCGATGTGCGCGGCCGGTTCCGGGCACTGCTGGACGGCGGCGCTCCCCGGGAGGAGTACTTCCTGAGCCACACGGAGGGGCACCCGAACGGCCGGGGATACCGTGAGATTGCCGGGCAGCTCGTGGAGGTGATCGAGTGACGCGCGGCTTTCCGCTAGGTTACTCTAGCTCCCGACCTGGTTCGGCACCCGTGTCGTTTGGGGCTTCCCACCCGATCGCCGGGCCGTCCCGCGACTACCGCGGAGGCGTCCCGTGAGATCGGCCCTCTTCCGCCTTTTTCTTCCCGACCGATGTTGGGCAGGAGTGCTTGCGATGCTCGGACGTGCACGCGTGGTAGCGGTGATGGGATTCCTTGCGCTGATACTTGCGGGGTGTTCGACCGGTGCGAAGGACGAGGCGATCCAGGACATCCAGCTCTTCGACCTGATCGGGGCGTTGCCGCGCGCCGCCGTCAAGACGCCGAAGCCGGAGTTCGTCAAGAAGACCAACCTCACCGTCGGGGCGCAGCGTCGCGAGGCCATTTTCATGCACCCGACGTCGAGCGCCACGTTCCCGCCGATCACCCTCAGCGAGGGAGCCTGGATCGAGTTCGGGATCGGCGTCAGTGAGGAAGCCTGGCCGAAGGGAGGGGACGGGGTGGTCTTCTCGGTCTCGGTGAAGAAGGAGGACGGAAAGCTCGCGAGGATCTTCACCCGCCACCTGGATCCGCAGCACTCGGACGAGGACCAGCGCTGGCTGGACATGCAGATTCCGCTGCGCCAGTTCGCGGGGCAGAAGGTCCAGGTCGTCCTGGAGACGCAGGTCGGCCCGGCCGGCAACGCCGCCTTCGATTGGGGAGGGTGGAGCCAGCCGCGCCTGTTCGTGCCTCAGAAGTAGCCGAGGCTGCGCAGCTTCTCGGCCACCTCGTCATCCGCCTGCAGCGTGTGGCCGTGCGCCGTCCCGCTCCGGTTCGCGGCCTCCCAGGCGGCGAGCCGGGCGCGCATCTCGTCGAGGAGGCCGGGCTCCTTCTTGGCCAGGTTCCGCACCTCCGCCGGGTCGGTCTTCAGATCATAGAGCTCGTCGTCTCCCTTGCGGAACGAGAACCGGCTCGTGTAGGCGAGGTCGGCCGTCGAGCGGATGTACTTGAACCGCGACGTCCGCACCATCAGCTGCGCGTCGCGCGAGTGCTCGGCGAACACCGCCTCGTCGGCGCCGGGCTCCGCGCCAAGCGCCGGGAGCAGGTTCCTTCCCTGGGCGCCCGCCGGCGGCGCGAGCTCGAGAAGCGCGAACAGCGTGGGGAGGATATCGACCGTCATCGCCATGGCGGATCTGCGCTGACCCGCGCGCAGCCGGCCCGGGGCGTAGAGGATGAGCGGCACGTGCGTCACCACGTCATGCAGGCCCACGTGCGCGAAGTAGACGTCGCGCTCCCCGAGGCATTCGCCGTGATCCGCGGTCACCGCGATGATCGTCTGCTCGAGCATGTCGCGACGCTCGAGGTCCTTCAGGAGATCGCCCAGCACGCTGTCGAGGTAGGTGATGGAGGCGTCGTACTGCGCCAGCGGCATGCGCAGGTCCTTGAACGGATCGGTCCAGCGCCGGTAATGCTCGAGCTCCTTGGGCAGCACCAGCCGCTTCGGCGAAAGGGTGGCGCCGTTCTGCGGGAAGAAGATGCCGTAATGGGAGCGCGGAGGGATGTACGGTGCGTGTGCGTCGAACCAGTGGACCCAGGAGAAGAACGGGCCTGGCGGCCTCTTGTCGAGCCACTCCTGGAACAGGCTCAGGGTGTGGCTTCCCAGGCGACGGACCCCCTGCACACCGCGGTACTGTGAGAAGCCGCGCTCGATCCCGCGGCACCAGGCGGGGTTCAGGATCTCGGCGCTCACCACGCTGCTGGTGTCGAACTCGCGCTCGCGCAGTAGGTCTCCGAGCGTTTCGAGCGTCGGCGCCAGGGAGTACGGCGTGTTGTCCCGCGTGTGCTGCGACGGGTAGCGCGAGGACAGGATGGCGAGGTGGGACGGCAGGGTGATGTTCGACTGACTGAAGCAGCGCTCGAACACCGCCCCCTGCGCGGCCAGCCAGTCGAGATTGGGGGTGCGCGCCGCGGCGGCGCCATAGCACCCCAGATGGTCGGCCCGCACGGTGTCGAGCGTGAGCAGGACGACGTTGGGCGCCGTCGGGGCAGTGTGTTTCGCGCCGGCGGGACGCGGTACGGTCAGCCGCGGCTGGCTCCAACCCGACCACATCGGCTCACGCTTCTCGCCCGGGTCGGCGGTGGTACGGAACGAGAGGTCCACGCGACAGTCCGCGAACGACTCCAGGGGAACCTGGACTTCCCGCCAGCAGCGATCGGCCGCGACGCTCGCCGGATCCAGACGATCCGCGAAGACGCTCGTCTCGCAGCCGTCCGGGCCGCGCACGACGATCTCGAACGCCACGCCGCGGCTGAGGTTCTGCCAGGTGATCTGGTTGACCCCGATCGCGGTCTCGAGCCTGCCGCCTCGCGGGACGCGAATCCCCCGGAACAGCACCACCGAGTCGGGATGAGCGGAGATCACCTGGCGGAGATCCTCGTTGATGAGAAACAGATCTTCCTTGACGAGCTCCACCTTCTGGGTCCAGACCGAGGCCGAGTCGAGCAGGGTCAGCAGCCTCAGATCGGGCTGGGAGTCCACGACGATCGCCGGGTCACCCCAGTGGGCCCAGTCGAAGTCGGCGTTGTTCTCAGGGCCGCAGTCGGTGGCGAATGAGATCTCCACCCGGGAGCCGACGAAAGGGTGCAGGTCGATCTCGGCGCCGACCCAGCGGCGCTCCGACGGCAGGTGCTTCGGGTCGAGGTAGCGGCTGTAGCGGGCCGCCCGCCGCGACAAAGGGTCGTTCACCTCGACGATGAACTCGACGCCATCTCCGCCCTTCTCCCAGACCGCGGGGTCCACGGCGTGGGCGAAGCGCAGGACCCCTCGCTGCGTGACCTCGATCTGGTGGAAGGTGACGCGCGAGTTCGGATGCTCGAAGAGCGTCGCGCGCCGGTCGCCGGCGATCTCCAGCGTCCCCTCGTGGATGAAGGGGCGGAACTGCCGCTTGTCGAGGTGGTCGATCTCGGCGCGCTCGAGGCGCGCCAGAAAATCGACCGCGACAGCGCGCTCGGGCTCGGGCGCACCGCCTTGCGTGGAAGAACCCAGGACTCTGCGAATGAGGCTCATCTCGGATCCAGAGGTCCTTGGGGGCGGGGCATCCGCGGAGAAAGTGGCGATCTTCCCGGCCGGGGGACGCGAAGTATAACGACCTGCGCTTGCGCCTGTCAACGAACCGCAGCGCCGCGGTCGCGCCGCGGGTTGGACCGAGAGAGGGTTTAAAGTATCATCGATGGATCCTGGGCCAGCGCGCGTCAACCCCTCCAACCACGCTGGCGGGCAGCAAGCGGATGGACGTGATGAGCCACCAGCGGCAGGTCGACCACGAGCCTCCCTCCGTCATCACCACGATATCGCCGGCAGACGGCATGTTCAGCGGGGACCGCGAGCACTACTTCTGGGCGGGGCACTCCGCGCTCGAGTGCGTGCGGCTCGGTCTCGAGCGAGCGGGAAAGACGGAGGTCCGCTCCATCCTCGATTTCCCCTGCGGCCATGGCAGAGTCGTCCGCACGTTGGGGGCCGCGTTCCCCGCAGCCGCCTTGACGGTCTGCGATCTCGATCGCGACGGGGTGGACTTCTGCGCCCGCACTTTCGGGGCCACTCCGGTCTACTCGCACGTCGATCCGGGGTCGATCCGGATCGACGGTTCGTTCGACCTCATCTGGGTCGGCTCCCTCTTCACGCATCTGGACGTGGAGCGGTGGCAGGGGTTCCTCGCCCTGTTCCGCTCCCTGCTCGCGCCCGGAGGGGTGCTGTTGTTCACGACGGCCGGAAGGTTCGTGGTGCGGGAGCTGCGGCGGGGCGTGAGCCGCCTCGGGCTCTCGCCCGCGGGCGCCGATGCCATTCTCGCCGCGTACGACGCGCGCGGGTACGGGTATCACGGTTACCCGGCGAGCCCGGAGTACGGGGTGTGTGTGGCCTCCCCCTCCTGGGTCGTCGGCCAGGTCGAGCGACTGGAGGTGCTCCGGCTCGCGTGCGCCACCGAGCGCGGCTGGCTGCGGCGCCAGGACGCCTTCGCGTGCGTGCTCCACGGGGACTACGAAGGGGTCCTCGATCAGGCGGATGCGTCCAGGGTCTTCGGTTGGGCCTGGGACGCCGCGCGGCCCGATGCGGCGGTGGCGGTGGATCTACTCGACGGCACCACCCGGATCGCGACGGTGGTCGCGGAGGAGTTCCGGCAGGACCTCGCCGACGCCGGCCTCGGCAATGGCAGGCACGGCTTCTCTTATCAACTCCCGGCAGCGGGTGTGGATTGGCGCGGCCGCGTCCTGCAAGCTCGCATCTCCGGCACCAGCATCGATCTCAGGAAGTCTCCCCGGACGATTCCGGGCTAGGGCGCCGTCCCTCCGTTTCACCCTCCGGGCGTCGCCTCCAGCTCCGAGATCAGCACGGTGCAGTAGTCGATCGACTCGGGCGTGCGCGGGTCCGCGCGCAGCTCCAGATACGGCGGATCTCCGGCTGCGCGCGTGACCACGCCGCCGAACGACGTGGCGCCGCCACCGGGAAGGAAGGATCCCAGCATCACCGAGGGTTCCTGCGACCCGACCCCGGCGACGAGCGCCACTCCGGCGCAGCGCTCGTCGAAGAACGACAGGCGGCCGGCCAGCCGCACCCGCTCCGCGCGGACACCGTGTAGTTCCACCACGCTGCGCACCCCCTCCGAGGCGCGCGGCGGATGGGCCGTGATCCGGGACCGCCCCGCCGCGTCCGCCGTCATTTCGACGGGGTAGGGACTGGAGCGCAGCACCCAGCGCGGCGCGTCGAGCGGCGTGCCGAGCACGAAGAGATCGATCCGGCGGGTGGTATCGTCGCGCACCTCGGGGGATGAGGGGCGCACCCTCCGGTAGAGGCGCACCTCCGTGCCGGGCGTGCCGAGGGTGAACCGGTCGGGCAACAACTCGAAGTCGGCCGCGATTGGCCAGGAACCGGTGACCGCGTCGAACAGCACGCGCACGACCTTCTGCTGGTCTGGCGCGAGGTGGTGTTGGAATGGTGTCGCGACGACGACGATGGCGGTCCCCAGCAGGAGGCTGGTCGGCAGCTTCCCGAGTGAGTCGACCTGATCGAACTCCAGAACCTGGAGCCGCGCGCCGTTCCTTCCGTAGAGCGTGCGCTCGGCTCCGCGCAGGATGTCGAAGTTGAGCGCATGGGACGAGGCGGCGACGAGGATCGCGTCGTCCGGGCGGGCGATCTCCCGGAGGTGGGTGACCAGCCGCGCCACCTCGTCATAGGCAGGATTGATGCGCGGCGCCATCGGGTCGGGGAAGAGGCGCCGTGGCAAGGCGCGCGCGGTTGCGACCGGAATCGCCAGGGGCACGCCGGTGACGAGTCCCACGGACACGAGCACCGCCATCGCGATGGCGCCCCCGACCCGGAGGAAGCGCCGCGAGATCTCGCGCAGGGCGACCCACAACGCGGCGAGCCCGAGTGCGACGAAGAGGGGCAGCCAGTGCGGGTAGTGGTACGGCTGCTGGCGGGCGTGCAACGACCAGGCGGCGGCCCAGGCAGTCGTTCCCATCAGCAGGATGCGAAACTCCGCGCGGGCGCCCCCTGGGCGCAGGCACACGGTCAGCCAGCCGGCCGCCGCGAGCGCCAGGGGGACGGCTCCGACCGTCCCCACCATGCTGGACAGCGTGTCGGTGACGCTGTGCTGCCAGCCCGCGAAGCGCCCGGACGACGAGGCGAGTGCCTGCCGGAAGAAGCTCGGCTGGACCAGCCGGATGGTGAGCCACCCGACCGCGGCGGCCAGCGCCACGCCACCGATCCGTCCTGCGGCCGCCCTCGCACGCCCGCGGGCGTCCTCGCGCCGCGCCAGGGCCCCGGCGCCCGCGTCGGCCAGCACCGCTGCGAAGAGGGCGGCGACCGCGTAGACGTAATGGCGACGAAAGACGATCGCGAGCCCCGCGAGCAGGCCCATCAGCATCAGCGCGCGCAGCCGTCCGGATCGTCGCCAGTGGCCGTAGAGGAGCACGCCCGCGGCGATCAGCGCGGCCCCGCCGATGTCGGGGTATCCGAGTGCGACGTGGTACCAGCAGGCCGGCGTCGCCACGATGAACACGGCGCCGGCGAGCATGGCGCGCTGCGGATGCTGCGGCAGCAGCCCGCGCGCGAGCCACGCCGCGGCCAGCAGGTAGGGGATGAAGTAGACGACGAAGACGAGCAGCACGAACGCCAGGCGTCGTTCCCCCGCCACCATGATCCCGGGGACGAGCGGCAGCGCGAAGAGGGAGTTGTAGTCCTCCGGAAGCGACTCGCGCAGCTCGTGGAGGCCCTCGGCGGGTGAACGGGTGAACGCGTCGGTCAGCGCGAGAGTCAGGTCGTGGTAGACCGCGGCATCCCAGTACGGGAAGATCCGCTCCTGGCGCACGAACGTCGCACAGAGCCATCCTGCGACGAGGATGACGCCGCACATCCATGGCCACACGCGCGCCGGGTGCCGGCCCGGGGCGATCATCCCCTTGTCGCTCCCGTTTGCCGCCGCGTCACCGCCCCGGACGCCCAGCGTGGGTCTCCGTCGTGGCCGGGGCGGCCGGTTCGCGTACGCTCGGAGCGGATGAGCGGTAGCTCTCGGCCGAGGCCACGAAGTAGTTCGGCCTGCCGCGGATGTTCTGCAGCGCGAGCCACAGGTACTGCCCCAGGATCCCGAGCCCCAGGCTGATGATCGCACCGAAGAAGGTCACGGCGAGGGCGATGGCGGTGTAGCCGGGGACCTCGATCCTGCCGGTCAGCTTGGCGACCAGCAGCACGCCGGCGAACAGCACCGCGACCGTGGTGCCGATCCCCCCCACCCAGAGCAGGAACTGGATCGGCAGGTTCGTGAAGTTGAAGACGCTATCGAGGCAGTAGCGCAGCTTCTTCCGCAGCGTCCAGGCGCTCTTCCCCTCGAGCCGCGGCTGCCGGTCGTACGGCACGTAGCCGCGCCGGAACCCCATCCAGAACAGGAGCGCGATCAGGTTGACGTTCACCTCCCGCAGCGAGAGGAGCCGGTCGCGCACCGCGCGGGTGCAGCCGAACATGTCGACGCCGCCCGGGGGCATCTCGCGGACCACGAGGCGACGGTAGAGGAACCAGAACAGCCGGGCCGAGGCCTCGGACAGCAGCGGGTCGGAGCGGCCGGCGCGCACGCCGAAGGTGACCTCGGCCTCGCCGCGCCGCATCATCTCGAGGAACTGCAGCGCCAGCTCGGGCGGCTCCTGCAGGTCGGCCGCCAGCACCGCGAAGTGGTCTCCCTGCCCCGCCTCCAGGCCGGCCAGGATGGCGTTGAACGACCCGAAGTTCCGGCTCAGCGACACCAGCTGCGATGCGAACGAGGCGCGCGGCAGCCGCTCGCGCAGCAACTCGAGACAGCGGTCGGGGCTGCCGTCCACCACGAACACCACCTCGAGCGGCACCGGGCAGGCCCCCGCAACTTTCTCGAGCGCGGGGAGAAGCCGGTCGAGGTTCGCCTCGTTGCGGTAGACGGGGATGACGATCGAGAGCATCTCAACCCTTCCAGGTGTTGACCGCCTCGACGACGCCCCCCACCTCGTCGTCGAGAAGATACGGGTGAATAGGCAGGCTGACCTCCGACCCGCAGAACGCGCGCGCCCGCTCGATCCCGAGCGGGGCCTCGAACGCGGCCGTCCGCATGGCCGGCTGATCCGGGATCGCCGTCGGATAGTGGCGGCCGGTGGCAATCCCGCGCTCCTTGAGCCAGGACTCGAACGCCGCCCGCTTGCCGGCGGGTACCAGCACCGGGAACAGGTGCCAGCACGGCTCCGCCCCGTCCGCGACGGCCGGAATACGGACGTCGGTGTGGCGGATCTCGCGCCGGTAGCGGGCGGCGATGTCGCGGCGCCGCGCGGTCCAGTCCGCCAGGCGGGGGAGCGCCGCGCGCCGCAGCACCGCGGCGTGCATCTCGTCGAGCCGGCTGTTGTACCCGATCCGCTCGTGCTCGTACTTCGCGGCCTGCCCGTAGTCGCGCAACTGCCGGAACGCCTCGGCCAGCGCCGGGTCGTTCGTCAGGATCGCGCCGCCGTCCCCGAGCGCGCCCAGGTTCTTCGTCGGATAGAAGCTCGTCGCGGCGGCGATCCCGACGGCCCCGGTCGGCTGTCCTCCGCGCCGGGCCAGGATCGACTGCGCGCAATCCTCCACGATCCTGGCGCCCCGGCGATCGCGGAGCGTCGCGAGTGCCGCCGGGTCGAGCGGCTGGCCGTAGAGGTGCACCGGCACCAGGAAGCGGATCTCCGGTCGGGCCGCGAGCAGGGCCTCGCACGCCCCGAGATCGATCTGGCCGGCGTCGTCCACGTCTGCGAAGACCGGGATCGCGCCGAGCTTCAGGATCGCGAGCGTCGTGGCGAACGCCGAGACCGGCGTCGTGAGCACCCGGTCGCCGGCCTGGCACCCCGCGGCCCGCAGCGCGATCTCGATCGCATCGAGCCCACTTGCCACCCCGACGCAGTGCCGCACCCCCCACAGCTCCGCGAGCGCCTCCTCGAACTGCTGCACCTCGCCGCCCAGGACGTACCAGCCGCTCTCGCCGACCGAGGTCAGCGCCGAGAGCACCTCGCGGCGTGTGTCGGCCCACTGCCGCTTGAAGTCATTCAGCAGGATCACGGGCCGGTCCACCGGGGGCGCGAGGCGAAACCACCGTCAGGAACTCCCCGTAGTCGCGAATGTAGTCCTCGGGGCGATAGAGGTCGGACGCCAGCACCAGCAGCGCCGCGTCGGGGGAGTAGCGGTACTGGCTGCCCCAGGTGAGCGGCGGGATGTGGACTCCGAACGTCGGGTCCGCGAGCACGAACTCCTGGCGGAGCATCCCGTCATCCACCATCAGGTGCACCCGCCCGCGGAGGCAGACCAGGAACTGGTGCAGGGTGCGATGCGCGTGCTCGCCGCGGATCTCCTCGCTCGCCACGTCGAACACCACAAAGAAGCGCCGCACCTCGAACGGCACCTCCCGCGGGATCTCGCCGACCACGAGCGAGCCGCGCAGGTCATCGACTCGCTTGAGCGGGTGGAGCGTCACGCCGCGCACCCGGGTAGTGGAGGGGCCGGTCACCGCGGCCGCTGGGGGGGGCACCGGTGCGCGCTCCGTCGCGGCGTCAACGTACCCGACGATCCGCGCCGGATTGCCGACCACGATGGCGTTCGCCGGCACGTCGCGCGTGACGACCGCGCCGGCGCCGACCATCGCCTTCTCTCCCACCGTGAGCCCCGGCAGGAGCGTCGCGTTGGCGCCGATCGAGGCGCCGCGCTTCACCAGGGTGGGGGAGAAGCGCTCCGGACGCATGCGGCTGCGCGGGAAGGGGTCGTTGGTGAAGGTGGCATTGGGGCCGACGAAGACGTCGTCCTCGAGCGTCACCCCGTCCCAGAGCTGCACCCCCGACTTGATCGTGACCCGGTCGCCGACGCGGACGTCGTTCTCGATGAACACGTGGTCGCAGATATTGCAATCCGCGCCCACCTCCGCCCCCGGGAGAAGGTGAGCGAAGGCCCAGACCCGCGTGCGGGGGCCAATGGTCTTCGTCTCCACGACTGCGAGGGGATGCTGGAAGTGGTTCACTCGGAGCTCCAGGAGTCCGTGGGTGCAGCGCTTGCGGCGACCGGATTATAGCAGGACGGTTCGCGCCACCGCGCTTGCTTCCCTGGGCCACCCGGCGGTACCATCCGCCGTCCCCTTCGATGAGGAAGTTCTCCTGCCCCTGGTGGGCGACCGCCACCGGCCTCGGTGCCAATGAAGCTCCGAACCGCGGATATAAGGGCCGCACTCGGCGCCGCCGCCGCGGGAAAGGGGGTGCGCCTGGCCGATGACGGCCACGTCCACGTCGCGGACGCCCGGCCGGGCGCTGGCGTCGCGCTCGGAGTCGTTGTCGATGGGCGCAGCCACCTGCGCGTGTCGGCCAAGGTGCAGGCGTCGGATACGGGCCGGCCGCGGCTTTCCGGGGTTTGCTCGTGCGCGCGAGGCGCCGACTGCGCGCACGTGGCGGCGCTCCTGCTGGCGGCGTTCGACCCTGACCACAGCGATCTCGAACCGGACGTAGAGGACCTGGCCTTCGCTGACGACGCCACTCGCGCTGCCTTGCCTGGACGATTCCGCTTGGCAGCCAGGCTCGCGGCGGTTGCCGCCCGGCGCTCCGACGAGCCACCCCGGCGGCCCCGCGGGCGGAGTGAACGGGACCTCGACGGCGCGGTGGGGCTCGATCGCGCCGCCACAGCCTGGCTCGGCCGGCTGAAGGCGGCGCTGACGCAGGACGACGAGACGGGGCGCAGCGAGCCGCCCTCCACGCGGCTCGTCTACGTCGTACGCATCGGTAACGACGCGGCCTACTACGCCATCCGGGGAAAGGTGCTCACGGTCCAGGCTCTGGTGGGGCGATGGATGAAGCGCGGAGGCTTCGGCTCCCCGCGTCCGCTCGTCTGGGCCCCGGGGAGCGGGAACGCGACACCGGATTGTTGCGGACCCGCGGACGAGGCGATCCTCGGGCTGGCCCATCTCGCGGCCGGGGGGTACGGCGGGGCGGGCAAGGACCCGCGGCCGCTTTCCCCTCGCCGCGCCGGGGAGGTCCTCGATCGGCTGATCGCGACCGCCCGGGCCCACTGGGGCAGTGTCGATGGGCCGATCCTGCGACCGGGCCCGGCGCGTCCGGCGCGCCTGGGGTGGCGCCTCGAGGCGGACGGCAGCCAAAGCCCAAGCCTCGAAACCGCGGACGCTGGCCTCGTGGCGCTGCCTCTTGAGCCTCCGTACTACGTGGATCCGCTGTCCGGAGAGTGCGGCATGATGGAGACGGGCGTGCAGCTCCGCCTGCTCACGACCATCCTCGCTGCGCCTCCCCTCGACCCGAGCGCCGCAAGGGCAGCGCGCCAGACGCTGGGGGATGCCGGCGGGGCGGGGATCCCTCCTCCGGCATCCATCCGGGTCGAACGGATCGAGAAGCCAGGCAGACCCGTGCCGCACCTGCGCCTGCACGGAGTGCGCATCCGAGGGCGCGGGTTTTCGCGCGGGATGCCGGAGCTGACGGTATCCGTCGCCACGCTGTCATTTGCGTACGGCGACCACCGGCTGCCCGTGGAGCGGGTGTCGGCGGAAGCGAAGGCGTTCCGCGACGGCGTCGTCTACCGGATCCGGCGCGACCGCTCCGCGGAGGCGCGCCTGTGCGACCAGCTCGAAGACGCGATGTGGATGCCGCTTGAGGACTTCGAGCGAGTCGACGGACTGGAACTCGGCCCGGGTGACTATGCCCCGGTCGAGTTCGACGAGATCGAGTCGATCCTGGAGTTCGTGCAGGAGCGGGTCCCGGCGCTGCGGCAGCAGGGGTGGGTGATCGAGGTGGACGAGTCGTTCCCGCTGCGGCTCGTGGAGGGGGCGCCGGCGTGGTACGCGGACCTCGCCGCCGGGACCGGCTCGGACTGGTTCGACCTGGAGCTCGGGGTCGAGATCGATGGCAAGCGGGAGAACCTCCTGCCGATCCTGCTCAACGCCCTGCAGAAGAGCGGCAAGAAGATGATGGAGGGGCTCAACTCCCTGGGGGATCGGGAGACGGAGATCCTCGTCGGGCTCGAGGATGGGCGGCTGCTGCCGGTGCCGGCGGCGCGGGTGCGCGCCATCCTCGAGATCCTGGAGAACCTGTACCACGGCGGCGACCTGGGTCCCGCGCGCAGGCTGCGTGTCTCGCCGCTCCAGGCCACCGCGCTCCTCGAGCTTGACGAAGCGGTGGGGGCGCAGGCGCTCGTCTGGTCGGGGGACCCGCGCCTCCGCGAGCTTGGCAGCCGCCTTCGGGAGACCGGCGGGATCCCGCCGGTCAGTCCGCCCGCCGGGCTCCAGGCCACGCTGCGCCCGTATCAGCGCGACGGTCTCGCGTGGCTCCAGTTCCTGCGCGAGCACGGGCTGGGGGGGATCCTCGCCGACGACATGGGGCTCGGCAAGACGGTCCAGGCGCTGGCGCACCTGCTGGTCGAGATTGCTTCGGGCCGAGCGGATCGTCCGAGCCTGGTCGTGGCGCCGACGAGCGTGATCGTGAACTGGCGGCGCGAGGCGGAGCGCTTCTCCCCGGAACTTCGAGTTCACCTGCACCACGGGCCGGATCGCAGGGACCAGCAAAAGGCCAGTGCGGGGGCGGATCTGATCCTGACGACTTACCCGCTCCTGTGGCGCGATCGCGAGGAGATCCTCGGGCGCGAGTTCCACCTCCTGTTCCTCGACGAGGCGCAGTTCCTCAAGAACCACCGCTCCCAGGCGGCCCAGGTCGCCGCCGGCATCCGCGCGCGCCAGCGCCTCTGCCTGACCGGCACGCCGATGGAGAACCGGCTGCTCGAGCTGTGGTCGCTGTTCAACGTGGTCCTGCCCGGCGCGCTCGGGGACGAGAAGCGCTTCCGCCGCCTCTTCGCGACCCCGATCGAGAAGCAGGGGAATACGCTGCGGCGCGAGCAGCTTGCCGCTCGCGTCCGCCCGTTCCTGCTGCGGCGCACGAAGGACAAGGTCGCATCCGAGCTGCCGCCGAAGACCGAGGTGACCCACGCGGTCGAGCTGGAGGGGGCCCAGCGCGACCTCTACGAGACGATCCGCCTGGCAATGCACAGCCGGGTGGCGGAGGAGGTGCAGCGCCGGGGGTTCGACCGCTCCCGCATCGTGATCCTCGACGCGCTCCTGAAGCTCCGCCAAGCCTGTTGCGACCCGCGGCTGGTCAGGCTGCCGCAGGCCGCGCGGGTGCGCGAGTCGGCGAAGCTCTGGGCGCTGCTCGATCTGCTCGACGAACTGCTGGTGGAGGGCAGGCGGGTGCTGCTCTACTCGCAGTTCACCAGCATGCTCTCTCTCATCGAGAAGGAGGTCGAGGCGCGCAAGGTGAAGTTCGTGAAGCTCACCGGCGACACGCGCGACCGCGCCACTCCCGTGCGCGCGTTCCAGGAGGGAGCGGTCCCGTTGTTCCTGGTGAGCCTGAAGGCGGGCGGCACCGGCCTCAACCTGACCGCCGCCGATACGGTGATCCTCTACGACCCTTGGTGGAACCCGGCCGTCGAGGACCAGGCGGCCGACCGCGCCCACCGGATCGGACAGGAGAAGCCGGTATTCGTCTACCGCCTGATCGCCGCGGGGAGCGTGGAGGAGAGGATCCTCGCGCTGCAGGCGCGCAAGCGGGATCTCGCTCGCGGGGTGCTCGGGGACGGCGACGACGGATCCGCGCCCCTGAGCGCCGCCGACATCGACGCGCTGCTGCAACCACTGGGCTAGCCGGTCTGGTGCTAATTGGAAATTGGATTGACAATTAGCCCACCGCGTGCCAAGCTATCCCCATGATTCCACGAACCCTCGAGAGCAGGCTCCGAGCCCTGGCCCGGAAATTCCCGGTCGTCACGGTCACGGGACCGCGTCAATCCGGCAAGACGACCCTCTGTCGCCGTGTGTTCCCCGCCAAGCCCTATGTCTCCCTGGAGGCCCCCGACGTGCAGGACTTCGCGCGGCGGGACCCGCGGGCGTTTCTAGCCCAGCACCCCGAGGGTGCGGTGCTCGACGAGGTGCAGCGCGTTCCGGATCTCCTGTCCTACATCCAGACGGTGGTGGACGCACGCCGGGTCGCGGGGAGCTTCATCCTGACCGGGTCGGCGAACTTCTCCCTGATCCAGTCCCTCAGCCAGTCGCTCGCGGGACGCACCGCGCTCCTCGAACTCCTGCCGCTGTCCCTGCAGGAGGTCCGCCGGTTCCCGGATCCGCCCAGCGACCTGTTCGACCTGCTCTGGCGGGGGAGTTATCCCGCCCTGTACGACCGCGGCCTCGAACCGGGAGACTGGTATCCCAGTTACGTAGCCACCTACCTCGAGCGGGACGTGAGAACGCTGCTCAACGTCGGCGATCTCGTGGCGTTTCAGACCTGCCTTCGGTTGTGTGCGGGCAGGGTCGCCCAGCTAGTGAATCTCTCGTCGCTCGGCGCGGACGCTGGGGTGACCCATGGCACCGCGAAATCATGGCTCTCCGTCCTGGAGGCCGGCTACGTCGCCTGGCGGCTCCCGCCGTTCCACGCCAACGTCTCCAAGCGCCTCATCAAGACCCCGAAGCTGCACTTCGTGGACTCCGGTCTCGCGTGCTACCTGCTCGGCATCCGCTCATCCGATCAGTTGCGGGATCACCCGCTGCGCGGCGCGGTGTTCGAGACCTGGGTTGTTTCCGAGGTGCTCAAGTCTCGCACCCACCGGGGGCTGCCGCCGAGCCTCTCGTTCTTTCGGGACCGGAAGGGGGCGGAAGTAGACTTGGTGGTCGAACTCGGGCGCGAGACGCTCGCAGTGGAGACGAAATCGGGCCAGACTGTCGCGGGCGATTTCTTCGCCGGGCTTCAAGCCTTCACGTCCCTCCTCGCATCGTCGCGCCCGCGACGGGAGGTGAGTGGCTTCGTCGTCTACGGGGGAACCGAGCAGCAGCCCCGATCCGAGGGGACGGTTGTCCCGTGGTCACGGCTCGATCAGTGCAAATGGTGGGATCGCGAGGAGTAGGCGCCATCCGGGCATCCGACCAGTCTCCCGTCACGGACGGAGGGCCGAGCACGGTGACCATGCGACAGTCGATCACGGAGTTCAGCATCACGACCAGCGGCCAGGGGCTCGTCGAGGTCACCCCGGAGGTAGTGGCGTGGGTGCGGGCGTCCGGCATCCAGACCGGGCTCTTGACGCTGCACGTCCGTCACACCTCGGCCTCGCTGGTCGTGCAGGAAAACGCCGATCCGCAGGTGGGAACCGACCTCGAGCGCTTCCTGCGGCGCCTTGTCCCGGAGGGGGATCCGCTGTTCCAGCACGATGCCGAGGGACCCGACGACATGCCGTCGCATGTGCGCACCGCGCTGACCTCGACGTCACTCTCGATCCCGGTCGCGGACGGGGCTCCGACGCTCGGTACCTGGCAGGGGATCTACCTGTACGAGCACCGGCGTGCGCCGCACCGGCGTCGCGTGGCGGCCCATCTGCTGGGGGAGTGAGCGGGAGAGGTAATGCTCGCGTCAGTGCCACAGTTGCCGGTCTGCCCAGCGGACGCCGGAATCGGCCTCGCGCAGCGAGCAAGTTGCGACCGAGGTTGCGGTGCCCGACGAACGGCAGTTGATCGAGGAGCTTCCGACGGGGAGAGGGTGAGGTATCTGAACTCGCTCCGTCGTTGCGAAGCCGCCGATCGAAGCCCCGCTTCCCGGGGATCGGAGCCACGGCGGTTTCGGCGGGACGACGCTGAAGGGACGGACGCCGCCAGTCCCCACCCCCGGCGCGGAAGCGAGGCGCTCGTCCGATCGGGACGGGCACCGCGATTCCTCTAGCGTCACCCCGGCGAAGGCCGGGGTCCACCGGTAGCGTGGTGATCACGCTGGCCACGGCGCCTGTCGTCCCGCTCCCGGATCGCGCTGCCCCACCACGCAGACGGGCGGTCGGTGGATTCCGGCTTGCGCCGGAATGACGAGGGAGGAGGCCATGGCTCCGGCCGTGATAGGGGCAGTGACCGAGCCGGAGGGGCGCCTTCGCCTGGACTCCGCAGTTCACCGGCGTCAGGATGTGGGTGGTGGCGGCGTGCCCGTGGCGGCCGCGGCGCGGTTGGCGTCCGCCTCGTCCATGTCCGCCGGAGGCTCTCGTGAGTTCGCTCATCCGTCCTTACCGGGTGCACTACATCCTGCCGCTCCTGGTTCTCCTGGTCGGCCTTCTCGTGGGGTACCGCGCCTTCACCGCCCGCCTGACCGCGGTCGGCGGTGGCCTGAGCGAGATCGCCGTCCCCGGCGAACGCGTCGTCGTCTTCCCGCGCTCCGGTCACTACACGCTTTTCTTGGAGCTGCGGGGCGCGGTTGCCAATCGCCTGCTCGCGGGGCGCGGGCCAGAGGGGATCACGTGCTCGATCCTGCCCGAGGCGGGCGGTGAGGCGCTCGCGTTGCGACGGTCGTGGTTGCGGATCCAGTTCGCCTCGCCGGAACGGCGCGGCGCCAGCCTCTTCGACTTCCACGTCGCGGCGTCGGGGAGGTATCGCGTGGCGGTGAGCTACACCGACGCTGACACCACACCGGGAAGGGTCGTCCTGGTCGGGGAGGGTTTTTTCGGCGATCTGCGCCGTGACGTCGCGTTGCTTCTCGGACTCCCCGCCGCGGCGATTGCCGCTGGGCTCGCGGGACTCGTCATCGTCTTCCTCCTGCGCGAGCGGTCGAAGAAGGGGATCTACGGGCGCTTCGGCCCCTAGGGTCGCCCGTTCGTGGGGCGTCCCCACTCCGAGCCCGAGGTTGGCATCCGCGCCGACGCGCCGCTATCCTACGCCGCGATGCCGGACAGCCTCGCGTTGCACAACGTCTCGAAGATCTACAGCCGCGACGGCGGGGCGCCGCTGCACGCGCTGCGCGACGTCTCCTGCGCAATCGCCGCGGGAGAGCGCGTCGCGATCATCGGGCGCAGCGGCAGCGGCAAGTCGACGCTGCTCCATCTCGCGGCCGGGATCGACGTGCCGACCGCTGGCCGAATCGAGGCGCTGGGGCGCGATCTCGCCGCGATGTCGGAGCGCGAGCGCACCCTGCACCGCCGGGACCATGTGGGTCTGGTGTTCCAGTTCTTTCATCTCCTGCCGCACCTCTCGGTCCGGGAGAACGTGGTGCTGCCGGATCTCATCGCCGGCGGGCGCGCGGCGGACCACGACGCGCGCGCGCTCGAGCTGCTGACCCGGGTAGGGCTGCGCGATCGCGCCGCCGACCCGGTGCAGAAACTCTCCGGAGGGGAGATGCAGCGCGTCGCGATCTGCCGCGCGCTGGTGCGCCGGCCTCGCCTCCTGCTCGCCGACGAGCCCACCGGGAACCTCGACGACGAGACGGGTCGCCAGGTGATGGAGCTGCTGCTCGAGCTGAGCCGCACCGAGGGGAGCACGCTGGTGTTCGTCACGCACGACCTCACGCTCGCGCGGCTCGCGGATCGGCGCTTCCGCATCCACAGCGGCGTGCTCGAGGCGGCGTGAGGCGCTACCTGCTGCGGGCACTCCGCGTCCAGATCAGCGGCGGCCGGGTCCTCTTCGGCCTCACGGTCCTGGGGGTCGCGCTCGGCGTGGCCTCCGTCTTCTCGATCCAGATCCTGAACCGCAGCTCGCTCGCGGCGTTCGCCGGCGGGATGCAGGCAGTGAGCGGCGAGGCGGATCTCTCGGTCCTCGGCCGGCAGCCTACCTTCGCGGAGTCGCTCTACCCCGAGGCGTTGCAGGTCGCCGGGGTCGAGGCGGCGTGGCCGCTCTACCGGGTCGAGGCGGCGGTGAGCGCGCGCCCGGGGCTGCTGCTCGAGATCGTCGGGTTCGATCTGTTCGCCCCGGTCCGCCTGCCGGTCGCGGGGACGACAGGCGGGGAGGCGAGTAGCGCGGAGATCGCCCCGGCGCTCTCCCGTCCTGGCTGGGCGGCGGTCACGCCGGCGCTCGCCGCCGAGCTGGGGTGGGAGGTGGGCGACGCGGTCGAGGTCACGAGCGGCGGCCACCGCGCGCGCCTGGTGATTGGCGCGCTGGTTGATTTCCAGAAGCTCTCCCCGCTCGCCTCGCGGCGCCTCGTGGTGATGGACATCGCGCAGGCGCAGGGGCTGCTCGGCGCGGCCGGCCAGATCCACCAGATCGACATTCGCATCCGTGCCGGCGCCGACCGCGAGGGGGTGGCGACCGCGCTCGCGCGCCGGCTGGGCCCGGGGGTCCGCGTCGTCACGCCGGAGCAGCGCCAGCAGGAGACGGGGCAATTGCTCGGCGCCTTCCGGCTCAACCTGACCGCGCTAAGCCTCATCAGCCTGTTCGTCGGCCTCTTCCTGGTGCACACCAGCGTGCAGGCGGCGCTGGTGCGGCGCCGGACGGAGTTCGGTGTCCTGCGCTCGCTCGGCGCGACGCGCGGCCAGGTGCTGGGGCTCATCCTCGCGGAGGCGTGCGTGCTCGGCCTGCTCGGCGTCGCGGTGGGGCTGCCGCTCGGGTACGGCGCCGCGGCCGCCAACGTGGATCTGGTCAGCCGCACGGTCTCGAACCTCTACCTGCTCGACACGATCGAGCAGCTCGACGTCCCGGTCTGGTTGTTCCTGCTGTCCGCCGCGGTCGGCGTGGCCGGGGCCGCGGCCGGGGCCCTGCTCCCGGCGCTCGACATGAGCCGGCGCGATCCGCGCGCCCTGCTCGCCGCCTACACGCTGCACGAGCGCGCGGACCGCTTCGCGCGCCCCGCGTGCGTGGCCGGGATCGCCACGCTGCTCGCGGCGTGGAGCTGGTTCCTCCTGTGGGGGTCCGGGTGGCGCCCCGCCGGGTTCGTCCTGGCGTTTGCGCTGGTGGTGGCGCTGCCGCTCCTGGCGCCGCTCGCCGTTGTGCAGGTCGCTCGCCACGCGCCGCGCCGCGGCTTCGGGCTCGCCTACGCGCTGCGCGGCCTGGCGACACGCCTGCAGGGGTCGGCCTTCGCGGTTGCCGCGCTCGCGGTCGCGGTCAGCATGCTGGTCGGGATCACGCTGATGGTGGGGTCGTTCCGCGCCACGGTGGGGGAGTGGATCGGCCAGACGGTGCACGCGGACCTCTACCTTTCCGCCGAGTCGTGGGCGCGGGCGGACGACGCCGCGACGCTCGACCCCGCGTTCGTGCGCGGGCTGGCCGCGCGTCGGGAGGTGCGGCAGATCGATCGGCTGCGCCGCACCCGCTCCTACGCCGGGGGCTCGCAGGTCGCAGTGGCCGGGATCGACATGACCCTGCCGGCAGGGGAACGGCGCTTCCTGTTCCTCGCGGGAGAACCACGCGAGGCGATGCGACGCGCGGCGAACGACGGAGCGGTGTTGGTGAGCGAGCCGCTGGCGCGGCGGCTGCATCTGGGGGTAGGGGACACCCTGCGGCTCGACGGGCCGGCCGGAACGCTCGGCTTGCCGATCGCCGCGGTCTTCGCCGATTACGGCAACGAGCGCGGCTCGGTGCTGATGGACCTCGGCACGCTCGCCCGCCACTTCGGCCCGGGGGAGGCGCACAGCGTCGCGGTCTACCTCGCCGATGGGCTCGACCCGGAGCAGGCGGCCGATGCACTCAGGACGGCGTTCCCCGACGCGCCGGTGCGCTACCGCAGCAACCGCCGCCTGCGCGAGGAAGTGCTCCGCATCTTCGATCAGACGTTTGCCGTCACGCGCCTCCTGCAGGGGATGGCGCTCGCGGTCGCCGCCTGCGGGGTGATGCTGACGCTCCTGGTGCTGGCGCGGGAGCGGGCAGCGGAGATTGCGCTCTACCGGGCGCTCGGGTCGCGGCGCGGCCAGATCCTGCGGATCTTCCTCGGGAAGGGGATCGGGCTCGGGGCGATCGGCCTGGCGCTTGGCCTGCCGGCGGGCGTGGCGCTGGCGTTCGTGCTGGTGAAGGTGATCAACCCTGCCTATTTCGGCTGGACCATCCCCTTGCGCTGGGCCTGGGGAGATCTGACCCAGCAGGTCGCGACCATCCTGGCCGCGGCCGCGGCGGCCGCGCTCTATCCCGCAGCGCGCGCCAGCGCCACCCCCGCGACGGAGCTCAACCGTGAAGAAGTGGCGTAGCACGCTCGCGGTCGCGCTGGCGCTGGGGGCGGGGGTGGCGGCCGCGGTCCCGGACGGAGAGCAGGCGTGGCTTGCAGCGCGACCGGACTACGCCTGGTCGTTTCCGCGCGATCACTGGGCGCGCCCGGGATACCGGACGGAGTGGTGGTACTTCACGGGGCACCTGCAGGATGCAGCGGAGCGGGCGTTCGGCTACCAGTTCACCTTCTTCCGGATCGGCCTGCTGCGCGAGCCGCCGGCGCTCGACTCCGCCTGGGCGGCCACCGATCTTGTGATGGGGCATGCGGCGGTGACCGACCTCGAGGGGAAGGAGCACCGCTTCTCCGAGGTGCTGGTCCGTGCCGCGCCGCTCCTGGGAGGGTTCGGCGTCTTCCCCGACCCGCGCCTGGCGTGGAGCCGCGCCCCCGCCGGGACGGCGGGGGATTGGACGCTGCGCTGGAACGGTGACGGCTTCGACTTCGAGATGAGCGACGCGGCGACACGGTTCGCACTCGCGCTCTCGACGCACGCGACGAAGCCCCTCGTCCTGCACGGGCCGAACGGGCTCAGCCGCAAGGGACTGAGCCCGGCGGCGGCCAGCCAGTACTACTCCTTCACGCGGTTGCGCACGGAGGGGTCCCTCACCGTCGATGGCCGCGCCGCGGCGGTGCGGGGGGAGAGCTGGATGGACAAGGAGTTCTCATCCTCCGCGCTGGAGCCGCGGCAGGCGGGGTGGGACTGGTTCAGCCTGCAGCTCGACGACGGCCGCGAGCTGATGCTCTACCTCATGCGCGACGCGGACGGCGGCATCGACTTCGCGCGCGGGACGGCCGTGGCGAGCACCGGCGAGGCGCGCCCCCTCGCGCCAGGCGACTGGACGCTGCGGGCAACCGGGAAGTGGCGCAGCCCCACGAGCGGGGCGGAGTATCCGGCCGGCTGGACCCTCGAGATCCCGGGCGAACGACTCGTGCTCACCGTCCGGCCGCTGCTCGCCGACCAGGAGAACCGCTCGAGGCGTCTCCCCGATCTCTTCTACTGGGAAGGGGCCGTCGAGCTGCTGGCGGAGGGCGGCAGGCGCGCCGGGAAGGGGTATGTCGAGCTGACGGGGTACGGCAATGCCGCGAAGCCCGCAATCTGAGCCATAATGACGCCCCCTATGCGAACCATTCGCGCTGCCGTCATCCCCTCCCCCGGAGCCCCGGTCGAGATCAGGGAAATCCCCGAGCCTGCGCTCGAGCCCGACTCCGCGCTCCTCGCGATCGAGCGCAGCGAGGTGTGCGGGACGGATGTCCATCTGCAGGCGGGGAGGCTCGACGCGACGCCGTTCCCGTTCATCCCGGGACATGTCTCGGTCGGGCGGCTAGGGAAGATCCGCGGCCGGATTGCCGATGTCGAGGGACGGGAGTTCAGCGAGGGGGATCGGGTCACCTTTCTCGACGTCCATCGCACCTGCAATGCCTGCTGGCACTGTCTGGTCGCGAAGGCGACGACGCGCTGTCCGGCGCGCAAGGTGTACGGGATCACGTACGGGCTGGCGGACGGGCTCACCGGCGGGTGGGCCGAGGCGCTCTACCTGAAGCCCGGGACGCGCGTGCTGCGGCTCGACGGGGTCGATCCGGATCGCTTCATGGCGGGAGGGTGCGCGCTGCCGACCGCGCTCCACGCGCTGGACCGCGCGGAGATCGGGATCGGCGACACGGTGCTCATCCTCGGATCGGGTCCGGTCGGGCTGTCGGCGTTGATCCTGGCAGGAAGGTGCGGCGCCGGTCGCGTCCTCTGTCTGGGCGCCCCGGAGCGGCGGCTCGCGGTCGCCCGTGAGCTGGGCGCGGAGACGCTCGACATCGCCACGCACGACGAGGCGGCGCGGCGCGACTGGATCCTCGAGGCTACCGGCGGGCGGGGGGCGGACGTGACGATCGAGGCGAGCGGCGATCCGCGCGCCGTGGTCCAGGCGCTGCGCTGGACGCGCGACGCGGGGCGGGTCGTGATCGCCGGGCAGTACACCGACCACGGCGAGGTGGCGTTCAATCCGCACCTCGACCTGAACCGCAAGCACCTCGACGTGCGCGGCAGCTGGGGCTCCGACTACTCGCACTTCCACCGCGCGGTGCAGTTGATGTCGGACCCGGGCGCGGCATCCGCATGGGAAGCGATCCCGCTCGGCCGCTTCGACCTCGCGGAGACGAACGAGGCGCTCGCGGCGGTCGCCTCCGGGAGCGTGGTCAAGGCGCTGATAGCCCCCTGACGAGCGCCAGCACCTCCTCGGCGCATCCCCAGGACAGCGTCACCCCGGCGCCGCCGTGGCCGTAGTTGTGGATGACGCTCGCGCCACGCGTCCCCGCCTCGGCCTCGAGCCGCACCTGCCGCCGACCGGGGCGCAGTCCCACGACCCGGCCGATCGTCTCGGCCCCGCGCAGCGCGGGGAGCAGCGCCCGGCAGCGCTCCAGGATGCGCGCCTCGGTTGCGGGGTCCGGGTCGAGACTCCAGTCCCCCTCCTGCGCGGTCCCTCCCAGCAGCACCTCGTCGCGGCGCGGGACGACGTATGTCAGCCCCCCCGGCACGTTTTCGTCGAGCAGGCAGTACGAGACACCCGGGCAGGCGACGCGCACCATCTGGCCGCGGATCGGGAAGAGCCCGGGATCGGCGGCGAGATCGCGCGCCCCCAGACCGGTGCAGTTGACGACGACGGGCGTCTCGCGCGCGAGCGCACCGAGGTCACGGACCTCCGCGGTCTCGATACTCCCGCCGAGCGCGGCGACGCGCCGCTCCAGCCAGCGGAGGTAACGCGGCATGTCGATGCGCGCGGTGCGGAAGACGTAGCCGTCGCGAAACCCCTCCGGCAGCGCCGCGGCATCGGCGTGGCGGAACTGCGCCACCATCTCCGCCCACCAGGGGTCCGCGGCCGGCTGCCGCAACACCTCGAGCATCTCGCACCAGACGACTCCCGATTCGGCGTCGCGGGCGATCTCGAGAAAGCGGCGGTACGAGACCTTTCCCCAGCCCGCCATCCGCTCCCGCGGCTCGGCCTTGTACGGGTAGAAGACGGCGCCGGCGACGTCGGAGGTGGTGTGCGGGGTCCGCTCCCGCGTCCGCACGCGGGCGGGGATCCCTTCCTCGAGCAGGCGGATCGCGGTTGACAATCCAATCACGCCGCCGCCGACGACGATCACGGGGGAAGGAGCGAGCATCAGGGTTTCTCTCCGTCGCCGTCGAGGTTAGCACAGCATCCTTCCCGTCCGGCCCCGAGTCGGGCATGATCGCCGCGTGACCCGCCGCCGCCGCGAGACCCCGCAGCGCCCGCGCCCGCCGCGGGCGCTGTCGGCCCTGAGCCCGTCGAAGGGCAACCCCTCCGCGCCGATGCCGATCGCGTCGCGTGTGCTGCTCGGCCTCGTCTTCGCCGCGCTGGCGCTGCTCGCCTGCCGCGAGGTCGGGAGCCTCGACATCGGGTTCCACCTGAAGGCGGGGGAGCACCTGCTCGCTGGGCACGGCTGGCCGCAGACCGACCCGTTCACGTACACCCTCGGCGATCATCCATACATCGACACGTCGTGGGGGTACCAACTAATCGTCGCGCTGACTCAGCGCGCGGCGGGCGCGCCAGGGATCGTCGCGCTCCACCTCCTCGCCGCCCTGGCCGTCTTCGGTCTCGTCTGCCGCACCGTGCGGCTCCGCGCGATCGACCCACTCTCGCTCCCGGCCTTCCTGCTGCTGGGTGTGGTGGCTTCCGAGATGCGGTTCGAGGCGCGCCCGGAGGTGGCCTCCTGGCTGCTCCTCGCCGTCGTGCTGCACCTGCTCGAACGCGACGCGCTCGGGCTGCGCTCGCCGCTATGGGTCCTGGCGCCGCTGCATCTTCTATGGGCGAACCTGCATGGACTGTTCGTCCTCGGCTGGATCGCGATCGGCTGCTACGGTCTCGGCGCCGCGATCGCGGCCGCGGGCGGGCGGGAGGGAGAACGGGAGCGGCTGCGCCGCCTCGTCGCCTGGGGCGCCGCGGCGATCGCGGCGACGGTCGTCAACCCGTACGGCCTGCGCGGCACGCTCTTCCCGCTGACGCTGGCGACGCGGCTCGGTGAGGGAAACGTCTTCGGGCAGTCGATAGGGGAGTTCGCCTCGCCGTTCGACCTGAGGTTGTCCGAGCACTTCCCGTTCTTCCCGCGCTTGCCGCTCGCGGCGTTCTGGCTGCTGGCGGCGTGCGCGGTGATCGCCGCGCTTGTGCACCTCCGGCGCCGGCGGTTCGGCGCGGCGTTCCTGGCCCCGCCGTTCCTGGTCCTCTCGGGGCTGATGATCCGCAACCTGCCGTTGCTCGCCGTCGCCTGCCTGCCGGGAATCGTGCAGGCGTTCCCGGCGGCGGGGTTCCTTGCCGGCCTCGGGCTCCGCGGGCCCCGGCAGGCGCGCGCCCTGCGTGGGGTTGCGGCCGCGATCGCCATCGTCGCAGTTGGGCTCGGGCTGCGCACGGCGACCGACGCCTACTACCTCGCCAGCCGCAGGCCGGAGCGGTTCGGTTGGGGGTGGAACCGTCAGGAGCTGCCGATCGAAGCGGCCGAACATGCACTGCGCGCCGGGATTCCGGAGCGGATGCTGAACCATCTGAACTTCGGCGGGTACCTGATGTGGGCGCTTCCTCAGCCGGTCTTCATCGACGGGCGGCTCGAGGTGGTGGGGGAGAAGTTCTTCGAGGAATACCGCCGCACGCTGGCGTCGGAGGCCGGGATCGAGGCGGCGGTCGCGCGTTTCGCGATCCGCTGGATCGTTTTCCCGTACGCGACGAACCCGGAGCTCTTGACGCGCCTGTCGCGCGACCGGCGCTGGCGGCTCGCCCACGTCGATCCGGTCGCGGTGATCTTCGTGCGCGAGGGTCCCGGCGCCGAAGCGTTCGTCGGCCCGAGCGTGCTCTCCTCCGGGCTACCTGCGGCGCCCGAGGTCGGGTCGTTGCCGGGACTCGGCGGCGCCGCTCGTCCGGGCACGCTAGCGCGCTGGCTCGGCGGGTTCTACGAGCGCCAGACGTTCCCTGACCAGGAGCACTATCTCGGACTGTTTCACCTCTTCCGCGGCGAGCCGGCCGTCGCGGCAGCGTGGTTCGCGGCCGGGATCGCGCGGAGCGACGGAGCGTACTTCGAGATGTACCAGAACCTGGGCGCGGCGCTGTTCCGACTCGGCAGGCTCGACGAGGCGCGCGCCTGCTACCGCGTGGTGCTCGCGGACGATCCCGAGAACCGCGTCGCCCGCGAGCGGCTGCGCAGCATGGCGAGCCTCCCGTCGAATCCACCGCATCCGTAGTTGACTCCCCGGTACGTTGCCGGCCGCGGGATGGCGTCGTATCCTACCGCCGCGCCGGATCGGTGGCGCGCCGGTTGGCCACGGAGGTTCCAGGACGACGATGGGCCAGGACGATCGAGACCCGTCAAGGAGGGAGGCAATGAGGAAGCGCGGAAGTGCGATCATCTGGGTGGTGCTCGGGATACTGGTTCTCACGGCGGCCGGGTGGACCGGGACGACGAGAACGCTCGCTTCCGAGCGGTCCTCGAACCCCGGCGAGTCCGTCCTGTGCGACGACAATGCAGGTGCGGGTCTCGACGCGGTTCCGACCCTCGGCGATACCACCGTCGGCGCATGTCGGATGCGGCCGCAGTGCTCGACCGACGCCGATTGCTCTGGTTGGTGCCCGACGGCCGGTGGCCATTGCGTCCACAGCAAGTGCCCGATCCGGATCTGCAAATGCAGTTGACGTAAGACGGCGCATTCGGCAGCAGGAATGAGCCGCACTCTCCAGCCTGACGACCGGATCTCCCACTATCGCATCGTCGGCCCTCTCGGGGCCGGCGGGATGGGGGAGGTCTACATCGCCCAGGACGAGACGCTCGGCAGGAACGTCGCCCTCAAGATCCTCCCGCCCAGGCTCGTCCGCAACGAGGAGCGCCTCCGCCGCTTCGTCACCGAGGCGAGGTCGGCCTCCTCGCTCAATCATCCGAATATCGTCACCATCCACGAGATCGGCCACGATCAGGTCAGGGCCGGCGGCTCGGGTTCCGCGGATCGCGCGGGAACGGCGGCCGGCCCCGCCCTAGCGACGTCGGCGCCTCCTGCCTCCGAGGCCGCGTCATCGCCGCTTCACTACATCTCCATGGAGCTGATCACGGGCGAGACGCTCGGACAGAAGATCCACGAGGACAAGACCGACCTGCGGACGCTCCTCGGCTATCTTGCCCAGGCGGCCGAGGGGATCGCGAAAGCGCATGCGGCAGGGATCGTCCACCGGGATCTGAAACCCGCCAACATCATGATCTCTCAGGATGGGTTCGCGAAGGTCCTCGATTTCGGGCTCGCGAAGCTCACGGAGAAGCAGTCACCTTCCGGCGACGACCTGACGAGCGCTCCGACCGAGGGGCCCGCAACGGACGAGGGAATGGTGCTCGGGACGGTCGGGTACATGTCCCCCGAGCAGGTCCTGGGCAAGGCCGTCGATCATCGCTCCGACATCTTCTCGATGGGTTGCATCCTGTACGAGGCCGCGACCCGGCGCCGTCCGTTCGCCGCCGACACGGATGTCGAGATCATGCAGCGGATCCTGCGCGAGCGGCCGGCGGCCGTCGAGGAGCTGAACCCCGAGGCGCCCGCGGAGGTCCGCCGCCTCATCCGCCGCTGCCTCGCCAAGAGCCCCGACCAACGCTTCCAGTCGATGAAGGACCTGGCGATCGACCTGCGCGAGGTGGTGGAGCAGTACGAGTCGCTCTCCCCGAAGACCACCTCGGCCGGCACGTTGACCTCGAGCGCGATGGGCCCGCTCTCCCCGCGCCGCCGGGGGATCGTCGCCGGCATTGTCGCGGCGGCCGTCCTGGGGATCGGCGGCCTCGCCGTCGGCCTCTACTCGCTGCTGGGAGGGGGCGCCTCCGATGGGCGTTCCGGCGCGGCGGCGGATCAGGTGAAGCTCTCCATCCTGATGAGCCGGAGCGACCTGACGGAGGCGGTCCTCTCTGGCGATGGCCGCTACCTGGCCTACATCACCTCCACGGGGGATCGCTGGTCGCTGAGGGTGCGACAGGTGCGGACCGGGAGCGACGCCGAGATCCTGGCCCCGCAGGCGGCCGAGATCCAGGGGATCGTCTTCTCCCGCGACGGCGACTACCTCTACTTTCGCAACCAGGACCCGCAGTATCCGAACTACTGCGCCCTCTTCCAGGTCGCCTCGCTCGGTGGAGCCCCGCGGAAGGTCGCCTTCGGCGTCGATAGTGCCGCGACCCTTTCGCCGGACGGGAAGCGGTTCTGCTTCCGGCGGCAACTTCCCGCCGCCAACGCGGACTCCCTCGCCATCGTGGAGCCGGAGGAGGGCCTCGAGCGCGAGCTGATCCGCATCGCCCGACCGGACAGCTTCGCCAACCCGTTCACCAGAGGCGCCCTCGCCTGGTCACCCGATGGAGCGCACATCGCTGTCGCGGTCCTGAGCCTCACCGGCGGAGCGCATTCCCGCATTGCCGTCATCGACGTCGAAAGCGGAAAGCGCGAGTGGGTCGGCTCTCAGTCCTGGCTCTTCGTCGACAGCCTCGGGTGGCTGCCCGACGGCAAGGCGATCATACTGAGCGTATACGTCCTCGGATCGGGGGGAAACCAGATCTATCGCCTGTCGTATCCGGGGGGACTGGTGCGGAAGCTGACGAATGATCTCGATGGATACCGCGGCGTCTCCCTCTCCTCCGACGGAGCCGCGATTGCCGCCATTCGAAGGACGGACGTCACCAACATCTGGGTGGCCTCGCCGGGCCCCGATGGGGGCGCACAGCCGGTCACGTTCGCCTCCGGCAGCGTCGCATCGGTCGAGTTCGTGGCGCCCCTGGCCGACGGCGGCGTGGCCTTCACGGCGGCCGGTCAGGAGGACCGCGGCTTCCTGTGGCGGATTGAGCCGGACGGCAGCGGTCGTCGACAGCTCACCTCGGAAGGTGTCTACGTTTACAACGTGAAGTCCACGAAGGGCGCGGGGCTCGTCTTCACGCAGGTCGAGGAGGAGGCCATCCTCCATCTCTACCGCATGGATCCCGACGGCGGCGGGCTGCGGCGGCTCACGGACGGCGGCGGCGAGCGGCTCATCGATCTCGCCCCGGACGGAAGCGCGGTGCTCTTCCAGCGGTTCGATGACCCGGCGGCTCTGTGGTCGCTGAGCCTGTCCGGGGGAGAGCCGCGCCTCCTGCCCCCCAAGGTGTCGAGGGAGGAGGCGGCGTTCTCTCCGGACGGTCAGCGGGTCCTCCTGGCCGCGCTCGAGGAGCTCGACGGCCGCCTCTACCCGCGGCGGATCATCGTACCCTCCGGTGGAGGCGCTCCGCTGGGCAGCTTCCTGCTCCCCCCGGGCGCGACCGAGATCCGTTGGACGCCGGACGGGCGGGCGGTCACCTACATCGATCGCGACAAGGGGTTCAACCTGATGCGCCAGCCGATCGCCGGAGGGGAGGCGACGCAGGTCACCCGGTTCGAGGAGGGGCGCCTCACCCGGCAGGAGTGGTCCCCGGACGGGAGGGTGATCGCCCTCGCCCGCCAGATCCGAGAGCGAGTGAGCCTCTGGACGCTGCCTGCGGAGGGAGGCACCCCCCAGCGGGTGACGGAGTTCAAGACCGGCGCCATCGGCGAGGTCGTCTGGTCGCTCGACTCGAAGAGCGTGGTGTTCACCTACCGCACCTCGAGCCAGGACGTCGTCTTGATCACCGATTTCCGGTAGCCGTCAGCTCGCGTTCTTCTGCGCCGGGTAGAGCACGGCGAACAACTCCCCCGCGCGCTCGCGCCAGATCGCCCAGCCGGTGCCGAGCGGCGCCTCACCCCCTGCGGGATGGTAGCCGCGCTCGCGCAGCCGCGCAAAGACCAGCCGGTTGTCGCGGCTCACGTCCCACGCCTCGTGCGGCGAGCGCAGGTCGTACGTCCCCCAGCCGACGTAGAGCGTCAGCGGCTTCTCGTCCGCCGTCGGCAGCGCGTCGGGGGGAGCGGTCGTCGGGTCGAACCAGAAACGTCCCGAGAGGCTGCCGGCGCGGGTGAAGAGATCGTGGTGCTTGATCGCGATGTCGACCGCGAAGCCGCCGGTGCGCCCGATGCCGACGCTGCCGCGCGCGCCCCGGTCGGCCACGGTCCGGAAGCGGCCGTCGACGAGCGGGATGATCTCCTTGGTGAGCATCTCCCGGTACTTGTCCGGCTGCATCCGCACCGGCCCCTTGTCATCCTCGCGCGGCAGGATGAAGACCCCGATCAGCGGTTCGACTCCGTCGCCCTGCGCACGATCGAGGACGTTCGCCATCCCCCCGTCCTCGAGCGCCGCCTTGCCGTCGAGAATGTAGGCCGACGGGTAATGCCGGTCGCCGCTCGCGTCGTACCCAGACGGCAGGTAGACCTGGAGGCGGCGCGGTTTCCCCTCGTCGACGGCGCTCTCCCACTCGACCGCCTCGAGCCGGCCGCGCTTCGCGCCCTCGGCCGCGAGGGTGGCGCCGGCGTCGCGCCAGGCGGGCATCGTGAGGAGCGACACGTCCCCGAAGTTCCCCTTGCCGCCGCGCGGGTTGAGCGGGTCCTTCGACGCCTCGCCGTAGTCGACCAGGAAGCCATAGGTCACCGCGGCGTCCGGCTCCATCCGGATGGAGGAGTAGAAGAGCTTCGTGCCCGCGACCCGGGTCATCGGGTCCTCGCGCCGCGCCCCGATGTGATCCCCCACGATCCCGACGTCGTTCGCGTCGCCGTGGTAGATGAAGTGCACGACGTCCGGCCCCTCGACCACCGGAAACGATTTCTGCCGCTCCAGCCAGCCGGCGACCGCCGCCTCGCGATCGGGAGCGCGTTCGACCTCCGCAAGGAACCTCCCGAACCCTGTCGCGGCGAGCCAGGCCGGCGCGGCCGCGGCGACAGGCGTGGCCGCGACGACGTCGACGCGGGCCAGGTGTCCCATGCTGCGCACGAACAGGTTGTCGCCGGCGAACGCCACCTGCGACCAGGAGTGCTCGTCGAAGAGCGGCAGGCTCGCCAGCTCCTGGTAGGCATCGGGGGCGGCCTTGACCACGTGCAGGGTGCCGGGCTTCGTGATGATCGCAAGCTGATCGCCGACGAGCGTCGGGAAGCCGTCCCCGGGCTCGCGCGAGCGCCACTTCGTCTCACCGGTCGCGGCATCGACGCAGGTCAGGATGCGACCGCTGATCCCGTAGAGGTGGCCGTCATGGTATACCGGGGTCACGTAGCTCCCGCGGATAGAGTTGCTCGACCAGACCTCGCGCACCTCGTAGTCGAGCTCCTTGCCCCTCCTCACCTCCAGCATCGAGGAGGAGTCGGACTTGTTCATGAGCAGGAAGCGCCCCGGGCCGGCCGGGACCGGGATCATGCTGCCGCCCCCCGGGACGGCGTCCTCCCCCTGGTGCTCATGGCTCCACAGCACCTTGCCGGTGCGCGGGGCGATTCCGTAGAGCTTCTTCGCCGCCACCGCCACGACCTGCATCTCACCCGCGACGAGCGCGGCGGCGGGGGACTGGTACTCGACCGCATCGTCGCCGGCGTTCCACAGGACCTTGCCGGTCGCGGCGTCGAAGCCGACGATCGACTTCCCGTCCTTCCCGCCCACCTCGACCACCAGCACGCCATCGACGACGATCGGCGAGGTGGAGAAGCCGTAGTGGGGCGCCTCCGACCCGAACTCGGCCGTCAGGTTCGTGCGCCAGATCTCCTTGCCGTCGGTCGCGTGGAGGGCGAACAGGTCGCCACGCGGGCCGAGCCCGAAGACGCGTCCGTCGCCGATCGCCGGCGTCGAGACCGGACCGTCGTGCGAGCCGTCGTGCCCCTTGTAGGCCTCGCCGATCCGGGTGCGCCACACCTCCTTGCCGCTGTCGACCGCGAACGCCGCGATGACGTCGTCCGCCCCCGACATGAACATCGTGACGGCGATCCCGTCCGCCACGGCGACGGCGGAGTAGCCGGACCCGAGCGCGACCTTCCACCCCACGGCGAGCCCGCCGCCCCGCGCCCCGAGGAGCTGAGCCTCGCGCGCCGCCCCGTCGTAGGCGGGGCCGCGCAACCCGGGCCAGTCCGTGGCCGCAGGCTGCCCCGCCGCCGCGCCTGCCAGGATCACTCCGACTGCCAACGCCCCGGTTCGCCTTGCGCGCATCGCTTTCTCCTGCGCCGGATTCCCGCGTGCGCCGGAATGACGGCGAATGGAGCGACCTCGGTCGCCCGCCCTACCTCCGTCACCCCGGCGAAAGATACTCTCTTGGTTGTCAAGTGGAGAGGCGATAGAATTTCTCCCCCTCGAAGTCGCAATCGTGATGCAGCATGCCCCAGATGGCGTGCAGCAGCTTACGCA
>Ga0137429_1000064_pt1 | contig 60162 bp, 46 predicted proteins | sample EasRivERMZT736_2_FD_102304 | JGI IMG/M metagenome (GOLD analysis project Ga0137429, IMG submission 102304) | Soil microbial communities from meander-bound floodplain in the East River, Colorado, USA - East River MetaG ERMZT736_2 | ecosystem: Environmental > Terrestrial > Soil > Floodplain ...
CCACGACGTTGACGAACCGCAGCTTCAGGTCGGGCTGCTTCTCGCGCAGGATCGCGGCGGCGGCGAGCGCCTCCATCGTCGCCACGTCCCCGCAGCCGGCCAGCACCACGTCCGGCTCCGCGCCGGCGTCGGTGCTGGCGCGGGCCCAGATGCCCATGCCCTTCGTGCAATGCACGACCGCCTCGTCGATGGTGGTGAACTGCAGGTGCTTCTGCTTGTCGGCCACGATCACGTTGACGTAGTCCTTGCTGCGCAGGCAGTGATCGGCCACCGACAGCAGGGTGTTGGCGTCCGGGGGGAGGTAGATGCGGACGACGGACGGCCCCTTGTTCGTGACCAGGTCGATGAACCCCGGGTCCTGGTGCGAGAAGCCGTTGTGGTCCTGCCGCCAGACCGTCGACGAGAGCAGGATGTTCTCGGAGGCCACCGAGGCCCGCCAATGCACGTGGTTCTTGCTGATGTCCAGCCACTTGGCGTGCTGGTTGACCATCGAGTCGACGACGTGGGCGAACGCCTCGTAGGTGTGGAAAAAGCCGTGCCGGCCCGTGAGCAGGTAACCCTCCAGCCACCCGAGGAGGGTGTGCTCCGACAGCATCTCCATGACACGGCCGTTCGGCGACAGCTCACCCCCGTCGGCGTCCTCCGGGAGCATCTCGGCCATCCACGTCTTCTTGGTCGCCTCGTAGACCGCCTGCAGGCGGTTGGAGGCCGTCTCGTCCGGCCCAAACACGCGGAAGCTGGTCGGGTTCAGCTTCAGGATGTCGCGGAGGAACTCGCCGAGGGGCCGGGTGTTCTCGTGCTGCACGGTGCCGCGCGCGGGGACCTCGACGGCGTACTTCCGGAAATCGGGGAGCTTCAGGTCCTTCCTGAGCAGCCCGCCGTTGGCGTGAGGATTGGCGCTCATGCGGCGGCTGCCGCGGGGAGCCACCGCCTTCAGCTCGGGCTTGAGCCGTCCAGAAGCGTCGAAGAGCTCCTCGGGCTTGTAGCTGCGGAGCCAGTCCTCCAGCAGCTTCATGCTGGCCGGGTTCTCCCGCACGTCCGCGAACGGGACCTGGTGCGAGCGCCACGAGCCCTCGACCTTGTGCCCCTTGACCTCCGCGGGCCCCGTCCATCCCTTGGGCGACCGAAGCACGATCATCGGCCAGCGCGGCCGGAACGGCTTGCCGGATTCGCGGGCGGTTCTCTGGTGCGCGCGGATCTCGCCGATCGCCCGCTCCAGGGTGGCCGCCATCTTCTCGTGCATCTCCGCCGGATCGCTGCCCTCGACGAAATACGGCGTGTAGCCGTAGCCGACGAACAGCGCCTCCAGCTCCTCGTGGCTGACGCGGGCGAGGATGGTCGGGTTGGAGATCTTGTAGCCGTTCAGGTTCAGGATCGGCAGGACCGCGCCGTCACGGACGGGGTTGAGGAACTTGTTCGAGTGCCAGGCCGTCGCGAGAGGCCCGGTCTCGGCCTCTCCGTCGCCGACGACGCACGCGACGATCAGGTCCGGGTTGTCGAGCGCCATTCCGTAGGAGTGCGAGAGGCTGTACCCGAGCTCGCCGCCCTCGTGGATCGAGCCCGGCGTCTCCGGCGTCACGTGGCTGCCGATGTGCCCGGGGAAGGAGAACTGCTTGAAGAACTTCCCCAAGCCCTCCTCGTCCTCGCTCTTGTCGGGGTAGATCTCGGAGTAGGTCCCCTCGAGATATGCCGGGCCGAGCACACCCGGCGCGCCGTGCCCCGGGCCCGCCACGAAGATCATGTCGAGGTCGTGCTCGACGATCATCCGGTTGAGGTGCACCCACACGAAGGAGAGCGCAGGGCTCGATCCCCAGTGGCCGAGCAGCCGGTGCTTGACGTGCTCGACCCGCAGCGGCTCCTTCAACAGCGGGTTGTCCCGGAGGTAGATCATCCCGACCGACAGGTAGTTGCACGCCCGCCAGTAGGCGTCGGTCAACTGCAGATCCGGCGCGGCCGCCAGGGTCGCGAAGGGCGGCAGTGCTTCACTCTCTCTCTTCGAGGTCAGCTTCGCCATCGTCCTCTCCTCTTTTTCTTGCCTGTTCGGGGCCTCTGGCCTCCGGTGACTCCTTCGCACTTCGTGTTTCCCGCCGCACCTGCTTCAGAACTCCAGCAGCGCGTTCCACCCCTTGAGCGCCGGGATGCCGTGATAGTGGCTGAGCACGCTCAGTGTCGCGGTGTCGAGCAGGAACCGGGACCCCGCCGCGGGCGGCAGCCCGAGCCACCGCGCGGCGAGCACCCTGAGAAGATGGCCGTGCCCGAACAGCGCCACGTCTCCCTCGACGCCGCGGATCCGCGCGATGATCCGGTCCACGCGGGCGCCCACCTCCTGCGGGCTCTCTCCCCGCGGGCAGCCGTCGCTGAGCAGCATCCAGCCCGGCGCCCGGGAGGCGATCTCGCTCGAGGTCAACCCCTCGTAGTCGCCGTAGTTCCACTCGATCAGGTCTTCATCCACCTGCGCCCGCGCGCCGAGGCCCGCCAGCTCGCACGTCTCGCGGGCCCTTCCAAGCGGGCTCGTCAACACCCGCGCGAAGCTGGCTTTCGCGGCCAGCGGTGCCAACCGCCGCGCCGTCCGGCGGCCGTTCTCGGTCAGCGGCAGGTCAGTCCTCCCGGTGTGCTGCCCGGTCAGCGTCCACCCCGTCTCGCCGTGCCGGATCAGGATGGCCCGCTGCAGCAGCATCTGCTCTTCCTCGGGGCTCGCTGGCGCGATCGAGAACCCTTCCTGCGCCGGCCCGCCGCTCTTCAGGCTGCCCGGTGTCATCGCATCGCTCCCGCCAGCGCCGCGGCCAGGATGGCCTGCGCTTCCTGCTGGATCCGCCGCAGATGCTCGAGCCCGCGAAAGCTCTCGGCGTACAGCTTGTAGACCGCTTCGGTACCCGAGGGGCGCGCCGCGAACCAGCCGTGCCCGGTGACCACTTTCAGCCCGCCGATCGGGGCGCCGTTGCCCGGCGCCGTCGCCAGCAGGGCGCGTATCGGATCGCCGGCGAGCTCCGTCGCGCGGATGGCTTCGGGCGCGAGCGCCTGGAGCACGGCCTTCTCCTCGCGCGTGGCCGGCGCATCGATGCGCTCGTAGACCGGCGTCCCGAGGTCGCGCGTCAACTGGGCGTAGAGTTCGGCGGGATCCCGGCCGGTGCGCGCGGTGAGCTCCGCCGCAAGCAGGTTCATGACGATCCCGTCCTTGTCGGTGGTCCACACCGTGCCGTCGCGGCGCAGGAACGACGCGCCCGCGCTCTCCTCGCCGGCGAACCCGAGCGACCCCGCGAGCAGCCCTTCCCCGAACCACTTGAACCCCACCGGCACTTCCACGAGCGCCCGCCCCGCCTGCGCCGCGGCGCGGTCGATCATGCTGCTGCTCACCACGGTCTTGCCGACGGCCGAGTCCCCGCGCCATCCGGGGCGGTGCCCGAACAGGTACGCGATCGCCGCCGCCAGGTAGTGGTTCGGGTTCATCAGCCCCGCCCGCGTGACGATGCCGTGGCGGTCGCTGTCCGGGTCGTTGCCGAAGGCGACGTCGAAGCGGTCCTTGAGCGCGATGAGCCTGGCCATCGCATGCCGCGACGAGCAATCCATGCGGATCCGGCCGTCCCAGTCGATCGGCATGAAGCTGAAGGTGGCGTCCACCTCGGAATTGACCACCTCGATCGGGACCCGGTACCGCTCCGCGATCGCGGGCCAGAAGGCCAGGCTGGCTCCCCCGAGCGGATCGACGCCGATCCGGAGGCCGGCGCCGCGCACGGCCTCCATGTCGACCACGGAGCCAAGATCGGCGACGTACGCGCCGACGTAGTCGTGCGTGTGCGTCGTCGGCGCGTGCTTCGCGCGCGGGAAGGGGATGCGCGGCACCCGCTCTGCGGCGCTCGACATCAGCTCGTTCGCCCGGTCCTCGATCCACCGGGTGATCGTGGCGTCGGCGGGGCCGCCCGTGGGCGGGTTGTACTTGAAGCCTCCGTCCTCGGGCGGATTGTGCGACGGGGTGACCACGATGCCATCGGCCAGCCCCGAAGTCCGGCCGCGGTTGTGGGTCAGGATGGCGTGAGAGACCGCCGGAGTCGGCGTGTAGCCGTCCTTGTCGTCGATCATCGTCTCCACGCCGTTGGCGGCCAGCACCTCGAGGGCGGTCATGAAGGCCGGCTCCGAGAGCACGTGTGTGTCCTTGCCCATGTACAGCGGACCGTCGATGGCACGGCCCTTCCGGTACTCGCAGATCGCCTGCGTGATCGCCAGGACGTGCGCCTCGTTGAAGGTGCGGGAGAGCGACGACCCGCGGTGGCCGCTGGTGCCGAAGCTCACCCGCTCGGCCGGATCGGCGGCATCGGGACGCTGCTGGAAATAGCCGCTCCGCAGCGCGCCGAGATCGACGAGCTGGTCGCGGGTCGGCAGGGTGCCTGCAGAGCGGTGCACGGCCACCGCGGTCACTCCGTGCCCATGGCGGGCGCAACTGGCTCGATGTCCCAGATGTCGCGGCAGTACTCGCGGATTGAGCGATCCGACGAGAAGCGCCCCACGCGGGCGCAGTTGAGGATCGACATCCGCGTCCAGCTCTGCGGGTCACGATAGGCCTCGCTCACCCGCTGCTGGCAGTCCACGTAGGCCTGATAGTCGGCGAGGAGCAGGTATTCGTCGTTGAGCAGCAGCGACTCCACCAGCGGCCGGAAGAGCTCGCGGTCGCCATTCGAGAACGCGCCGGCAGCGATGAGATCGATCGCTGCGCGCAACTCGGGGTTGGTCTCGTAGATCGCGCGCGGGTGGTACCCCGCGGCGTTCACCGCCGCGACCTCGGCCACGGTCAGCCCGAAGAGGAAGAAGTTCTCCGGTCCGACCGCGTCACGGATCTCGATGTTGGCACCGTCCAGCGTGCCGATGGTCAGCGCGCCGTTCATCGCGAACTTCATGTTTCCGGTGCCGGAGGCCTCCTTGCCGGCCGTCGAGATCTGCTCCGAGAGGTCCGCCGCCGGGTAGACGCGCTGCCCGTTCTTCACGTTGAAGTCGGGGAGGAAGACCACCTTGAGCAGCGGCGACACGAGGGGGTCGCGGTTCACCACCTCCGCCACACCGTGGATCAGTCGGATGATCAGCTTGGCCATGCGATACCCGGGGGCGGCCTTGCCGCCGAAGATGACCGTGCGGGGCGGGCCCGCCTCGCCGTCCCCGCGCGCGATGCGGTTGTAGGCCGTGATCAGGTACAGGACGTTGAGGTGCTGCCGCTTGTACGCGTGCAGGCGTTTCACCTGGACGTCGTACAACGACTGCGGGTCGACCACGACGCCGGTCCGCTCCCGGATGAGCGAGGCCAGGGCGCTCTTGTTGGCGGCCTTCACCGCGCGCCACTCCACCTGGAAGCCAGGGTCGGCCGCGAACGGCTCGATGCGGGCGACCTCGGACTCCAGGTCCCACATCCAGCGGTCGCCGATGGTGCGCGTGAGGAGCGCGGCCAGGCCGGGGTTGCTGAGCGCGATCCACCGCCGCGGGGTAACGCCGTTCGTGACGTTCCGGAACTTCTCCGGCGACACCGTGTGGAAGTCGCGGAGCACGGTCTTCCTCAGCAGATCGCTGTGCAGCGCGGCCACGCCGTTGATGGCATGGCTACCCGCGCTGGCGAGGTGCGCCATCCGGACGTAGCGCCCTCCGCTCTCGTCGATCAGCGACAGCCGGCGAACCAGGCCCTCGTCGCCTGGGACGCGCTGCCGTACGTCGTCCAGGAACCGTCGGTTGATCTCGTAGACGATCTCGAGGTGGCGCGGCAGCAGCTCGCGGAACAGATCCACCGGCCACCGCTCGAGCGCCTCCGCCAGCAGCGTGTGATTCGTGTAGGCACAGGTGCGCTCGGTGATCGTCCAGGCCGTCTCCCAGTCCATGCCGTGCTCGTCCACGAGCAGCCGCATCAGCTCGGCGATCGCGATCGAGGGATGGGTGTCGTTCAGCTGGACGGCCCAGTACGACGCGAATTCCGGGAGCGGTCGCCCCGCGACGAGGTGCACCCGGATCATGTCCTGCAGCGAGCAGGAGACGAAGAAGTACTGCTGCGCCAACCGGAGCTGTTTGCCCACCTCTGGCTCGTCGTTCGGGTACAGCACCTTGGTGATCGTCTCGGACAGGACTTTCTGGTCCACCGCGCCGTAGTAATCGCCCACGTTGAAGGCGTCGAAGTCGAAAGACTCGGTGGCCTCGGCCTTCCAGAGCCGCAGCAGGTTGGCCGTGGGGGTGCGGAAGCCCGACACCGGGGTGTCGTAGGCGACCCCCTTGACGCTCTTGGCCGGGATCCAGCGCACCCGGTGGCGCCCCATCTCGTCCACGCGGTGCTCGGTGCGTCCGCCGAAGCTCACCTCGTAGGCGTCGCGTTCGGGTCGGGGGACCTCCCAGGGGTTGCCCAGGCGCAGCCACTTGTCGGTCATCTCGACCTGCCACCCGTCACGGATCGCCTGGTCGAAGATGCCGAACTCGTAGCGGATGCCATAACCGACCGCTGGGACGCCCAGCGTCGTGAGCGAATCCATGTAGCACGCGGCGAGCCGGCCGAGGCCGCCGTTGCCGAGTCCCGGCTCCTCCTCCTCCTGCAGCAGGTCTTCGAGGTTCTGCCCGAACCGCGAGAGCGCCCGCGCGGCTGCGTCCCAGATCCCGAGGTTGATGAGGTTGTTGCCGAGATGGGGCCCGGTCAGGAACTCCGCCGACAGGTAAGCCACCACCTTGGCACGCGACTCCAGCAGGGCGTCGATCATGGTCAAGTAGCGATCGAGCAGGCGGTCGCGAACGGCCATGGCGAGCGCCATGTACCAGTCGTGCCTGGTCGCGTAGAGGAGGGGAACCGCCTGCTGGTAGTGCAGGTTGTCGGCGAGCGCGGCGGCGATCGCTTCTTCCCCGAGGCCGGCGCGGACCGACGTGTCGGCGGCAGCCGAAGCGGGTCCGGAGGAGGGGTGCTTCACGCGTCGTGGTTTCATGAGACCTCTCTCGCGCGTAGACGTGGCGTCGTGATCACTTCACGACGTAGCTCTTCGCTTCCATGCACGCACAGTCCGCCTTCTTGAAGCCTTCGACCTCCTACTGCGTCTCGGCCTTCGCCGCAGCCTGCTGCCTCGCCTGCTCCCGGTCCGCCTCCTTGGCTTTTGACGTGCTCCTTGGGCGGATCCAGGCGCCAGCCGACCTTGTGCTCCTGGATCAACGCAGCGCGTTCGTCGACGGCCGACCACGAGGATGTTTCGCTCATGCCTGTACTGCGAGCACATGCCATGCCAACGTCACGCCTCCCCCCGAGTCCGAACCGCAGCGCACCTCGAGGCGGGGGGTTCCCGGGACTCGCGAGAGCGGTCGCGAATTCGCGAGGGATTCGCATCGCTCCGGCTCCCGATCGGGCGATGCCCGCCTCCTTCGCCTAGAGGCGGGGGCTTCGCGGAACCGGGCCCTGCTCCAGCGCGTGATTGCGCCTCCTCTTCTCGCCCCTGGCCCTCGCGCGGATCACCGGAACGAGCGGTCCGACCGATCAGGGCGTCGGTGAGGCGCTGTCCGTCGACCGCTTCGCTCGCAAGGTCTCCGGAATCGTACTCCTTTCCGTCTTTCCACAGGCCCAGAACTGGCTGCGAGTGCGGAACCGATGCGGCGTGACGACCACCGGGAGGAGCCGAGCGGCTCGGATCGGACCCAGACCCGGTGCCGTGGCCAGGGGGTCGCTCGCCGGTGCTGGCGCCACTCGCTGTCCGGAGGAGAAGCGTCAACCATCGTCGCGAATTCGCAGCTACTTCGCGAGCCGACCGGCCGCCATCGCCGCTCCGTCGTTCATCAGCGGGGAGATCCGCGAGGTGCCGGCTGGCACGAGTCCTGCTCATGCGCATCGATGTGAGGTATCCGGTTTCCCAGTTCGCGCAACTCCATGAGGGACAGACGACAATGCGACCACAGACCGCTCCAAGAATGACAGCCTGGCATCTCTTCTCGTCGCTGCTCCCCTCCACCAGTCCTCGAGTGTGCCGCCCGTCTCGACTGCGGACGCGCCCGCGGAGGTGCGCGCGGTGGTTCGTCGCCCCTCTGCTGCCGGGCCTGCTCGTCGTCGCCGGTCCTGCCTTGCTCGCGGGGGACGAGCCTCCCACCGCCGTTCCCGGGAAGGCTCCGAAGGACTTTCGCGAGCTCTATCTCTTCCGTTTCGAGTTCGACAACGATGCCTTCCTCGGAAACGACAATGCGTTCACGGATGGGACGAGCTTCCAGCTGCACTCGCCGCTCGACGATGTATGGGGCCCCGGCTACGCGAAGTGGATAGGACGCGTACCAGGTCTGGGGGACGACGGCCGCGGGGGACGAGTCGTCCGCTGGGCTTGGGGCCTGTCACAGGGGATCATCACTCCCGACGACGTCAGCATTCCGGAGCCGCAGCCGGATGATGCCCCGTGGGCCGGGATTCTCGGCGTCAGCACCTCGTGGTCGGCCTACGACAACCGTAGGATGGCGGCGCTGCAGGTGTTCGTCGGGTGCATGGGGCCGTGCTCGGGCGCGGAGTCGGTGCAGAAGTGGGTCCACGAAGACCTCGGCTTCGGCGAACCGCCCCAGGGCTGGGACAACCAGCTCGTGAACCGGGCGCTGGGCAACGTGAACTACGAGTACCGCTACAAGCTCTTCGCCGACGCGGCCGACCAGTACTTCACGCCTAGACATTTCGCTCACGATCTTTCGGCGGGCGGCCAGGTCGGCCTGGGGAACGTGGAGACCTTCGTCAGGGGCCAGCTCGAGTACCGTTTCGGCTGGGGCCTTCCGATGGGGTTCGCCAAGACGCCCGATCCGCCCGGCTACGGCATCATGAGCGATCCGATCTATGTCGATCCGGTGGCGCCGCTCCCCTCGGAGGCCCGGGCTTGGCGGACCTACTTCACGCTCATGGGGCGCCTCACCTACGTCACCTATTCGGCGCCGGCGGAAGGCGGGGAGACGGTCAATGGCGGCGATCAACCCGCCATCCGTCCCTATCCGGACCGTAACCACGTGCTAGTCGGCGTCCACCTGTCGCGCGTGCCCGTCGCAGTCCACGTCACCTACTCACGCTACTTCCAGAACGACCAGACCAATGGCGAGAGTTCGGGCGACTGGGTGAACCTGTCGTTCGAATACCGATTCTGACGCGGCACACCGCTTGCAATTCGCAAGTCGAGTTCGGAGAACGGAAGGGAGGTGCTTACCGATGCTCGTCTCGGACAGACGGAAAACAGTGGTGCGGCTCCGATTCAGGAGTGACATTGGCCGGATCTCGGCCGCCGTGGATCAGGTGATGGGCTTCGTGAGGCTGTCGGAGGTCGTGCTCGGCCAGGAGATCGAGGTCGAGATGGCGCTCCGGGCGGCCCTGATCAACGCCGCCGTGCACGGGAACCGCAGCGACCCGGACAAGTGGGTGTACGTGCGATGCCATTGCGACCCGGACGACGGCGTGTCGATCGTCGTACGGGACGAGGGCCAGGGCTTCTTCCCACGCCGGGTCTCGGACGCGGTCACCCACGAGGGCATCGAGTCCGAGCACCGCACGGGTCTCCTCATCATGAGGTCGTACATGGACGAGGTCTCGTTCGAGCAGGGAGGGACCGAGGTCCATCTGCGGAAGGCCCCGGCGATCGCTCGGGAGATGCGAACCCAGCGTCCCCATGGTGGCGCGGAACGAGCGCCAGACGTTTTCCATCGGACCCGGTACGCCTCGGAGGAAGTGGGAGTATAGCGGGCGACCGAAGTACCGGCTGATCGAAACCGGAGAATCCCCCCCATGACGATACGCACCGCCTTGAGCCTTGCAGTTCTCCTGTGGATCGGCGCTGCTCCACACGCCGTTTGCGCCGACACTCCATCGCTATCCGAGGTCTTCAGCCGCGTGGATCCCGCCGTTGTGGAGATCCATGTCCTGGAGACGGACGTGCCGGAGAGGCCGGGCGGGCAGCCGGTACGCGTCGCCGTGCTCGGGTCAGGGGTCCTGATCGCGCCCGACGGCAAGGTCCTGACCGCCGCGCATGTGGTGCAGACGGCCGATGTCATCGAAGTGCAGTTCCTGACCGGCGAGACGCTGAAGGCAACGGTCCTCTCCTCCGAGGAGTCGGCTGACACCGCGCTCCTGCAGCTCGAGAGGCCGCCAAAGGCTCCAATCGTCGCCGCGTTCGGCGATTCCGATGAGGTGAGCATTGGCGACGAAGTATTCGTGATTGGGGCACCGCTCGGCGTCAGCCACACGCTGACGGTCGGCCACATCAGCGGCCGCCGCAGGACCAACGCCACGTTCGACGGTATCTCGCCGACCGAGTACTTCCAGACGGACGCCTCGATCAACCACGGCAATTCTGGAGGCCCCCTGTTCAACATGCGCGGGGAAATCATCGGGATCGTCGCGGGGATCGTGTCCACCTCGGGAGGATCCGAGGGACTCGGGTTCGCCGTCACCTCCAAGGTCGCGCGACAGATCCAGCAGGGTGGATGGTTCTGGAGCGGCGTCGACGGGTACCTGCTCACGGGCGACCTGGCGCAGGTGTTCAACGTGCCGCCCCCGGGAACGGGACTGCTGCTGCAGCGCGTGGCGGGCGACTCTCCCGCCGAGCGCCTGGGGCTAAGGGGCGGGACGATGCGGGCCACCATCGCCGACGAGGATCTCATCGTTGGCGGAGACATCATTCTGGAAATCCTCGGCATCTCGCTCTCGGAGCCAAACAGCGGGGCGGCGATCCGGGAAAGGCTCACCAGCCTCTCACCGGGGGAGAAGGTGACCGCGACCGTGCTGCGCCGGGGGAGGATGGTCACGCTCCAGACCACGGCGATCGCTCCGCAGGCACCGTGAGAACGCAACCCTGCCGCAACGTGAGCCCTGCGCGACATCCGAGAGGCCGATCGCCCGTTCGCTAATCGGGTCGCTGTCTCGACGGAAATTCTCCCCCCCCCCAGCGGATTTCGACGCCCATCCCATCCTCCGGGCCCCTGACCGCCGGCTGCGGCGCCGGCGGTCGCCTTACTGCTCTTCCCCCCCCTCTACCGCGGCGGCTCCTGCCTCGTGACCCAGGGCAGCCGCGCTCCGGAGGCGAGGCCTCGACCGTCGTCGCGGATTCGCAACCACTTCGCGAGCCAACCGGCCGTCAGCGCCATCCAGTCGTTCATCAGCGCGGGAATCCGCCCAGAGGCAGCTGGCACGAGTCCTGCTCTCCCGCAGCGTCGTGAGGTATCCGGCTTCTCAGGTCGCGCAGCGCATTGAGGGAAAACGACGATGCGATCACGGAACTCCCGAAAGCTGACAGCCAGGCACTTCCTCCGGTACCTGCTCCTGTCCACCGCAACCTCGGTGGCGTTTCGGGCCCAGGAGCCACGAGCCTCAACGCCGGAGCCTGAGGTTCCCCTCCTGACCCTGGAAGAGGCGGTCTCCCTGGCGATCAGCGGAAACCGCACGGTGAAGAACTCCGGGCTTGAGGTGCAGCAATCCGAAGATCGCGTCGATATCGCCCGTAGCCAGCGTCTCCCCCGGTTCCAGGTCGACGTTCTCGCGGGCTCGCTGCTCAACCCCTTCGACTTCACGTTTCCGGCGGGTTCGTTCGGCAGCTACCCGGGGATCGGTCCTGTCCCCGCAACTGACGCCGCCATCACGACGCCGGCTCAATTCACGGCCTTTACCACCGCCGCGTTCGATCAACCACTCTCGCAACAGTACAAGATCCACCTCGCGATGCGAGCGACCGAGCTCGGTCGTGAGATCGCCCATGAAGACCTGCGGTTCGAACGCCAGAAGGTCGCCGCCGAGGTGAGGAGCTCGTACTCCGGCCTCGTGGCGACCCAGGCGGAGGTCGCGGCTGCCCGGGAGGCCGTGACGACATTGGTCGAGGTCCAGCGCGTCACCGCCGAGCACGAGGCGCAACAGGCCGTGCTGCGCGCCGATGCCCTGGAGGTCGGCGCGCGCCTGGCTAAGAGCCGGTACGACCTGTCGGTCGCCGAGCACCGCCTCGAAACACAACAGGAGATCTTGAACGACCTCCTGGGCCGCGATATCTCGACGCGGTTCCGGGTCGAACCGATCCCCGAGCAGGACGCGGACGGGTTGACACTGGAGTCCGCGCGAGAGAGAGCCTTGGAGTCCCGGCCGGAGCTCCGCCAGGCCGAGTTGAAGGAGCAGCAGGCGGAGTACGAGCGCCGACTCGCCAAGGCCGAGTACATCCCGGACGTCAGTTTCTCCGTGCGCTATCTCAGGTTCGACAACTTCGAGGTGCTGCCAGGCGAGGTGACGACCGCCGGTTTGTACCTGACCTGGGAGCCGTTCGACTGGGGCCGGCGCGCCCACAGAGTGGCCGAGAAGCGCGCCGCGGTCGAACAGGCCCACAACGGGGCGCAGCAGGCGCACTCCCAGGTAGCCATTGACGTCGGAGCGAAGTACCGCGGATGGAGCGAGGCCGCGCTGCTGGTGCACGCGGCGCGGACCGGAGCGGAAGCGGCGCGAGAGCAGCTCCGAGTCGTCGCAGATAAATACACGAATGAAGCGGCGCTCCTGAAGGACCTGCTCCAGGCCCAGTCCCGGAGCAGCGAAGCGGAGTTTCAGTACCAGCAGGCACTATCCACCTATTGGGGCGCCATGGCCGACCTGCGCCGGGCGATGGGAGAGGAGTGAGATGAGCAAGCTGCCGACGATGTTGGCGCTGACGTTGGTCCTGGCGGGCTGTGGCTCGGACAAGCCGATCACGCAAGCCCCACAAGCGGTTCAGACACAGCGCCTGCGGTCAGACCCGGCCGTCGCCGGTGGGCGGCTGCGCTTCTCCGCCGTGGTCGCGCCCGATGCCCAGGTCCCCCTCTCCTTCCGGATTCCCGGGTACGTCATCGCTTTGCACCGGACGCGGGGACAGGACGGGAGGATGCGCGACCTCGCGGAAGGGGATCGCGTCCCCGGAGGCACGGTCCTCGCCCGCATTCGGGCCGCCGAGTACGAGGACAAGGTGCAACAGGCGAGCTCGCAGGCCGCCGCCGTCGAGGCCTTGGCGCAGAAGGCGAGGCTCGACTTCGAACGGGCGACCCGCCTCTACGCCAGCCAGAGCATCACCAAGCCCGAGTTCGACAGCGCTCGCGCCCAATTCGACGCGACGCAGAGCGAGCTGCTGGCGGCACGGGCCCAGACGAGCGAGGCCGAGGTCGCCCTGAGCGATACCTCCATCGCGGCGCCCTTCGACGCCGACATCGTCGAGAAGTCCGTCGAGCTCGGCGCTTTCGTCGGTCCCGGGCTGCCCATCTTCGTCCTGGCCAGGACGGACCTCGTGAAGATCGTCATCGGCGTGCCAGACACGGCGCTGCCCGCCATCAAGCTCGGCACGCCGGTCGACGTCACCGTCGACGCGTTCGGCGAGCGCAGCTTCCAAGCGCGAATCAGCCGGATGGCGTCGGCGGCCGACCCCAGGACGGGGAACTTCGAGGTCGAGGTCGCGATTTCGAACCGCGACCACGTCCTGAAGACCGGGATGATCGGCTCCCTGGAGCTTGCGGCCGAAGAAGGCGCAGAGCAGCCGGCGTCCTTCCGGGTTCCGCTGTCGGCCATTGTCCAGGCAGATGACGGTCACTACGGAGTCTATGTCGTCTCCGCCGCGGACGGCGGCAGCGTCGCAACGCTGCGTCCCGTGGAGATCGGTCCCGTCATCGGGACCGAGATAAGCGTACTGCGAGGGTTGGCAAACGGTGACGAGGTGATCACCAGCGGCGCGAGCCTTCTCAAGGACGGCCAGCGCGTCGAGGTGCTCAAGTGAAGCCGCAGGAGCAGGACGGCCAAGGGAATATCGCGCGGTTCTTCACGCACAACCGTCAGATCGCCTGGGTGGCCGTCGCGGCCACCCTGCTCTGGGGCGTCTTCGGATACCTGAGCATGCCCAAGAGGAAGGACCCCGACATCCCCGTGCGCCTCGCGCTCGCGATCTGCCCGTGGCCGGGGATCGCTTCCGACAAGGTTGAGCAGCTCGTCACGCGCAAGATCGAGGAAAGCGTGACCGGGAACTCCAAGGTGGACCGGGTCGAATCCACCACGCAGGACAACATCTCGGTCGTCCAGGTCAGGCTGCTCGACAGCATCGAGAACACGAAGCAGGAGTTCCAGGACATCGGCCAGCGCCTCCAGCAGATCGACGACCTTCCCGACGGCGCCGGCCCCATCACGTGGATCAGCGACTTCGGAGACACGGCGGCCCTGATGCTCACCGTCGCCAGCCCCTCACTCTCCGAGGTCGAAGTCGAGCTGCGCGCGCGCGGGGTGCGCGAGGCGATCGAGAACGCCCGCGGCGGAGAGGCGGCTGGGCGCGCGACGGTGCTGTACTGCTTTCCCTCGTCCGTCCCCGCCGACCTGGCGCAGCGGCCGTTCGCCCTCTTCGCCGAGCAGGCGCAGCACGACGGCATCGCGCGAGACGTCCGCCGGCTGTCGGTGGGGAGCTGCTCCGGGTTGGACTTCGCGACGACGAGCAACGACGCGGAGATTCGCGCCTACGGCCAGCAGTTCGTCGACCGGCGCCTGCTCGCGCACGGCTTCCACCCCGACGCGTGGGGCCCGATCCTCGTCCGCGATCCGCGATCGGCCAGGGACCGCATCGCGGAGATGGCCAGCGACCGGTACTCCTATCGGCAGCTCGACGACTTCACCGACCTCATCCAGAAGACGCTGCAGCGCGTCCCCCTGGTCGCGAAAGTGGAGCGCAGGGGCATCCTCCCCGAGCAGATCTACCTGGACTACTCGCACGACCGGCTGGCCTCGCTGGGCTTGCAGGTCTCGAAGATCAAAGACGTGCTCAGCGCGCGCAACGTGACCGCTCCCGGCGGCATCCTCGAGACCGGGACCAGGAACGTCCGCATCGACGCCACCGCGGAGTTCAAGAGCACAGGGGAGATCGGCGACGTGATGGTCGGCACGTCGGCGAGCGGCGTGCCCGTGCGCCTGCGCGATCTGGTGTCCATCTCGCGCGGATACCAGAGCCCGACTCGGTACTTGAACTACCTGACCTGGCACGACGACGCCGGAGAATGGCGCCGCAACCGCGCGGTCACGCTCGCGGTGCAGATGCGCTCGGGCGAGCAGATCGCCAACTTCGGCAAGGCGGTGGACAAGGCGCTCGCCGACGTGCTCCCGCAGCTCCCGCCCGATCTGATCGTCGAGCGGACCTCGGACCAACCCAGGCAGGTGAACGACCTGGTAAGCCTGCTGATGGCCAGCCTGTGGGAGGCGATCGCGCTGGTCGTCATCGTCGCGCTGGTCGGTTTCTGGGATTGGCGCGCGTCCCTGCTGATGGCGGCGTCGATCCCGCTGACGCTGGCCATGGCGTTCGGGATCGTCCAGGTCCTGCACATCGACATCCAGCAGGTGTCGATCGCGACCTTGATCATCGCTCTCGGCCTGCTCGTGGACATGCCGGTCGTGGCGGGCGACGCCATCAAGCGCGAGCTGGGGCAGGGCACGCCGCGAGACCTCGCGGCCTGGATCGGGCCGAGCAAGCTCGCGCATGCCATCATCTTCGCGACCGTCACGAACATCGTCGCATACCTGCCGTTCCTCCTGCTGACCGGCGACACCTACTTCTTCCTCTACAGCCTGCCCGTGGTCATGACCTGCACGCTGGTGGCGTCGGTCATCGTCTCGTTCACGTTCATCCCGCTCATCGCCTACTACCTGATCAAGCCGCCGAAGCAGGCGGAGCGGCCCATGTCCGAGCGCCGCACGCACGGCTTCCCAGGGGTGTACTACCGCGTCGGCGACTTTGCGCTGCGGCATCGCTGGGCGGTCTTCGCGGGCTCTCTCGGCATCCTCGCCGTGGGCTGGTTCTTCATGTCGCGGCTTCACCCACAGTTCTTTCCCAAGGACCTGTCGTACCTCTCCTACGTGGACGTCTGGCTGCCTTCGGACGCGCCGCTCGGCGCCACCGATGCGGTCACGCAGAAGGCGGAGGCGGTGATCCGGGAGGAGGCGGCCCGCTTCGGCGAGGAGCACCACACGAAGGACGTGCTCAAGACGCTCACGACGTTCGTGGGCGGCGGCGGGCCGCGGTTCTGGTTCTCGGTCGATCCCGAGCAACAGCAGTTGAACTACGCCCAGATCCTCGTCGAGGTCACGGACAAGCACTTCACGAACGAGCTGGTCGGCCCGCTGCAGACCGCGCTGAGCCGCGACGTCCCCGGAGCGCGCATCGACGTGCGGCAGCTCGAGACGGGCAAGCCGGTCGGCATCCCGGTCTCCATCCGCATCTCGGGCGCGGATGCCTCCGTCCTGCACCAGCTCTCCGGCGAACTGCAGGGGATCTTCCGCGCCCAATCCGGCGCCACCCGGGTACGGGACGACTGGGGCGAGCCGGCCATGAGCGTGCGGCTCAAGGTGGACCCGGATCGCGCGAACCTCGCCGGGATCACGAACCTGGACGTGGCTCTCTCCTCCACTGCCGCGGTGAGCGGGCTGCCCGTCGCGACCTACCGGGAGGAGGACAAGCAGATCCCCATCGCGATGCGCCTGCGCATGGAGGACCGTGCCGCGCTTTCGGACATCCAGAACAACTACGTCTACTCCATGACGACGAACCAGCGGGTGCCGCTGACGCAGGTCTCGGATGTCACGACGGAGATGGTCATACCCAAGATCAAGCGTCGCAACCAGTTCCGCACGGTGACCGTCTCCGCGTTCCCGATCCCCGGCCTGCTGCCGTCCCAGGTGCTCACGCCGCTGCTGCCGAAGATTGAGGAATTCGAGAAGCGCCTGCCCTCAGGCTACTTCCTCGAGATCGGCGGCGAGTACGACGAGCAGGTCAAGGGCTTCAAGCAGCTCAGCGTCGTCATGGCGGTCTCCGTCGCACTCATCTACCTGGCCCTGGTGCTGCAGTTCCGGAGCGCGGTCAAACCGCTGCTCGTCTTCGCCGCGATCCCGTACGGAATGGCGGGAGCGGTCGCGGCCCTCGCCCTCATGGGACAGCCGTTCGGGTTCATGGCCTTCCTGGGCGTCGCGAGTCTCGTCGGCGTCATCGTCAGCCACGTCATCGTGCTCTTCGACTTCATCGAGGAAGCTCATCACCGAGGTGAGGGGCTGCGCGAGGCGCTGCTGGATGCCGGCATCGTCCGGCTGCGGCCGGTGATGATCACCGTGGGCGCAACCGTGCTCGGGCTCGTGCCCCTGGCCATGCATGGAGGGCCGCTGTGGGAGCCGCTGTGCTACGCACAGATTGGCGGGCTGACTCTCGCGACGTTCATCACGCTGCTTCTCGTTCCCGTGCTCTATTCGATCTTCGTACTGGACCTGAAGTTGATCCGGTGGTAGGGGAGAGCACATGGATGCCGTCGTCCAGTTCCTGATGCAGCACGGCTACGTGATCCTGTTCGCCGCGGTCTTCGCGCGCCAGATCGGTCTGCCGGTGCCGGCGCCCCTGTTCTTGCTCGCGGCCGGGGCGCTTGCGGCCGCCGGGAAGCTGCGGCTCGCCGTTGCGCTCGGTCTGGCCGTCGTTGCCTGTGTGCTGGCCGACTGGGTCTGGTACGAAGCGGGGCGGCGGTGGGGCGACAGGGTCCTGCGTTTCCTTCACCACTTCGCGCCCTCCCCCGGCGCGGCCGAGCGGAACGCAAGAAGGACGTTCGCCCGGTACGGGCCCCCTCTCCTCGTGCTGGCCAAGTTCGTCCCGGGAATGGACGCGGTCGTGCCGCCCCTGGCCGGGTCCTGCCGCACCAGCCGGTTCCGCTTCCTGGCCTTCGAAGCCATCGGCGCCGCCCTCTGGGCGTCCGCTTATGTCGGCCTCGGCCATCTCCTCTCTCGGGACCTGGAACGCGCGGCCAGCTACGTTTCGAGCGCGGGGACGCTGCTCGCAGGTTCGGCGTTGGCGGGTCTCTCGATCTACGCCGGCCGCAGGCTGCGGCGGCGGCAGCGCTCGAAGCACCCGTCCCGGGCGCCCATCGATGCGATAGCGGTTCCAAGCGCCAGGGTGCATCACCCAACGGGGTTTTCGCGCCCTGCCCCGCAGCATCCTCCGAGGACGTGACGATGAGCAAGAGGACAACGGCGGCTCCGCGGGCATCACTCGGGCCCGACGACGTGGTGAGACTCGTGAGCCGATACGGGTGCGGCCCGGTGCAGTTCACCGGAGCGGACACCGCTCTCTATGAGCGGCACCTGCTCTTCGACAACGTGGTCGACCCGGTGAAGGCCGGCCGCCGGGAACGGTTCGAGGCCTTTGCCCGCTCCATGCGGGATGTCCTCTCGCAGCGGTGGGTGCAGACGGAGGACACCTATCATCGGGAGAACCCCAAGCGCGTCTACTATCTCTCCATGGAGTACCTCGTTGGCCGCTCGCTGGCCAACAACGTGATGAACCTGCTTCTGGATCCCCTCGTGAAGGGTGCGGTCACCCAGGAGAACCTCGATTGGCCTGGCCTGCTCGAGGAAGAACCCGACGCCGGACTGGGAAACGGCGGGCTCGGGCGTCTCGCGGCGTGCTTCCTGGACTCGATGGCGACGCTGCAGATCCCGGCCATGGGGTACGGGCTCAGGTACGAGTACGGCATCTTCAGGCAGGCCGTCCGCAACGGATGGCAGCAGGAACAGCCTGACAACTGGCTCCGGCGCCCGGACCCGTGGGAGGTGGCACGTCCGGACGAGCGAGTGGAGGTCAGTCTGAACTGCGCGGTCGAGTTGCGCGACGGGGTCTTGCGCCCGGTCCCCGGACGACCGACCCGCTGGATCGGGATTCCGTACGATCGGCCGGTCGTGGGCTACGGCGGCAGGAACATCAACACGCTCCGCCTCTGGGCAGCCGCCGCGCCGGATTACTTCGACTTCGAAGCCTTCAGCCAGGGCGACTTCGTCGGGGCGTTGACGGAGAAGCTGGCGGCCGAATCCATCACGCGGGTGCTGTATCCCGACGACTCGACGAGCATGGGACGGGAGCTCCGCTTCCTCCAGGAGTACTTCCTGGTCGCCTGCTCGCTGGCCGATCTCGTACGCCGATTCCGCCGGAGCAATGACGACTGGAGTGCATTCCCTGAGAAAGTCGCCATTCAGCTCAACGACACGCACCCGACGCTGGCCGTCCCCGAGCTGATGCGAATCCTCGTGGACGACGCGAAGCTCGGATGGGATCAGGCCTGGGACCTCACGCAGCGCACCCTCGCCTACACCAACCACACGCTCCTGCCCGAAGCTCTGGAGAGATGGCCCCTGACCCAGTTCGAGGAGCTGCTGCCGCGTCACCTGGAGATCATCTGCGAGATCAACCGACGCCTGCTGGAAACGGTACGGGCGCGGTTTCCCGGTGACGAGGGGCGGGTCGCCCGCGTGAGCCTCGTGGAGGACGGCGCCGCCAAGCACGTCCGGATGGCCAATCTCGCCATCGTCGGCTCGCACAGCACGAACGGGGTCGCCGCCATCCACTCAGAGCTGCTACGCACACAGACGGTCAAGGACCTGGCCGAGATGTTCCCGGAGCGATTCAGCAACAAGACGAACGGGGTCACGCCGCGCCGCTGGCTGGCGCTCGCGAATCCGGCGCTCGCCGAGACGATCACAGCGGCCATCGGTAACGGATGGATCACCGACCTCGAGCGTCTCCGCAGGCTCGAGCCGCTGGCGGACGACCCGGGATTTCGCGACGGCTTCCGCAAGGCCAAGCGCGCGGCCAAGGTCCGATTCGCCGCATGGCTCGCGGCGGCCTCCGGCCGCATGGTGGACCCCGATCGAATCTTCGACTGTCAGGTCAAGCGCATTCACGAATACAAGCGGCAGCTCCTCAATGCGCTCCGCATCGTGGTGCTCTACCAGCGCCTCCGAGAGAACCCGGATCTCGAGATGACGCCTCGGACCTTCTTCTTCGCCGGCAAGGCGGCGCCCGCCTACCATCTGGCCAAGCTCATCATCAAGTTCATCAACAACCTGGCGAGCACCATCGAGGAAGACCCCGCCGTGCGGAACCGACTGCAGGTGCTCTTCCTGCCCGAGTACGACGTGTCCCTGGCGGAACGGTTGATCCCCGCCAGCGACGTCTCCAACCAGATCTCGACTGCCGGCTACGAGGCGAGCGGCACGAGCAACATGAAGTTCATGATGAACGGCGCGCTGACCATCGGCACGCGAGACGGCGCCACGATCGAGATGGCGGAGGAAGCCGGTCAGGAGAACTTCTTCCTGTTCGGGCTGACCGCGGACCAGGTGGCCGCCAGTCGCGGCTGGTACGACCCGCGGTGGCACTACGAGCACGAGCCCGGAACCCACGCCGCGCTGGACCTCATCTTCTCCGACCACTTCAGCCGTCACGAACCGGGGATCTTCGCCCCCCTGCGCGATGTGCTCCTGGCGCACGGGGATCACTACATGCATCTGGCGGATCTGGCGAGCTACCTGGAGGCGGACCGCCGCATGCTGCAGCTGTACGAGGACCCGGAGGGATGGGCGCGCACGGCGATCTTGAACGTGGCCGGCTCAGGGAAGTTCTCGAGCGATCGCACGATCGCCGAGTACGCGGCGGACATCTGGAACGTAAAGCCCTGCCCGGTGCCGTAGGCGAGCACGGCCCGGGGAGAGACTCGAGAAAGGACGAAGAGACATGGGAATCTCGCCCGTGGCCGGCAGGCCGGTTCGGAAGGGAATGTTGGTGGACGTGGCCCGCCGGGAAGGGGAGTACTACGTCACGGCGTCGCCGCTGGCCGGTGAACCGATCACGGCCAAGCTGACCCGTGCCCCCGGCAATGATGCCGCCATCCGAGGCCTCAAGGGGGTCGCCGCCAGCGGCTGGCTTGCGGCCCGGCCGTCCGGCACCGAGGACATCTACAAGATCTACGCGGAGAGCTTCCAGGATCAGAGCCACCTGGATGCAATCGTGAGCGAGGCCCAGGAGTTGGTGCAGAGCGCACTGCGAGCCAAGCCGGACCTGCACCATGAGTGACGAAGCTCGACGCACACCTCTTCCCCCGTTCCCGCGGGAGTGCCGGGCGTCCGGCCTGCTGCTCCACGTAACGTCGCTGCCGTCCCCGTACGGAATCGGTGACGTGGGGCCGGCGGCCGTGGCTTGGGTGAACCGACTCCACGAGGCCGGGCAGGTCTGGTGGCAGGCGCTGCCCCTGGGGCCGACCGGGTACGGCAACTCGCCGTACCAACCCCTCTCGTCGTTTGCGGGCAACGCGCTCCTGATCAGCCCGGACTGGCTGGTCGAGGACGGTCTGCTACGGGCGAGCGACTGTTCGGGCCGCTCGTTTTCACCCACGGTCGTCGACCACGACGCGGTCGCCGCGTTCAAGCAGCGGCTGCTCGAGACGGCCTGGACCAACTTCGAGGGCGGGGCGCGACCGGATCTCGTTCCGGCCTTCGAGCAGTTCTGTCACGACCAGGCACACTGGCTGGACGATTACGCCCTCTTCCGCGCGCTCAAGGCACGCAACCGCGGCGCCCATTACCTCGACTGGCCGGCCGAGCTCGTGAGGCGCAGTCCGGCTGCCCTCGCCCAGGCCCGGCAAGAGCTGGCGAGTCCGATCGCGCAGGTCCGCTTCGCCAAGTTCCTCCTGTACCGCCAGGCGGCACGGCTGAAGGAACATGCCCGCGCGAAGGGGGTACATCTGATCGGCGATCTGCCCTTCTTCGTCTCCCCCGACTCGAGTGACGTGTGGGCCAACCCTGAGCTGTTTCTTCTGGACGAGCACTACCGACCGCGCGTCGTGGCCGGCGTTCCGCCCGACTACTTCAGTGCCGAGGGCCAGCTCTGGGGCAACCCCATCTATGACTGGGATGCCCTGCGCCGGACCGGCTATCGCTGGTGCATCGACCGCCTGCGCTCCCTGCTGGTCCACGTGGATGTGATTCGTCTGGATCATTTCCGCGCGTTCGTCGACGCCTGGCACGTCCCGTCGGGCTCTCCGACCGCCCAGTCCGGCCGGTGGGTGGCGGGTCCCGGCGCTCAGTTCTTTACGGCGGTCCAGGCGGAGCTGGGCGGACTCCCCCTCATCGCCGAGGATCTGGGGTTGATCACGCCCGCCGTCGACGCCCTCCGGGACCAGTTCCGCTTGCCGGGCATGCGCGTGCTTCAGTTCGCATTCGACGGCCACCCGGACAACCCGCACCTTCCTTCCAACTATGTCCCCAATGCCGTGGTGTACACGGGAACCCATGACAATCCCACGACGCGTGGATGGTTCGAGAGTCTGCCGGGTTCTCAGCAACAAGAGGTGTGGGAGTATCTGAAGCGGCCTCCAGGCAAGAGCAGCGAAGTAGCCCAAGAGTTGATCCGGCTGGCCTGGTCATCCACAGCGGCGCTCGCGATCGCTCCGCTCCAGGATCTTCTCAACCTCGGGCCGGAGGCTCGCATGAATGTGCCGGGTCGTGCGGAGGGCAACTGGTCGTGGCGTGCGACCGAGGAGATGTTGTCGCATCCGGCCTTTGAGGCGCTGCGGGAATTGACAAACGCGTCAAGACGCCTTGGCCTGGTTGGAAGCCCGCCGGCGGGCGGAGTCATGGAGGCGGCGTCATGACCCCGAACCCGATCGTTTTCCTGGTGGATGTGGATAACACGCTGCTCGACAATGACCGCATTCAGAGCGACCTCCGGACCCGCCTCGAGCGCGAGTTCGGGGCGGCCTGCCGCGATCGGTATTGGGCGATCCTCGAAGAGCTCTTCACCGAGCTGGGCTACCGCGATTACCTCGGGGCCCTGCAGCGCTGCCGGGTCGAGCATCCCCGGGATATTCGGTTGCTCTCGATGTCGTCGTTCCTGGTGGACTACCCGTTCGCCAATCGTCTCTATCCCGGATCGCTGGACGTCCTCGAGCGGTTCCGCTCGTGGGGGCGGACTGTCGTCCTTTCGGACGGCGATGCCGTCTTCCAGCCGCGCAAGGTGGAGCGCTCCGGGGTCTCCGAGGCGGTTGAAGGCCACGTGCTCATCTACATCCACAAGGAAGAAGCCCTGGAGGACGTCGAACGGCGATACCCGGCCCGGCACTACGTCCTGGTGGACGACAAGCTGCGTGTCCTGACGGCGGTCAAGCAGGCGTGGGGGGGACGGGTGACGACGGTATTCGTTTGTCAGGGTCAGTATGCCCACGAGCCGAGCATCATCGTCGAGTGTCCGCCGGCGGACCTGACGGTCGAGCGCATCGCCGATGTCCTCGAGTACGACCTGCCCGCATTGCTGACGGGCCGACATTCGTCCCCCATGTCCACGGAGGCAATCCGATGAACGCGACGCAACGGCTCCACGACCTGGGCCAGAGTCTCTGGCTCGACAACATCACCCGTGAACTGCTGAGCAGCGGCACGCTCCAGCGCTATATCGACGAGTTGTCGGTGACGGGACTCACCTCGAATCCGACGATCTTCGACCACGCGCTCAAGAACAGCAGCGCCTACGACGCGTCCATCCGAGAGAAGCTCGACGAAGGCAAGTCGGGTGAGAGCCTGTTCTTCGATCTGGCGCTCGAGGACATCACCCGGGCCGCCGACCTGTTCCGCCCGATCCACCACAGGACGAAGGGAGTGGACGGCTGGGTGTCGCTCGAGGTATCGCCCGAGCTGGCCCATGACACGGCCGGGACCCTCGCCGCCGCCAAGGCCCTCCACGCCCGGGCGGATCGGCCGAATCTCTTCATCAAGATCCCGGGCACCCGGGAAGGCCTGCCCGCGATCGAGGAGGCGATCTTCGCCGGCGTGCCCATCAACGTGACCCTCCTGTTCTCCCGCGAGCACTACCTCGCGGCGGCGGAGGCCTTCCTGCGCGGCATCGAGCGGCGCATCGATGCGGGGCTCGAGCCCGAGGTCGGTTCCGTCGCCTCGGTGTTCGTCAGCCGCTGGGATGGCGCGGTCGCGGGGAAGGTGCCCGAGCCTCTCCGCAATGCGCTCGGTGTCGCCGTCGCCAGGCGCACGTACACGGCGTATCGCAACCTGCTCGGGTCACCGCGCTGGCAGCGCATCTACAATGCCGGCGCCCGCCCGCAGCGCCTGCTGTGGGCCAGCACGGGAACCAAGGACCCCAAAGCCTCCGATGTCCTGTACGTCGAGGCTCTGGCCGCACCGTTCACGGTGAACACGATGCCGGAGGGGACGTTGCGAGCGCTCGCCGATCACGGCGCGATCGGAGAGATCATGGCGGCCGACGGAGGCGATGGCGAAGCCGTGCTGGGCCGGTTCGCCGAGGCCGGCATCGACGTGGATGCCCTGGCCGACCGACTGCAGGACGAGGGGACGAAGTCGTTCGTTTCCTCGTGGAACGAGCTGATGGGCGTCATCGCCGCCAAGAGCGCGACCCTCGTGAAAGCTCTCTAGTGGAACCGCGGGAAAGGTTATCGAAGATGCCAGGTACACTCTCGCCGCTCACGGAGCATCCTGCCTGGAAGGCCCTTGCGGACCATTACCAGCGCGCCCAGAGCTGGCATCTTCGGGAGCTGTTCGCGGAGGACCCCAAACGTGGCGAGCGAATGACAGCCGAGGCGGTGGGCCTTTACCTCGATTACTCGAAGCAGCGAATCACCGACGAAACGCTCGCGCTCCTCCTGATAAGGCCGAGACGGCGGCTGAGTACGGCGACGCTCAGGTGAAGCTCTGGCGTCGCAGCCACGACCTCCGGCGCTGACCAAAGGTGACGCCCGTTGGCCCGGTCGCGACCCGCGATACCGTGACCTCGAGCCACACGATCTCCCACTGACCGAATGCTCGAAGGATACCGTCGCCCGCTTCCTACCCTGTTGGCACGATGCCATCGCTCCGACAGTCCAGTCAGGCCAGCAGGTGATCATTGCGGCTCATGGCAACAGCCTGCGGGCGCTGGTCAAGTTCCTCGACGACATCTCTGACGACGACATCGCGGAACTGAACATTCCGACCGGCGTGCCATTGGTCTACGAGCTTGACGAGCATCTCAAGCCCATCAAGCACTACTACCTTGGCGACCAGGACGAGATTCTCAGGGCCCAGCAGGCGGTCGCCGACCAGGGGAAGGCGCATCAGCCCGGATGATTCACGAAGCGACGACACTCACCTCGAGGCCATGTGCCGCAGGAGATCAACCACCCTGTTGGAATACCCCCATTCGTTGTCGTACCACGCAATCACCTTGAATGCCTCCTGGTCGCCTCTGAAGTTGTTCCGAAGGGTTGTGATCGAGTCATAGATCGACGAACTGTTCGAGTGAATGAAGTCCGTGGAGACGACCTCTTCGTCGGTATACTCGAGGATCCCCTTCAAGTACGTCTCCGAGGCCTTCTTCATCAACCCATCGATCTCGTCGATGGTACTCATTCTCGTGGATCGGAACATGAAATCGATGACGGAGACGTTCGGTGTCGGGACCCGAAACGCCATTCCGAGTAGCTTTCCTTTCACCTCCGGAATGACCTCATGAAGGGCCTTTGCGGCTCCCGTGCTGGAAGGGATGATGTTCAAGGCGGCTGCCCTGCCTTCCCTCCAGGTCTTCTTCGAGGGCCCGTCCACGATCTTCTGCGTGGCCGTGTATGAATGAATCGTGGTCATCGCCCCCTTCTCGATGCCGATCCCTTCCTTCAGGATCACGTGAACGATGGGGGCAAGACAGTTTGTCGTGCACGACGCGTTGGAGACGATATGGTGCTCTTGTGGATCGTACTCCCCCTCGTTGACGCCCATGACGAATGTCTTGACGCCCCCTTTCCCCGGTGCCGTGATGATGACCTTCCTGGCTCCCGCCTTCAGGTGCAGACCGGCCTTCTCCGCGTCCGTGTAAAGGCCGGTCGCCTCGATCACGTACTCGACGCCCAGGTCCCGCCAGGGAAGAAGATCGAGGGTCTTGGGTGCAGCCAGGCACTGCGTCCTGTTCCCGTTGACGACCAGGATGTCGTCCTCGGTCAAGGCGGATTTGCTCTTCTCGGTGGACAGGGTCCCCCGAAATCGGCCGTGTACGGAATCAAACTTCAGTTGATAGGCGAAGTACTTCGCGTCTGTGGCCACATCCACGGTGGCGACGATCTCGAATTCCCTTCCCAACAGCCCCTGTTCCGCCATCGCGGCCAGAACGAGCCTGCCGATTCTCCCGAATCCATTGATTGCGACTTTGGTGGCCATGACGTTCTCCTCTTCCGTTGCTCGGTTACGGCCTGCGCCATTCTCTTCAGGGCCCTAGGGTCGCCCGGACGCTTCTAGTGTCCCGATTGAGGTCGATGATCTCCATCCGATGGTTGCCCTCCGGGTGCTTCGACGATGGTCCCTCGGTTTGGATCGCATATTCTCCCTCCAGGCCCTCATCACGAAGCCACTTGCGGACGTAAGACCTCCAGTCCTCCGGGTGATCGGGTTCATGCACCGGATGGACCCCGTAGCTGAACTGGAGTCTCTGGCAGCTGGTCTCATCGGAACTGATCCCCACGATCCACACCGGCAGCCGAAACAGCGTGATGGCGCGGGCGGTTGCACCGCTCCTCGTGGGAACGAAAACGGCGGCCGGACTGACGTACTTCAGGCTCTCTTCGACGGACAAGGCGATGAAGTGTTGGGGCCGCAGTATTCCCTTGAGATCGACTCCTCGATACGTTTCATCGACGGTTCTTTGTCGACAGTAGAGCTCGACCGCGGCGGCGACCTTCCCCAGCATGGCGGCAGCCTCCACCGGGTAGCTCCCCATGGCGGACTCGCCGGAGAGCATGACGCAGTCGGTCCCGTCCAGAATCGCGTTGGCCACATCGGTGGCCTCCGCTCGCGTCGGGCGGGGGTTCCCGGTCATGGACTCCAGCATTTGCGTGGCCGTGATGACCGGCTTGGCGCGCATGTTCGCTCGGCGCATGAGGTCCTTTTGAAGGACCGCGATTCGCTCGATGGGGACCTCCACCCCCAGGTCCCCGCGGGCGATCATGATCCCGTCCGCAGCCTCGATGATCTCGTCGATCCGATTGAGCGCCCTCGTGCGTTCGATCTTGGCGATGACGAAAAGACTTCCCCCCAGGGCGGCTGAAGCGGCTCGGACAGCCTCGATATCCGAAGCACTCTCCACGAAAGACTGGCTCACCGCATCCACGCCGTTCTCAATTGCGAACTTCAGGCATTCGCGATCGCGCTCCGTGAAGGCCGTGATGCCCAGGTCCACGCCGGGGATGTTGAGTCCCTTGCGGGACCGGAGCTCTCCCCCGACGACCGTGCCACAAGCCACGTCGTTCCCGGACACTCCTACTACCTCGAGTTGAATCAACCCATCGTTCAGGTAAAGCATGTCCCCCGGGGCGAACCGTCTTGGGAAGGAGCTCGAAAGACACGGAGGCGCGGGTCCGGTCGCCCAGGATCTGCTCCGTGGTCAGAGTGAAGGGATCCCCGGACTCGAGGCACACCGGTTCCTGTGTGAGTTGGCCGATGCGCATCTTGGGCCCAGGGAGGTCGGCCATGATGGCGATGCGGCGCCGGGTCTTCCGGGAGGCGGTGCGGAGATTCTCGATGACCCGCTTATGGCTCTCAAAAGCGCCGTGGGAGAAGTTCACGCGGGCCACGCTCATGCCCGCCAGGAGCAGGCGTTCCATGACCTCGGGGGATTCAGAGGCCGGACCGATGGTACATACGATCTTCGTCTTATGGGCAGGCAGCGTCACGTTCCTCCTCCTTCCAGAGCGGGCAGCTCAGATCAAGCCGTAGGCGGTGAGGTGCTTGGCCGTGCTCGTGATCAGCACCTTGGCGATCGTGATGGTCGGAATCGCCAGGAGCAGCCCGGGCGGGCCGAACAGGATGGCGCCCCCCACGGTCCCGATCACCACCGCGAGCGGATGAAGCCGGATCGCGCCCCCGAGGACGATCGGCTCGTAGACCACGTTCTTGAGTACTTCGGCGAGCACGACGGCCGCGATCACCCAGATCGGAAAGGTTTGCGTGCTCACGAGCGGGACCCAGGGATGGAAGGGCTCCGTCAGCAGTGCACAACCGAGTCCGCTCAGTAGCGCCGTCGCGAAGCCCATGTAGGGAATGGGGTTGCTCGCGGCGGTGAGCATCCCGATCGCGAACGCCCATCGGGGAGGAACCCCGACCGCGGCGATGGACACCATGACGGTTGCGCCGAGAACGCAGCACTCGAGAAAGACTCCGCGCACGTAGTCGCCGAGCGCCTGGTCGACGTCGGCGAGCACCGCAAGCGTGGGCTCGAACAGCCGGTTCGGAACGGCTCGGAGCAGGCCGCGCTTGAGGCTGCCCGTGTCCCACAGGAAAAACAGGAAGATCTGCGGCGCGATGATCCAGGTCCAGAGCATGGTCCAGAGGCCGCTGCTCCACGGGACGACCGTCGCCGCGGAGTCGGAAGGCGCTCCGCCGAACTCCTGTACGGCGGACCCGACGTTCCCCGCCCGGCGGACGCGGATCCTGATCACCTCCGCGTTGGCGTGCTCGTACTCGAGCAGCTGGTTGCGTCGAGCCGCCTCCGCGTCGCCGCTCACCGGGCAGGATGCGACCAAGCGCGCGCTCTCCTCGGGGGTCAGGATCAACACGTGGCGGAGTCGATCCACCAGCGGGTCGAGATCGCGGCTCACGAACCGGTAGAGGCGATTGCCTCCGGTCCACGAGGGATCGAGTTCCATGAGCTCCTGGTAGCGATGGTTCAGGGCGTACAGCGCACGAACACGAAGCTCCAGAAGGTCGGTCTCGCTCGACAGCACGCCGAGGATGCTGACGAAGGTGACGGCGACGAACAGGGCCAGCAGCAACCCGATCGCGATGCTCCGCGGTACCCGGTGTCGTTCGAGACGGGCGACGAAGGGACGGCAGATGTAGGCCAGGAGGCCGCCTACGGACGCCGGCACGATCAGGCTCCTCAAGCCCCAGACCAGCCAGGCACCCAGGGCGATGGCACCGGCCATGAGGACGAGCTTGAGCGCGAGGGACACCGGCTCGGCGTGGGCGGGGCGCGTCATGGCTCGCCCCCCTTGGGCTTGTCGACCTGCTCGAGCAACTCGGCATCGATGCGCATCTGGAGTCGGAGGGCGATGGTGCGCGCCAGCCGGATCAGGACCCTGTTCGCCAGCACCGGGAAGTTGACGATCAGCGCATCGAGGTCGGACTTGCCGAGGGCGAGCAAGGAGACCGGGCCACGCGCACGGACCGAGAACCAGCGAAGCGCCGAGGTCCCGATGGCCGCCGACTCCTCGAAGGTGGCGGGTGGCTCGAGCAGGGCGATCGGAACCTCCTGCGCCCCGGTGCCGCTCACGACCCGGACCACCCCTCGCCGCACGATGAACAGCGCCGCGCCCGGCTTGCCTTCCTCGCAGATGCACTCGCCGTCCACGTACTCGCGCTCGTGGATGATGCGGGCCAAGCGCGAGAGGTCCCCGCGTCTGAAGCCTTCGAACAGGCTGACCTGCCCCAGGAAGTGGACGAGACTGCGGTGTCGCGTCGCGACGGGGCTTTCTGGCGGCAGGAACAGCGCCCGCGCTCGACCCGCCGCGGCGTCGCCCGAGCCGTCGCTCGGGCGCATCGGGAACAGCAGCTTCTTCAGTCCGGGAAAGATCCGCTTGTCCTTCAAGGTCGACACCCTCCCGCATCAGCGAGGCGCGCGCTCTCCGCGACCAGGGTCACGAGCGAGCGCGGCTCCACCGCACACGTGGCACCCTGCACGGAGGGCGCGAGCTTCCAGTCGTGCACGTCCTCGGGGGCGTCTCGAGAAGTGTCGATCCATCGTCGCCACTCCTGTCCGGGTTCCAGGGGTGGCAACTCGAAGACGAGCGGCTCCCAGTAGGCGTTGAACATGACGTGGAGGAGTTCCGCCCGCTCCGCCCGCTCCGGATCCCGCACCGTGATCGCGAGGCTGTGCGAGTCGGGGCTCACGTCGGGACGGTTCAACCGGAGACCATGCACCTCGACCTTGGCCCGGCGTAGAAGCTCGTTCAGGCTCAGGCCCGGAACGACGCGTGGTTCGCCGAGCATGCCTCGCTGGCGGACCAGCATCTTCACGAAACGGTGGAGATCTTGGTGTCGCTCGACGAGCGTCCAGTCAAACCAGTTGGTCTCGTTGTCCTGGCAGTAGGCGTTGTTGTTGCCTCGCTGAGTCCGCCGGACCTCGTCGCCCATCGACAGCATGGGCGTACCCACCGCCAACAGGGTGACGGCCAGGAGGTTCTTCACCTGGCGATGGCGAAGTCGCTCGATCTCCGGATCGTCCGTGGGGCCTTCGACCCCGCAGTTCCAGCTCAGGTTCGTGTCCGTGCCGTCGCGGCTGCCCTCCTGGTTCGCCTCGTTGTGCTTGTGGTTGTAGCTCACCAGGTCGTTCAACGTGAACCCGTCGTGGCAGGTAACGAAGTTGATGCTTTGTTCCGGTCCGCGATCGTCGTGCCCGTAGAGATCCGGGCTGCCGAAGCAGCGATAGGCGAAGGCGGCCACGGTATCGCGGTCGGACTTCACGAAGCGGCGCACGTCGTCCCGGAACTTGCCGTTCCACTCATGCCAGTTGTCGCCGAAGAAGCTGCCGACCTGATAGAGGCCGGCCGCATCCCACGCCTCGGCGATCAGCTTGGTCCCCGCCAGGATCGGATCCGACTGGATGTCCCAGAGGACAGGAGGGTTCTGGAGCGGGCGGCCCGCCTCGTCGCGCGTCAGGACGGAGGCTAGATCGAACCGGAATCCGTCCACGTGCATCTCGGAGACCCAGTACCGCAGGCTGTCGCGAATGAGGCGCCGCACCACCGCGTTGTTCGCGTTCAGCGTGTTGCCCGTGCCGGTGTAGTTCGCGTAGCGTGCGCGCTCCAACTCGAGCAGGTAATACGTGGCGTTGTCGAGGCCCCGGAACGAGAGCGTAGGCCCATGGTGGTCCCCTTCCGCCGTGTGGTTGTACACCACGTCCAGGATCACCTCGAGCCCTGCGCGATGGAGCGCCTTGACCAAGTCCCGGAACTCGTCTACGGGACCGAGCGGGTCGCGCCGGGAGCTGTAGGCTGCGTGCGGGGCGAAGAAGGAGACCGGCGAATACCCCCAGTAGTTGACCAAGCCGGAGGGGCAGTCGTGGCGATCGAACTGGAACACGGGCATGAGCTCGACCGCAGTGATCCCGAGGTCTTGCAGATACGGGATCTTCTCGATCATTCCCGCGTACGTGCCTCGCAGTCCTGAATCGACGCCCGAATTGGGATGCCGCGTGAAGCCAGCCACGTGCATCTCGTAGATCACCGTCGTGCCGAACGGCCGGCGAAGGGGGGCGTCACCCTCCCAGTCGTAGGCCCCGGGGTCCACGACCACACACCGCATGCCCACCGCGGTATTGTCACCGGGTCGACTCGCCGCGTCGCGGTCGTACCGGCCCGGCACGACGACCGCGAGCCCGTAGGGATCGAGGAGGATCTTCTCCGGCTCGAAGCGGCATCCTCGGGCAGGATCGAAGGGACCTGCCGCCCGGTACGCGTAGGCCTGTCCCGCGCCGAGTCCGGGCACGAAGACGTGCCAGTAGTGGTACGTTCGGTGGGCCGGTGCTTCGAGTGGGATCACGTGAGCCGGAGCCGCATCGTGAGCCTGGTCGAACAGCAGGAGCTCCAGCCGGGAGGCCTGGCTCGAGAAGATCGAGAAATTCACGCCTCCAGCGACGGGCGTCGCACCGAGCGGGAAACAGCGTCCAGGCGAGACGTTCATGGCATCGACTCCCACAGCAAGTCTCGTGCCGCTCGCGGGCGCGATGAGCCGCCGCTAGAACGGGCCGAGCGCGACCTGGCGCATGGATCGCTCACCGGACCTCGCGGTGAATTCGCAACGACACCCGCTTGCTGACTCGCGATTGAACGGCGCAAGGTATTGGTACATGCAGCTCGGCGATGTACGGTCGGTGGTCGGGCGAGGCGAAGTACCGGACGCTCCTGGCGGTGGCGCAGGTGGCAAGTTCGCGGCGAGACCTGCCCAGCGCGATGGATGTCATCGCCAGCGCGCCGGAGGAGCTCGTGCCGGTCGATCGGGTCGGCGTGGTCCTCCATGAAGGCGAGCGCCTCCGGCCGCTCGCGGGGTATCTCCGCAGCGCTCCGCGGCGTCCGGAGGAGAGGCGCGACGCTTACACCGAGCGCCTCTCCGGCCTGCTCTGTGTCAAGGAGGGGAGCTCGTCGCCCGCGCGATCCACACGGGGTCGCCGCGAGCCAAGCGCGCCCTGATCACGGTTAACTACGCCGCTATCCCGGAGGGGCCCGTTGCCTCGGTGCTGCTCGGTCACGAGAAAGGGGGGTTCACCGGAGCCCTGGAACGGCGCCGGGGCCGGTTCGAGCTGGCTGTCGGGGGCAAGGTCCTCCTGGACGAGATCGGCGAGCTACCGGCGCCGGTCCAGGTCTCCCTGCCACGCGTCGTCCAGGAGCACGAGTTCGAGCGCGTGGGCGGCAGCGAGGTGCTAACGTGAGAAACACCCGCCTTTCGGGCTAGGGTCGCACGTTGTCCCGGCGCACATGTGCCAGCCACAGCTCGAGCCAGCGGGGACAGTTCTCAAGCACGCAGCGTTTCGGCCACAGTCCGGCGAGGACGCGTACCGAGTTATCGTCCACCTGGTCGACCTCCGAGAGGTCGAGAACGGCCACCCCACTCTCCACCGCATCGAGGAGGACCTCGACGGCGTCGCCCGTCAGCGACCCTATGACGTGTGCCCGCTTCGAAGCACCGGGCTCCTGGCGGATCATCAGCGGCCGGTCTCGCCGCTCGTCCGGAACGTTCGCGGCGGCCGGCCGCGAGGCCGGGGCGATCGTCGGACGAGGCGGTCTCATGTCATCCTCCGCGTGCTGGTCGCGTTCATGCCCGGTTGCAGAGCAAGTCTCGTGCCGCTCGCATGCACCGCGCCAATCGCGCCCAGGCACGGTCTCTCCGGGGATCCTCTCGCAAACCCCGTGGTGAAATCGCAACGAGACCCTACGAGCCCGGCACGGGATCGGCGATTTCAGCCTCAGGACGTGCCAGCAGTTTCGGAATGACGGTGACGCGCGCTTCTGAAACCCCGTAGACCGCCCACTTTCCCGCTCGGGGACAGGTAGGCCCTCGCCGGCGTCCTATCTTCGTTTTCGTGGCCGGGGGGCACACCGCCTCCCCGCCGACCTGCTGCCCGCGTCGCTCTCCCTGACCCACAGCCGTAGCGGCAAACCCATCTGCCACTGCGCCGGCGAGCCGGGCCACCCGAGCTGGATGCTGACCTTGATGGTGGCGGGCAAGAAGCACGTCGAGCGCATCCCGGCCGAGTGGGTGGAAGAGGTCCGCCGCCGGGTCACCGCCGGTCGGGAATTCAAGGAAGCCGTGGCCGAGGTGTTCGCGGCCAACGCCCAGTTGCTGGCCCTGCAGCGCCAGCAGCGCAAGCAAAAGGTCCAACCCCGCGGAGCTTGAAGCGTTCGCGAGCTGTTGCCTGGGGTTGAGCGGGTATCTCAGTCGGCCCGGAGACGGACGGACACGTTCTCACCTTCCGGCGCGACATCTGCTCTGGGCGTTGATCATCGCCGAGGTGCTCCGGGAGGGCGCCTCCCATGCTATCGAGGCGCTGGTCCGCAGGAACGGTGGGCACTCTGGCGCTCTACGCCATGGCTAAGAGCCGGTGGCGAATCGAAAACGAGGGGATCAACGAAGGCAAGACCTGTCATGGCATGGAACGCCTTTGCCACCACCATCCCAATAGCCTGCTGATCGGCTGGCTGCTCCTGTTCCTGGCGCTCAGCCTCGGGCGCTTGTGGCGTCTCCGTCATATGCGACGCGGCGGTCGAATGCCGCGAACTGCGATCGACCTGGTACGGTCGCTGCGCCTGAGCCTGCTCGACAGGCCGCGGTGCCTGGACACCAGCTGAGTCCCGCTCTACCCCGGGTCCGATCTTCCCGCCTCCTCCTGTCGCACTGTCCGCAGCCTTCGTTGACCGTCGCTTGGGGGTCGCAATGTCCACAAGAAACCAACGCCATGGGGAACGGCTACGAAGCGCCCGTTCCCCCATGCCGGCGGCTCCTCTCGCCAAACTCCCGCCCCGCTCTTCCGAGATGACTGAGGACGGGCGCGGCGGATTGCACTGCTGGGGTGAAATGTGCTACGTATGCGCCAATGGACAGTCGGTGGTCGGGGGAGGCGAAGTACCGGGCGCTTCTGGCGGTGGCGCAGGCGGCGAACTCGCGGCGCGACCTGTCGAGCGTGCTGGATGAGGTGGCGGGCGCGCTCGAGGGCCTTGTGCCGATCGATCTGATCGCCGTGGTCACGCATGAAGGCGCGGGGGTCCGGGCTCGCGCGATACACTTCCGTAGCGAATCGCGGCGCGCGGGCGAGAGCCAGGCAGCCTACGTACGACGGATCTCGGAGACAACCGGCGCCACGATGGACACCTGGGAACACATTCCCACGGTGCGCGATGCGATGGAGCGCGAGCGGCGGACGCTCGTCTTCGACCACATAAGCAGCGACACGCTGATGGACGGGGCCGGAATCAAGCGGGCAGGTGCTGAGTGCGCGGTGGTGCTGCCGCTCACCATGGGCGACGAGTTTGTCGCCGCTATGGTCTTTGCCCGCACGACGCCCACGCCTTTCCCGCCCGACGAGGTCGCGATCCTCGAGGACGTAGCCCGGCCGATCGCCACGGCGGTCGCAAACGCACTTGCCTTCGAGGAGATCCAGCGGCTCCGATCCCGGCTCGAGGACGAGAACCTCGCCCTGCGGGAGGAGATCGCCGCGACGTCGGCCGCGGGCGGGATCATCGGGGCCTCCCCCGCGCTGCATCATGTCTTGGAGCGGGTCGGGCGCGTGGCGGCGACCGACTCGACCGTGCTCATCACCGGCGAGACCGGGACGGGTAAGGAGCTCATTGCTCGGGCGATCCACGCCGGGTCGCCGCGGGCCAAGCGCGCCCTGGTCAAGGTGAACTGCGCCGCCCTGCCGGAGGGCCTCGTCGCCTCGGAGCTGTTCGGCCACGAGAAGGGCGCCTTCACGGGCGCGCTGGAACGGCGGCGGGGCCGCTTCGAGCTTGCGGCCGGGGGCACAATCTTCCTCGACGAGGTGAGCGAGCTGCCGGCGCCGGTACAGGTCGCCCTCCTGCGCGTCCTCCAGGAGCGCGAGTTCGAGCGGCTGGGTGGCAGCGAGACGCTGCGGACAGATGCTCGCGTGGTGGCGGCCACCAACCGGGACCTCGAGGAGGCGGTCCGCGAGGGGAGGTTCCGCGCCGACCTCTTCTTCCGGCTCAACGTCTTTCCGATCCGCGTGCCACCATTGCGGGAGCGGGCCGGGGACATCCCGATCCTCGCCGAGTACTGGGCGAGCCAGTGCTCGCGGAAGGTCGGGAAGGCGATCCGCGGCATCGATGAATCGGCCATGGCGGCGCTCTGCGCCTACTCCTGGCCCGGCAACATCCGCGAGATGAACAACGTCGTCGAGCGCGCGGTGGTCCTGGCGCGGGGGAGCTGCCTCAGCCTCGCCGATTTCGAGCTTCCCGATTTCGGCTCCAATGCCGCTGGCCCTGCGCGCGGCGCCCCCGGCAACGAGCGCCAGCAGATCGAACAAGCGCTGGCGGCGAGCCGGGGCCGGGTGTCGGGTGTCGAGGGCGCGGCGGAGGTGCTCGGCGTCCCTCCCAGCACGCTGGAGGCGCGCATTCGCCGACTCGGGATCGACAAGCACGCGTTCCGCCGGCGCGTGCCCGGCCGATAGTACGGGCCGCTGGAGGCGCACCAGGTAAAGCCCCGCCTGCTGGGCCACTGGGGGACCACGCCCGGCCTCAACCTGATCTACGCGCACATGAACCGCGTGATCAAGCGGGACGACCTCGACCGGTTCCACCTCGTCATCGACGTCATTGACCGCGTCCCGGGCCTCGGCCCGAAGGTCGGCCACGTCCGCCAACTGATGGTGGACAAGCGGATCGAGGCGCGCGCCTACACGCGCCTCGAGGGCGAGGACGCACCGGAGATCGCGAACTGGACGTGGCCGGCCTAGGCCCCGCGCGCATCCTGCTCGCCGTCAACGTGAAGGACTCGCACGAGCGCCGCCTGCGTGGCCGCCGCGGCCGCGGTCTCCTCCCGCAGGGCTGGATTCGCTTCCTCGAGGCGCGTTTATCCCCCGCATCGGAAACGGCCTGATTCCATCAGGCGATCTGCCGTGCAGGCGCGGAACCAGCCGGCCCGGCGGACGGACCCCCTCTGACCCGGATTGAGGTGGCCTCGTCACGACACTCGTCGCGAATTCGCCACGAGTCACGGGTGCATGCCGTGCGTCACGCGTCGTTTTCGCCCCGCGGAGCCCGCTCCTTGTCTGGCACGGTCGTTGCTGTGACCGGTGAGCGGGTGGCGCTGGGCCACCGAAACGGAGCAGCCGGGCCGAACGGCCGCGCCTCTTGTAGCCGAGATGGGGCCTCTCGTCATCGGAAGGGTGCTCGTGGAACTGCGCGCGGCCAGGCGGACGAATCTGGTGACTTTCTACGAGGCAGTGGGAGGTGGTGAATGATCCGGAGCGAAGGGAGCACAGAAGGGTCTTTGCGCGTGGTCGGCCCGCTGAAAGAGGCCGTCCTGAAAGACATCCTCGACACCGTGGGCGCCGGGAGTGTGGCGCTAGACCTGTCCGGGGTTAAGCGGGCAGACCCCGCCGCGGTGCACCTGCTGGCGCTGGAGCCGCCGGACCGCTTCAGGCTCGTCAGGTGTCCGAGCTGGCTCGCTCTCTGGATGGAGCAGGAACGGCGTCGAGCCAGATCGTGGAGTGGAACATGAAACCCCTTCCGCCTGAAGCCCTTCGCTGGACGTGCGATCCCGCATGCTTCCCGTTCGAGACGACGGGCGACGTCGAGCCGATCAATCAGATCATTGGCCAGGAATCCGCGGTCGAAGCCATGCGATTCGGTCTCGAGACGCGGGCCGCCGGGCAGAACATCTTCGTCCGCGGCCCCGTGGGGACCGGGCGCATGGCTCTCGTCCGCCAGAGGCTCCAGGCGATGAAGATGCCTGGCGGCCCCTCGCCGGACCGTTGCTACGTCCACGATTTCACCGCCCCCGACCGGCCCGCCCTCATCACGCTTCCGTCGGGACGTGGTCACGCCTTCCGTCGCGCGATCGACCGCTTCGCGCGCTATGTCCGAGACGAGCTGGGCCGGGCCCTGAGGTCGGACCTCGTGCGGGCCGAGAAGAGCGCGCTCGAGCAGCAGATTCAGCGACAAGTCAAGGCGGTCGTGGACCCCTTCGAGGACTCGCTCGAGGCAGCTCAGCTCAGACTCGTCTCGGTTCAGATGGGTCCCATCACGCGGCGGGAGATCGTCCCGCTGGTGAACGGTCAGCCTCTGCCTCCCGAGGCGTTCGACCAGGCGGTCGCGGCCGGACAGATCACTCCCGATCAACTGGAACATCTCCGGAGGGCGCGCGCGGAGCGCCTGGGAGAGCTGGAGCGTGTCCGCGAGTTCGTTCAGGAGATGCGCGGCATGCACGAGGAGGCGCTCCGAGCGCTTCTAGATCGCCACGTGCGGTCTCTGCTCGAACCACTGGCTGCCGAGATAGCGAGCGAGTTCGACACGCCCGCAGTACGCCGGTTTCTCGGCCAGGTAGTCCAGGACGTCCTCGAGCGCTGGCGCTGGACCGGCTCAGACGAAGCAACGGAGGGCCCCGAGGAGGACTTCACACGCCTCTACGCAGTCAATGCCCTCCTCGCTCACGAGGAAGGAGAGGCAGACCGTCCGGTCGTCGTCGAGACCGCCCCGACGCTCCACGCCCTGCTCGGGTCGATCGGCCTCGAAGGCTGCAGCGATGGGAACAAACGCGCGAGCCATCTCTCTATCTCAGGGGGCTCGCTTCTGAGGGCCGACGGCGGATACCTCGTGCTCGAAGCGCGGGACGTCCTCTCAGAGGCGGGGGCATGGAAGGTCCTCGTGCGCACCCTCAAGACCGGCCGCCTCGACCTGACCCCCCCCAGCCCGCTCCCGCTCCCCCCGATCAAGCCCGAACCGATCGACGTCAACGTCAAGATCATCCTGTTGGGGGACCACGAGACCTTTTCTCTGCTCGATTCGTCCGACCCGGACTTTCCGCATCTCTTCAAGCTCCTCGTCGATTTCGTCGAAACCATTCCGAGAGACGGCGAGGGGCTCGCCCTCTACTCGGGCGTGCTCGCGCGGATCGCGAAGGAGGAGGCGCTGGCCCCCTTCCACCGCGAGGCCGTAGCCAGACTGGCCGAGCATGGAGTCCGCATCGCGGCTCGCGGCGGCAAGCTCACCGCCCGTTTCGGGAGGCTCGTTGACATCGCCCGGGAGGCTTCCTGGATCGCTCGGAGGAAGTCACACGACGTCGTCAGCGGCGATGATGTCCTCGCGGCCGTACGCGCTGGTAAGCGGCGCGCGAGTCTTCCCTCCCGCCAGTTCCGCGATCGGGTGGTCGACCGGACGTTGAGCGTGCAGGCAACGGGGGAGGCTGTCGGTCAGGTCAACGGCCTCGCGGTTCTGCAGGCGGGCCCGCTCACCTATGGGTTCCCTGTGAGGATCACCGCGACGATCGGCGCCGGAACCTCGGGAATCATCAACATCGAGAGGGAGGCGGCGCTGTCGGGCGCCATCCACACCAAGGCGTTCCTGCTGCTCGGCGGCGTTCTCCGGACCCTCCTGCAGACCGAGCATCCCCTCACCTTCAATGCATCGATCGCCTTGGAGCAGAGTTACGGTGGCATCGACGGCGACTCGGCATCGGGCGCAGAAGTCTGCTGCCTCTTGTCGGCCCTGACGGCCATCCCGCTGCGACAGGACATCGCGATGACGGGCGCGGTCGATCAGATGGGCAACATCCTCGCCGTGGGCGCTGTCAACGAGAAGATCGAGGGGTTCTTTGACTCGTGCCGCGACGTCTCAAGCGGGCCGCTCGGCGTGATCATCCCCGCCTCCAACGCCCGCGACTTGATGCTGCGCGAGGACCTCGTGGAGGCGGCGCGCCAGGGACTGCTCCGCGTCTGGGCGGTCCGAACCGTGCAGGAGGCCCTGGAGATCCTCAGCGGCATGCCGGCCGGCGCTCGCGATCCGAAGCGGGTCTATCCGGATGGCACACTGCTCGCCGTTGCGATGGACCGGGCGCGGGAGTACTGGATGCGCGTCTCGCAGGCACCTGATCGTCCCGACCGCGCGGGATCCGCCGCCGGGCGCGCTGCCGCGCGTCCTCCGCGGAGGCGAGCGGGGCGCGAACAGTGCAGGCCGGGTCGCAGAAAGGCGGAATCGAACGATGGCGCGAAAATCGAAGCAGAAAGAGAAGCACAGGTCAAGGCCGGCCAACACCGCTCAACGGTCCGGCGTCGACAGGAACCAGAAGCTCGGACGAAAGGAGTACGACGCCGGACTCTTCAAGCTGCAGGTTGAGCTGGTCAAGCTCCAGGAGTGGGTCAGGGCGACCAACGCCCGCATTGTCATCATTTTCGAAGGACGCGACGCCGCCGGCAAAGGCGGCATGATCAAGCGCATCGTGGAGCGCGTCAGCCCGCGCATCTTTCGCGTGGTCGCCCTCCCATCGCCGACCGAGAGGCAGAAGACCCAGCTCCATGCGCAGCGCTACGTTGAACAACTGCCCGCCGGAGGTGAAGTCGTCATCCTCGACCGGAGCTGGTATAACCGCGCCGGCGTCGAGTACGTGATGGGCTTCTGCACTGCTGAAGAGTACAGGGAGTTTCTCAGGGACTGCCCCACCTTCGAGGCCTTCCTGGTCAGCCAAGGCATCATCCTGCTGAAGTACTGGCTCGAGGTCTCGGAGAAGGAACAACACAAGCGCTTCCTGGAGCGTATTGAAGATCCTTCAAAGCGCTGGAAGCTGAGCCCTATGGACCTGGAGTCGCACCGTCGCTGGTATGACTACTCGCGCGCCCGCGATGCAATGCTCGGAGCTACCGATACAAAGGCGTCGCCCTGGCACATCGTTCCATCAGACGACAAGAGACGTGCCCGGCTGAACTGCATCTCGCACATACTCAGTAGCATCGCGTACGAGGCGATTCCCTACACCCCTCCCGAGCTTCCGCCACGTCAGAAGGCGAAGGGGTACCTAGAGCCGAGACATGAACAGCGAATGGTCCCGCAGCTCTGGTAGGCCTGGACATGTCGAAACCGCGGAGGTTGCCTCTATCACCAGAGTGGCTTGCAGCTTACGATTGGGGTTGGCTGCGGACAGACGTCGTCGCGGGGCTGACCACGGGCGCAGTCATCATTCCCAAGGCGATGGCGTATGCCATGATGGCCGGGCTGCCGGTGCAGGTAGGGCTCTGTACTGCCTTGGTACCGATGCTGATCTACGCGATCGTCGGGACTTCGCGCGTACTGAGCGTCAGCACGACTACGACGTTGGCGATCCTGACTGCTGCCCAGCTGGGGCAAGTTGTGCCCAACGGCGACCCCGCAGCTCTGTTGAGAGCGTCAGCGACTTTGACGTTGCTGGTTGGGGTGGCACTTGTGCTGGCCTGTCTCCTTCGGCTGGGCTTCGTTGCGAGCTTTATCTCCGAGCCGGTACTCGTCGGTTTCAGAGCCGGCATCGGGCTGGTCATTGTGGTGGACCAGGTCCCGAAGATCCTCGGCATCCACTTCCCAAGAGGCACATTCGTTCGGAATGTCTTCTCAACGGCTCAAAATTGTCCAAAAACGTCGCTAGCAACACTGGCCGTTGGAGTTACCACGATCGTGCTCCTGCTGAGCGTGCGACGGTTCCTACCCAAGGTACCAGCGCCGCTGCTGGCGGCGGCGGCTGCGGCGGCCGGTGCGTACTTCTTGAATCTGCGAGATCGCGGTGTAGAACTGGTGGGCCACATCCCGCAAGGACTGCCTTCGCCAGGGATGCCAGACCTTTCTCTGGTAAGCGTGCTGTGGCCCGGAGCTCTGGGAATCGCGTTGATGAGCTTCACGGAGACGCTTGCGGCGGGCCGGGCCTTTGCGCGAGAGGACGAGCCTGCGCCGCGAGCAGGCAGGGAACTGCTTGCGACAGGACTTGCCAATGTCGGAGGCGGGCTGCTCGGTGCGATGCCGGGCGGCGGCGGCACCTCGCAGACAGCGGTCAATGCCCGTGCGGGAGCTCGCACCCAAGTCGCGGAGATGGTCACAGCGGCGATGGCATTGGTGACCATGTTGTTCCTAGCCCCATTGGTTGCGATGTTGCCGCAAGCTGCACTGGCAGCGATGGTGATCGTCTATTCCTTCGGACTCATCAAACCAATCGAGTTTCGTGACGTCCTTAGGATCCGCAAGACCGAATTCTCCTGGGCGATCGTGGCGTTCGCTGGTGTCGTGCTCGTCGGCACCCTGGAGGGAATCATCGTCGCCATCGTCGTTTCGCTTGTCACATTGGCGTACCAGGTTGCCGATCCTCCAGTCTACGTGCTGCGGCGCAAGCCCGGAAGCAACGTATTTCGGCCGCAGTCGCCGGAACATCCCGAGGATGAGAGTTTTCCCGGGCTCCTGCTGCTGAGGCCGGAAGGCCCCATCTTCTTTGCGAACGCCGCACAGATCGCAAACAAGATCGAGCCGCTAATCAGGGCAGCGCAGCCGACGGTCGTCGCGGTGGACGCAAGCGGAGTCCTGGACCTGGAGTACACCGCCCTGATGATGTTCGCACAAATTGCGAAACGGCAAAGGCAGCAAGGCGTTCAACTGTGGCTGGTCGGCATGAATCCCGGAGTTCTGGCGATCGTACAACGATCTCCGATGGGGCAGATGCTGAAACGTGAAGGAATGCACTTCAATCTGGAAATCGCCGTTTCACGGTACCTGCTGCGGCTGCACGCGACCGGTCGCCAGGTCGGAACCTCTCACCCCGCCCCGTCCGGCCCCGCTGACGCGGAGTTGAGAAGGTAGCGCCTCGAAGAAGGGGTCCTGGCATGCCCTCGACCAGCTCGTCGCTGCAGTTCCCGGTGGATGGTGTGGTTTGCTGATCCTGGCGGGGTTGTCTGCTACCCCAGCAGGCCGACGGTCATCCTCGGCTGCTGCTCATCACGCGGGCGCCGCGACGGGCGTCGTTGAACATCGCGGGGGCGAAGGCGGCGGTGGTGTAGCGGTCGTGGGAGTTGAGCATCCCCATGCAGACGGCCGCCAGCGAGACCAGCAGCAGGAAGGGGAGCATGATGCGAGTCGCGAGGACGGTCAGCTCGAGCTTCTCTCCTTGAAAGCCGGGAGCGATCGCCTCGACGATCGGCTGCGGGAAGATCATGGCCGCCAGCACCAGCACCCCGAGCAGCAGCGTCAGGGTCGCCAGCACCAGATTGGCGAGGCGAGCGTCGCGATTCCCATCCGGCCCGCGATCCGGGCGACGCTTTGCCGCTGCACCCCCCGATTGTAGTCGTTATCGCTCCGAAGCTCGACCCCTGGGTTGTGACAGCGGTTCGACGCGGCACCCGGGGGCGCTCCTCGCGCCCCCCGGCCCGCTCGCGGCGGCATGGGAGAGCACACTGGGGACCGACGAGCCCCGGGGTGGGGCGATTCTCCCCCGACAGAATCCAGGCGGCAACGTGGTAGGATGTACTCGGAGGCCACCCACACAATGAACGCTCCCGCGGGCAGGTTTCGAGGCCATCGTCTCGCACTCGCGGCGAGCCTCTGTACGCTGCTCTCTGGCGGCGTGGCGGCGAACGGAGCGCAACCGTCGGAGAGAACCGCCACCGCGCCGCCGCCCGAGTCAGGTTCGGACCCTCCGAGCGGTCCGATCGAGGTGCTCGATGACGGTCCGGTGCCGGACCGCGAGATGGCGACTCCGGAGACGTCGCCGGTCAGCCCGGTGGTCTTCAACGGTTTCACGAGTGTGCAGGTGAATGTCGACGCGCTGGGGAACAACCTCATCGGCGATGCCGCGAACGAGCCGTCGATCGCGATCGACCCGACGGCTCCGAACCGGATGGCGATCGGCTGGCGACAGTTCGACAGCACGACGAGCAACTTTCGTCAGGCTGGCTGGGCTTATAGCCACGACGGCGGTCGGACATGGACGTTTCCAGGCGTGTTGGAGCCGGGAGTCTACCGTTCTGATCCGGTGCTCGACGCTGACGGAGACGGAAACCTCTACTTCCACAGCCTCACCACGAACCAGGTGAGCTATTCGTGCGACCTGTTCAAATCGACCGATCACGGGCGGACCTGGGGCGCCGGCGTCTACGCGTATGGCGGTGACAAGGCGTGGATGGCGATTGACCACAGCGGCGACATCCGCGACGGGAACATCTACGCCGCGTGGGACAATGCGGGTTGCTGCGGCAATGACTGGTTCAATCGCTCAACCGATCAGGGAGCGAGTTTCGAATCGCCCGTGCCGGTTCCGCAGCAACCGATTTGGGGCGTGACGGCTGTCGGCCCGGACGGAGAGGTCTACATCGCAGGCCGTCGGCGCTCGACGAACACCCAATTCGTGGTGGCGAAGTCGACGAGCGTGCGAGACAAGGCCAGCCCTCTCGCGTTCGATGCCGCCGTGCAGGTGAATCTCGAAGGGACGCTCGAGTACTTTCTGGGGACCGGACCGAACCCGGGTGGCCTTCTCGGGCAGGTGTGGGTCGCCGTCGACCGCTCCGGCTCGTCCAGCCGAGGCAATGTCTACGTGCTGTCGTCCGTGAATCCTCCGGGCAGCGACCCGCTCGACGTGCACTTCGTGCGCAGCACAGACGGCGGGCAGAGTTGGAGCACACCCCTCCGCGTGAACGACGACCCGGCGGGCACCAACGCGTGGCAGTGGTTCGGCACCTTGGACGTCGCACCGAACGGCCGGATCGACGTCGTTTGGAACGACACGCGCGCCGACTTCGGCGGCGTCATGTCTCAGCTGTACTATTCGTACTCGACAGATACCGGCAACACCTGGTCGCAGAACGAGCCGGTGGGTCCCCCGTTCCACCCCCACCTCGGCTGGCCGGACCAGGCCAAGCTCGGCGACTACTACGACATCGTGTCCGACCGCGTCGGCGTCCATGTGGCCTACGCCGCGACGTACAACGGCGGGCAGGACGTCTACTACCTCAGAATCGGTGACTACGATTGCAATGACAACGGCGTCGGGGACGCGGCGGAGATCGACTCCGGTTCCACTGCGGACGACGACGCTAACGGAATCCCGGACGCCTGCGAGGATGGCGATGGCGACGACCTGGTCGCGGGCCGGGACAACTGCCCGTCCGCCCCCAACCCCGACCAGCTCGACTCCGACGCCGATGAGGTCGGGGATGCCTGCGACAACTGCCCGGGGGCCGCCAACCCGGATCAGGCGGATTCGGACGACAACGGGATCGGCGATCTCTGCGACTCCGCCAGGACCATCCTTGTCGATATCAAACCAGGGAGCTCCACGAATCCGATTCAGCTCTCGAGCAATGGGAGATTGCCGGTCGCGATTCTCACGACCTCCGATCTCGACGCTGCCGTTGTGATCGCCTCGACGCTCTGCTTCGGCGACGCCGAAGACCCCGCCGAACGGAACTGCACGGAGGCGCACGGCAAGGGGCACCTCGAGGACGTGGATAGGGACGGGGACCTCGACTTGGTGCTCCATTTCGATACGCGTCGGACGGGGATTGACGCCGGTGACGCTCGAGCGTGTCTGACGGGCCGCACGCTCGACGGCACCGCCATCGAGGGGTGTGACGCGGTCCGGACCACGCCATAGCGAATCGTCACCCGCCAGGTCCGGTGGCCTGGAATGCACGACGCGCGCCGCGTCCTCGCAGCCTCCGGGTCAGCCGTGGGCCCGCCTCACGGGAGGTGCCGGAGTTGTTGAAGCTGGTGGCGCCGCCGTAGTGATTGACGATGGCACCGCCGTCCACCCGGGCGTCCCAAATGCCGCCGTGCCGCTACGCCGGGCGGCCGCCGCTGGCGAGCGACCGACTCGCCGCACTCCCCGATGGCACGCTCGTCTATCGCCTGAAGCATCGCTGGCGCGACGGCGCGACGCATCTCCTGTTCGAACCGGTCGAGCTGCCGAGGCGTTTGGCCGCGCTCGTCCCCGCTCCCCGGACGCACTTGGTGAAATACCACGGGGTGCTGGGCCCGTGCGCCGGCCGGCGCGACCGTGTGGGCCCTGCCACGGCGATGCATGCCGGGGGGGAGAGTTCCGCCTCAGGGGTCCGCCACACCATGTCCTGCGCTTCCCTGGAGGGACCTCCCCTCGCCGCGGTGGATGGGGAAACCCCGGGTCGCCGTTCCGCGACCGCCTCGGGCCGTCTTCCCGCCCGCCCCCGTCCCTCGGCCCCACCCGCTCCGAGTGCTTCTCGAACTGCTCGCCGGGAGCCGCACCCGCGGCGCCGGCCGACTTCGGCCGACGCCGGGTTTGGTGACGGTATCGCGCTTACCGCTGAGGACTCAGCGCGGGATCTTCATTGATCACCACGAGATTCTCGATCGGGATCACTTCGTCGGCCGGCATTCCGGCGCGGCGTGCGTGTTCGCGAATCGCCTCGGGGCTCGTGCCCTGATAGATGCACACGGTGCCGAGTTGACCCTCCTCCTTGACCACGTACGAGCGGATCCACTTCACGTCGTTCGACATCTCCTCGCTGCCGACCCGCGCCGAGATCGACGCGGACTTCTCCAGGTCCTCCGCACCGTTCCAGAACTTCCGCCGCAGGATCACGTAGGTGTTCATTGCAGTTCTCCTATCCTCCCGTTCGGGAGTTGGTAGGTTCCGCCGCCACCCGACCGCTTGCGATCGGTGGCCGCGTTCTCAGGCGGGCGGAGCAGTGCTCCGTCCGACACGAGTAAGGATAGGAACTTGTCGCGGCGGAGTCCTTTCGGGGCGCTGATGAAACCCTTATGATTGAGCGCCTACGCCCCCTTTCAGCTCCACGAGGGCCCTGGATGACGTGGCGATTTGGCCCCTTCGAGTTGGACGAGAAGCGACGGGAACTACGGCTGCGCGAGCGGGAGGTCGTCATCGAGCCCCTGGTCTTCGATCTCCTGGTGGAGCTCGTGCGGAAGCGCGATCGCGTCGTCACGAAAGATGAGCTTCTCGAACGCATCTGGCCGGGTGCGTTCGTGACGGAAGGGTCATTGCAGCGCGCCGTCAGTCTCGCGCGCTCCGCTCTCCGCGCCGGTGATGCCGCGAACGCAATCAAGACGTACTCCCGGCGCGGCTATCGGTTCGCCGCCGACGTCGCGGAGGTCGCGGACCGGGCAGGTTCGATCGACACGGAGACCGATGGCGCGCTCCGCGAGTCGGATGCGACCGCCCGCGCTCGGCGAGCGTTCGAACGAGGTGACTGGAACGCCGCCCTTGCCGCATTCGATGACGCGGATCGCACGAAGGGGCTGCTGGCTCCCGACCTCGAGCGCGCGGCCTGGTGCCGACTCAATCTGGGCCGCCCTGAGGAGTCGGTGCCGTTCCTCGAACGGGCCGCCGCCGCCCATTCGTCCGCGTCGGATTGGCGCGGGGCGGCGCGCGCCGCGATCCTCCTCTGCCAGGTCCATCTGGAGGGGCGCCGGCTCACCGTGGCGAATGGGTGGCAGCAACGGGCTGCACGCCTTCTGGAGAATGAGAAGCCGAGCCGCGAGCTGGCGCAATTCGAGTGGATCACGGGGCGTCTTGCCCTTGTATCGGGGGATCACGAAGCGGCCCTGCGACACGCCGAGCGAGCGTTGGAACTGGCCCGATCGATCGAAGATCTCGATCTGGAAGCGGTTTCGCTCATCTACCTCGGCCACGTCTGCGTCGCACGCGGCGAAGTGCGCCGTGGACTCGCATTCCAAGACGAGGCCGCCGCCGCTGTCCTGGGAGGCGACGTCGCGCCGTGGTTCGCGGGGCTCGTCTATTGCGGCCTCGTCTACATCTGCCAGAACCGTGGTGATTGGGAGCGCGCCGCGCAGTGGACCGATGGGTTCGCGCGGTGGTCGCAGCGGGCCGCCACGACGACGTTTCTCGCGGTCTGCCGTCTGCATCGCGCGGAGGTGTTCACCGTGAAGGGCGACCTCGCGACCGCGGAACGTGAGCTCGTGGAGGTTCGAGCCGAATTGGTGCAGAGCGCGCCTTGGGCGGTGGGCGATGCGGAGCGGCTGTATGGGGAAGTGCTACGAGCGCGGGGCGATCTCGACGGCGCGGCGCAGGCCTACCAGCGCGCGCGTACGGTCGGGTGGGATCCGTGCCCAGGGTGGGCCGAGCTCCTGATCGAGCGTGGCGATGCGCCGGAGGCGATGCGGGCCCTGGCACGCGCTGTCGAGGATCCATCGTGGCCCTGCCGGCAGCGCCGGCGCCTCCTCATGGCCGGCCTCGCCCGAGCCGCCGCCCTCGTGGGGGATACGGGCCGCGCTCGCGAAGCTCTGGCCGCTGCGGAGAGTATCGAAGACGGAGAGATCACACCGGCGCAGCATGGCGCGCTCGAGCGTGCGCGCGGCGAGCTGGCCGCGGCCGAAGGCCACACCGAGGAGGCGATCGGGACGCTGCGCGCAGCCTTGCGCTTCTGGCGCGATCTCGACGCGCCCCTGGAGATGGCGCCACTCCACGAGCGACTGGCCGACCTGCTTCGAACGACCGGCGAGGCTGACGCCGCCGCGTTTGAACTGGAAGCAGGGGAGGCGTTGTGGCGCGGAGCCGGGGCCGAATCCCGCGCGGAGGCGTGTGCGGCGCGGCGAATGTAGCCGCGCTGGAGGGGACCGTTCGCGAAGCAGCGCAGGGGCGTCCATGAGGTGAGAGCTATCGTGCAGCCTCACTCGCTCGCGCGGGACGCCTCGAGCCCGCCGGTCCAGTGATCCTGAACTGGCCTGCGATCGGGGAGTAGCGGGCGGGCCGATTCAAACGCCTCGCGGGCATCAGGCCCGTATGGGCTGACGCCGAGCACGTGACCCCCAGCCCCTCTTCGACGCACCACGAATACGGCGCCGCGCAGAACTCCCCGAACGAGTTGGAATACGCGGTCGTCTCAGGCTCCGACCACGCCCCTCCCCCCTCCCGCATCCACTGGTTCCAGACGCCCGACCTCTCGTGGCGCCGCTGCCCGGTGCGAGGGCGACGTGGCGATCGCGGTAGAAGTCGGCGCGCTCGGTGCAGATCTGCATCTCGCCGCCCGGAGGACCCACCGAGACGTACGGATAGTCGGTGTCGATAGCCCCCCTCGCCGGGTTCAGGCGCCCTCGGCCAGGTTGACAGATCGGCCCTTACCGGACGTAGACTGCCAGACAACGCACGTTGGAGTGCCTATCCGCACCACAGGTGGCTGCGGTTCCGCTATCACCCGGCGACCTCGCCGTTTCAGCAGGTCAGCCGCTGGTTCACAATCTCGCAGGGCGGCTGGAACGAGGCCGATCTGACCCTCCGTGCCTTCCTCGGCGGCACCGTCTGGGAGGACCGCGACCGCGACGGTGTCCGGGAAGCGGACGAACCCAGCATCGGCGGGGTACTCGTCCATCGCCAGAACCGGTCCGGCACGAACCTCCGTGGCTCGATTCCCGGCACCCCCTCGGCGAGGATCAACGCGTCGTTCTGGGCGACCGAGCGGTAGGCGACGCGCGAGCGGGACTTCCTGCTCAAGCGCTCCCGGCCAGACTCCCGATCCGCAGCAGCCGGAGGACCGGCTCGCCCGCGGCGCGCGAGGCGGCGAGGTCCGCCTCGATCTCCAGGATCCAGTCGTTGAAGCCGTCGGGGTCGACCAGAATCTGCTGCACGATCCAGCGGCCGCCGTCCTCCGACGGCTCGACATGCGTGTGGTGCAGGTTGCGGGCCTCGGGGTCGAGGCGCACGCCGGCGTGCTCGGCGCGGTACGCCTCGCGCGCGGCGCCCAGCCGCTCCGCGGTCCAGGGCTGTCCCTCGAAGTCGTCTGGCGCGTCGATCGTCTCGAGCGCCGACTCGTCCCTGCCCGTCGACCAGGCGCGCAGGAAGGCGAAGGCGCGGGTGCGAATCGCGCCGGTGAAGGTCCTGGTGTCACGGGTGATGTCAGAGGGCTCCGCCGGGCGGGACGCCTCCTCGGGGGCGCCGGTGGCCGCGCCCGCGGGGACCGGCGCGAACATCCGCTGCCATTCCTCGAGCAGGCTCGAGTCGACCCGGCGCAGCGTGTCGCGCAGGTAGAGCTCCACCTCGCGGACGGCGTCGGTCTTGGCCGGGTCGGGGACGGTCTGCACCAGCACCTTGTAGGCGCTGTTGAGATGGCGCACCAGGAGCCCCTCGACGCGCTCGAGGTCGTACTCCTGCACGTAGTCGTCGAACCACCAGAACCCCTCGAACATCTCGCGCGCGATCGACTTCGGGCGGATGTTCTCCTCGCCGACCCAGGGATGCCGTTCGGCGAAGGCGTTGAAGGTCGCGTAGACGAACTCGCGCAGCGGCTTCGGGTGCTCGAGCTTCTCGAGCCGTTCCATGCGCTGGTCGTAGTCGAGTCCCTCGGCCTTCATCTCGGCGATCGCCCGGTCCTTGAGCTTGTCGAGCTGGCGGCGCAGGATCAGCTCGGGGTTCTCGAGGATGCTCTCGGCGAGGGTGAGGAGATCGAGCGCGTACGACTCCGACGTCGGGTCGAGCAGCGGGATGGTCTCCAGGAGGTAGAGCGACAGCGCCTGGTTCATCGAGAAGTCTTCCTGCAGGTCGACGTTCACGCGCACCCGCGATCCCTCGGGAGTCCGGGGGACGATCTCGACGATGCCGCGCGCCAGCAGCGCCCGGAAGAGCTGCCAGCCACGCCGGAAGTGCGCCACCTTCGCGCGGTCGGTCTCGTGGCTGTCTCGGATCAGCGCCTGCACGGCGCGGCAGCCGTCCCCGCGGCGCGACAGGACGTTCAGGAGCATCCCGTGCGACACCTCGAAGCGCGAGGCGAGCCGCTCGGGGTGGGCGCCGACGAGCCGCTTGAAGGTCTCCCGGTCCCAGTTCGCGAAGTTGTGCTCGGGGGGCCGGCGCTTGACGACCTTCTTTCCGTCCCGGGCCTTCTCGCCGAGCCGCAGGTTATCGATCGCGTGCTCGGGCGCCTGCGCCACGACGAAGCCGCGTTCGTCGAACCCCTTGCGCCCGGCGCGTCCGGCGATCTGGTGGAAGTCGCGCGCCGAGAGGATCGCCGTCTTGTGCCCGTCGTACTTGCACAGCCGCGAGAAGAGCACGGTGCGGATCGGCACGTTGATCCCGACCCCGAGGGTGTCGGTGCCGCAGATCACCTTGAGGAGCCCCTGCTGTGCGAGCTGCTCGATCAGGACGCGGTAGCGGGGCAGGAGACCGGCGTGGTGCACGCCGATCCCCTGCCTCAGCCACTTGCGGATGGTCGGGCCGTAGGGGCTCGCGAAGCGGACCCCGGCGACGACAGCCGCCACGGCGTTCTTCTCGTCGCGGCTGCAGAGATTGAGGCTGGTGAAGTCCTGGGCGCTGTCGGCGGCGTCCTTCTGCGTGAAGTGGACGACGTACACCGGCGCCTTCCCCTCCGCCACCAGCGCCTCGACCCGCTGCGCCAGCGCGATCTCGGAGTACAGGTACTCGAGCGGCACCGGCCGCTCGGTTCCCCTGACCGTGGCGGTGGACAGGCCGTTGAGCCGCGTGAGCTCCTCCGCGAAGAAGGAGACGTCGCCGAGCGTGGCCGACATCAGGAGGAAGCGGGTCCGCGGCAGGGTCAGGAGCGGGACCTGCCAGGCGACGCCGCGGTCGCGGTCCGCATACCAGTGGAACTCGTCCATCACCACGTCGTCGACCGCCGCGTCCGCCCCTTCGCGCAGCGCGATGTTGGCGAGCACCTCGGCCGTGCAGCACAGCACCGGCGCGTCGCGGTTGACCGTGGCGTCCCCGGTCGACAAGCCGACGTTCTCCGGGCCGAGCTCGCGGCAGAGCGCCATCCACTTCTCGTTGACCAGCGCCTTGATCGGGCAGGTGTAGACGGAGCGTCGCCCGTGCGCGAGCGCGGCGAAATGCAGCGCCAGGGCCACCAGGGATTTCCCCGACCCGGTCGGGGTGTTCAAGATGACGTTGCGGTCCTCGAAGAGGGCGAGGACGGCCTCCTCCTGCGCGGGATAGAGCGTCAGCCCCAGGGAGGTCACGTAGTCGAGGAAACGCCCGAGGAGCTCGTCGCTCGTGGGTTCACCCGGAGGCAGGAGGTCGTGCAGCTTACCAGGTCGCACTACCGGGTAAGAAGCGAGCGGCCGTCGATCCCCTCGGGCCGCGGCAGCTCCATGAGGTCGAGCAGGGTGGGCAGCACGTCCACGATCGAGCCCGGCGCGGAGCCGAGCGGGCGATCGCAGAACAGCATCGAGTCATGGAAGGTGTGCATGCCGTTCAGGTGGCTGCGCTGGAACAGGGACGGAGCGCGGAACCGACCCTTGAGGTCGAACCCATCGGCGGGGACCGCGACCAGATCCGGCGCGGCGTCGGCCGCAACTCCGGAGTAGATCTCCTCGCGCCTCAAGACCTGCTCGATGACCTGACGCCCCTCGGGGTCGCGCAGCGCGAGCAGCGAGGTGCGCAGGCGTTCGCGCATCTCCTGGTACGGCGCCCCCGGCTCGACGGTGCCGGCCGGCTCCCTCCCCTTGAGGTTGACGTAGACGCGGCCGGGGATCAGCGAGTAGGCGGTCGTGGCGGCGGCGTCGATGTCCGACAGCAGCTCGGAGCTGCCCGGACGCATCTTCAGGAACCCCTCGTCGGTGAGGTGGCGATTGAGGTACACCTCATGTCGGATGCCGCAGAATCCGTGATCGGAGAGCACCAGGAGCGGCACCTCGGGCGGCAGCTCGCGCCGGACGCGGCCGAGGATATCGTCCACCCGGCGGTAGATCTGCATGAACTCAGGGGCGAACCTCGCGTCCCCCTGCTCCATCTCCTCCCAGAGGAAATGCTGCAGTCGATCGGTTTCCATGATGTGGCACTGGAAGTAGTCCCACGGCTCGCGCAGGAAGTGGAACAGCGCCTCCTCGCGCCGGTCGAGCGTCGTCCGCAGGTCGCTCAGGAACTCCCCCTTGTCCCGCTGGGCCAACCGGGTCTCGGCGTCGATCCGGTAACCGTGCTCCTTCAGCCAGCGCACCACGGCAGCGTCGGTCGAGATCTTCTCGATGTCCGTGCAGAGGAAGCAGCCGACCATCACCCCCTGGACCTCCCGCGTCGGGTAGGTGACGGGCACGTTGATCACCACCATGCGGCGGCGATGCTCGTTCAGGTGCTGCCACAGCGTCGGGGCCTTGAGGCTGGCGGCGTTCGGAAAATAGAGGTCGTAGGTGCGCGGCTTGCGCTCCACGAATCCGAAGATGTTGTGCCGGCCCGGATTCGCGCCGGTCATGAACGAGGCCCAGGCGACCGACGAGACGGTCGGGTAGACGGAGTCCATCCGCTCGAGCGTCCCGCCCTCTTGCAACATCCGGGCGAGGTTGGGCATCGCCCCCTCGCCGACCAGACGCTGCAGGAACGAGTGGGGGGTGCCGTCGAGACCGATCACCGCGACGCGGGGCGTGCGCGCGGCGCCCCCGCGCAGCCCCTTCAGGAAACCGAACGCCATCGCCGTGGATCCTGTGCCGCGTGCCTCAGATGTAGCCGAGGGAGGCGAGACGCTCGCGGACCTTCTCCTCTTCCTCGGGGGCGTACTCGACCGCGCCGGCCGGCGGGAGATAACCGAGCTGCTCCATCCGCCCCAGGATCTTGTCCGTGCTCCCCTCGACGGACTCCTTGTCCGTCTCGCAGACGACCTCGGGATTGATCGGCTCCTCGTACGGATCGCTCACGCCGGTGAAGTGGGGGATCTCCCCCGCGATCGCCTTCTTGTAGAGACCCTTCACGTCACGCTCGATGCAGGTATCGAGAGGGCACTTCGTGTACACCTCGAGGAAGTCGCCGATGTCCATCCGGATCTCGTCGCGGACGTTTCGATACGGGGAGATGGCGGCCGTCATCACCAGGACACCATTGCGCGTGAGCAGCTTGGCGACGAAGCCGATGCGCCGGATGTTGGCGTCGCGATCCTCCTTCGAGAACCCGAGCCCCTTGCTCAGATTGGTGCGGACTACGTCCCCGTCCAGCACCTCGAGCTTGCGAACGCCGCGTTCCCGCAGACGCATCTCCAGCTCCCGCGAGATGGTCGTCTTGCCGGAACCGGACAGGCCGGTAAACCAGATGGTGAGTCCCGTGTGCATGATGCCGTGTCTCCTTACGCGATGATCTTCCCGATCATGTCGCCGGGGATCGGGAGTCCGAAGTCCTGCAGGATCGTCGGGGCAATGTCGAACAGGCGCAGCCCCTGCACCTCGCCGCGTCCCGAGCGGCCGGGGCTGCGGCGTATGAAGATGCCGTGCCAATCGTGGTTGGCGTCGTCGGGGCCGGTGTCGTTCTCGTAGGTCCAGATGCTCCCCATCCCGACGCTGCCGACGGAACGCCAGTCGAGGTTGCCGAAGTAGGTGAGCAGGTCGGGCGGCACGCCGTTGCACTTGCGGTAGATCTCCTCGGGGCGGTGTACGACGGTGCCGATGTTGCGTCCCTTCTCGTCCGCGATCCCCTGGAGTCCCGCGATCAGCTCACTCCGCACCTTCTCGTAGTCGGCCGCGGGGATCATCCCCTGCGGCTCGCGCCCCTGCACGTTCATGAAGATTCGGGAGTAGTACCCCCCTTCGCCCCACGCCATGGTCTTCGACCAGTCGATCTCGACCTTGCCGATCGGGGTCGGCGACGTGGGAACCTCCTTCAGGGTCAGATACCCCTTCTGCATCAGCCATTCGTTGACGCAGATCCCGCCCAGCATGCTGCGGGCCCCATGATCCGAGACCACGTAGACGACGGTGTCGGACGGCACCCCGGCCAGCACGCGGGCGATCTCCTGGTCGACCACCTTGTAGTAGTCGTGGATGGAGTTCTCCCAGGGGTTGCCGGCCTCGTACTTCGGGTGGCCCGGATCCATGTACTTCCAGAACCCGTGGTGGATCCGGTCGATCCCCATCTCCACCATCATCGCAAAGTCCCAGTCCCGGTTCGCCAGCAGATGGCGCATGACGCGGAAGCGCTTCACGGTCATCGAGTGGATCGTGTCGAGGATCCGCTGCTTGTCCTCCGTGCGGAAGTCGTCGACGTCGAGGATGTACCCCTCCGCGATGCGCTCCACCTCCGCCTTGAGGGCCGGCGGGTAGGTGTACTGGCTGCGTGTGTCGGGGGTGAGAAAGCAGGTGATCAGGTCCCCGTTCACCGGACGCGGCGGATAGGTCTGCGGGATGCCGACGAGGATGACCTTCTTACCGGCCCGGCCCAGGATGTCCCAGACCCGATCCTCCTTCACCGAACTCGAGTTGGCGAAGAAGAGCCCATCGTACGAGTGGTCCTTGCGGTTGCGGAAACCGTAGAACCCCAGCTGGCCGGGATCCTTGCTCGACATCATGCAGGACCACGCCGGGACGGTGATCGGCGGGTTGCTGCTCTCCAGCTTCCCGTAGATCCCCTGGTCCATGAGCCCCGAGAGGGTAGGTAGATCCTGTCGCCAGCGGTCGAAGACCAGCTGGGGTGTGGCGCAGTCCAGCCCCAGGACCAGGACTTTCATCGCATCGACTCCTTGGGAGCGAATGCCATCCGCTCGATGTGGCTGCTTGCGGCGGCGACTCCTCGGGTGGCCACACCGGGAAGGGGAGCAGCGGAGCGCAGACGCTGCTGCGAAGGCCCCCGATTCGTGGGCGAAACCCGAATGTTAGACCAATTTCGGCGAATGTCAAAAAGGGGTGCCGGTCCGACCGCTCAGGCGGCACCCCGTCCGAGCAGGACCGCGGGGATCGTCTTCAGGAGGATGACGACGTCCTGGCGGAGCGACCAGTTCTCGACATACTGGAGATCGTAGCGAACCCAATCCTCGAAACGCGTCGAGCGGCCGTTCACCTGCCACAGCCCGGTCAGCCCCGGCTTCACACTCAGGCGCACCTTGCGCCACCAGAAGTCCTCATCCAGCTCTTCCACGGCGAGGGGGCGGGGTCCGACCATGCTCATGTGCCCCAGCAGCACGTTGAAGAGCTGCGGGAACTCGTCGATGCTCAGGCGCCGGATGATGCGTCCCAACGGCGTGACCCGCGGGTCGTTCTGGATCTTGAACACCGGACCGTCGGCCTCGTTCCCGTGCTCGCGCAGCGCTTCCTTGATGCGGTCCGCATCGATGACCATCGAGCGGAACTTGTAGAGCGTGAACTCGCGGAAGCCGCAGGTCATGCGCTTCTGCCGGAAGAAGACCGGCCCGCGCGAGGTCAGCTTGATCGCGATGGCGGTCGCGAGCATCACCGGCGAGAAGAGCACGACCAGGGTGCCGGCCGCGACCAGGTCGAGCAGGCGCTTCACCGCCATCCGCGGCGACCGCTGAGGCACCATCGAGTAGCTGTAGAAGGTGAGGTCCGTGAAGCGCGCTCCCGTCGCCCGCAGCCCGCGGATGCGGGGCGGGACATCGGCGGTGATCCGGATCGAGACGCCGTGGTCGATGCAGTCGCGGATGATCGCGCGCACGCGCTCCGGGTAGTCCTCGCTGCGGTCGGTGACGTAGATGTCATCCACGCGGCGCTCTTGCAGCACGTCGGCGATCTGGTCGCTGCGGCCAAGGATGTCTCCGTCACGCAGGGAGATCCGCTCGCGCAGGCGATCCGGCTCGTCGGTGACGACCCCCAGCAGCTTCATCCCGTAGCCACGGTGACCCCGCAGCCGATTCACGAGCGCGGCGGCCCGCTCGCCGTCTCCCACGATGAGCATCGTGCGGTAGTTGAAGCCGTACCGCCGGATCACCCGCAGGGCGAGCCGCCTCGCCGTGCGCACCGCGAGCAGCGCCACCAGCGCGAGACCGGCGAAGATCCACAGGCGCGGGGCGCTGAGCGAGCGCTTGAAGAACAGCAGATCCAGCAGGATCATCCCCGTCTGGGCGACGAGGATGCGGCGGGCGAGGTCCCACAATTCGGTGGTCAGCGGCCAGGTGCGCCGCGGTGCGTCGTCGAGGCCGGCGCCTTTTGCCGTGCCGAAGTAGAGGGTCACGAAGAGGAGAAACGGCAGCGCTCCCGAAAGGGCGAACGGCGCGACCTCGGGGAAGCTCCGCCCGAAGAGGACAAACGCCCGGGTCGTGAGGTAGAACAGGCCGGAGATGAGGGCGAGATCGACCAGCCGCTGCAGACCTAGCAACTCCCGGCCGTGCCGGCGGAGCACCCCGCGACGGACCAGCCCCTCCCAGCTTGCGCCTTCCGGCCCCACCATCCGCGTCCCCCCTTCAGCGACGACGGGTAATGAAGGTCGCGGCCAAAAGACCGGCCGCACTTGGATTCTCGTCAGATCTGGAGTCCAGCGGGGTACCCACCGAATCTACGGCCAGGGATCGACCAAGTCAAGAAAACCGGCGGGCGGAATACGTGCGCCCAGGCTCTGGCCGGGGAGCCCGGATCACCCGTTCGGGGGGGAGGTGGAGGGGGTGGCGGGGGAGGTGCGGGGTCGCCCTTCCACGGTGACCGTTCGCAGCAGGGTGTCCTTGAGCGGGTGGAAGAAAGGCTTGACGTTCTTCCCGCTGGTCGTCACCCCCTCGATCGCCGCCAGCGCCTCCTCCCCTTCGACCAGGCGGGCGAAGATCGTGAAGTTCCCGTCCCAGTCCGGCCGCCGCCGGAGCTCGATCATGAACTGGCTGCCGTGCTCGGCGCTTCCGAACGCCCCGTTGCGCGCGGAGCAGAGCGTGCCGCGCTCATGCGGGAGCGTCGACAGCTCCGGGGCCAGGCTGTAGCCGGGTCCGCCGCTGCCGTCGCCCGCCGGATCCCCTCCGGCGATCAGCTCCCCCTTGGCGATCAGGAAGAACTTGGTGTTGTCGTAGAACCCGCGCCGCGACAGGTCGACGAAGTTGCGCACATGGTCCGGAGCGACCTCCTCCAGCAGATCGAAGACCAGATCGCCCATGTCGGTCTTCAGGGTGGCGCGGTAGTCGAGGTTGGCGTCGTACGGAGGCGCGAGCACGAGCTCGACCGCGTCGGACTCCAGAGTGCCAGCGTGCAATCGCAGCTTGTAGGTTCCCGGCGTTCCGAGGGAGGAGAAGTGCGGCGCCAGATCCACGACCTGGAGGTGCGAGGCGCCCGGCGCGAATACCCGCGGCTGCGTCGCCGGATCGAACCCGGGCAGCGCCGTCGCCGCTTCCGGGCCTTTCGGAGACTCGAGGGTCAGCGACGCGACGATCGGCACACCGCTGGGGTTCGGCACCGGGGTTGCACCGAGGTTCTCGATCACGACCCGGACCTCCACGGGCTGGCCGACCCGGTAGTAAGGGCCGCGCAGCTCGATCCGGGCGCTCAGCCCCTTGGGAGGGGGCTCTGCCGGGGCGTCAGCGGCGGCCGCGGCGGGGGCGAGCAGCAGGGGAAGGAGCAGGATGAGCGAGCGCATCGGGCGTCTCCGGCAGGTCGGAAGGAACCGCGGAGTATAGACTCCCGTGGAGACTCGCGTCAAAGTCATCGACCGCGCGCGCCAGGGTGAACGCCACGACCCGCGCGGCACCGCCGGCGCGCAGCGCGCGCGTGCACTCCCGGATGGTGGCGCCGGTGGTCCAGACGTCGTCCACCAGGAGGACGGCTTGCCCCACCAGGAGGGCGCCTCGCGAGGTCCGGAACGCGCCGCGGACGTTCGCGGCGCGCAGGGCGGCCGGGAGACGGGCCTGGGGTCGTGCGCCGCCGAGTCGCCGCAGTGCGTGGGGCGCGCAGGGGGTCGCCAGGCGGGTTGACAGCTCCCGGGCCAGCTCTGCCGACTGGTTGTAGCCGCGTCGGAGGCGGCGCAGCGGGGCCAACGGGACCGGGACGATCACATCTGTCTGCAGGAGCGGAACCGGCCGGGCGGCGAGGTAGGCAACGGCGCGTGCGGCGAGCGGCGCCGCGAGGTCCGGGCGATCCTCGAACTTGAGCAGGCGGATCAGCGCTCGCAACGACCCGCGGTACGCCCCCATCGAGATCCCCGAGTCGAACGGTGGCGGCTTCGTCGCGCACCCGCCGCAGGGGACCCCGGCGAGGTCGTCGTCCTCGAACGCCGCGTGTGGGCGCCCGCACCGGGGGCAGGCGGGGGAGGTGAGAAACTCGATCCCGGACCAGCAGCCCAGGCAGACACCGCGCTCCCCGACGCTTGCGGTCATCCGCCCGCAGACGGCGCATGGCGAGGGGAGGAGCGCCGCGAGCAGGTCGTCGACCCAGGAGCGCGGAAACCCCCAGGGGCGCGGGAAACGACGCATGGGTGGAGAGCGAAGCGGGGGCGTGGCCGGGCAGAGCCTACCATTCCCGCAGCAGTTCGGGGGCCTCCGCGGCGGGTGGCCGCCGTCTCGCGCGGCAGGGTGATTGCATACAGACCCAGGGAGAACGTCCGTGCGGGGCGCCGGTCCGGGTGGCCCAGTCAGGGGGTCCCACTCCGGGGGCCCCACTCCTCATCCGCGGTGCGGGCGAGGGAGGAGACCAGCGATGGCAAAGCGTGCCGATCGGCTCGAGAGCCAGTGCTATGAGTGTCTGCTCTACGGCGCCGTCGCCGGCCTCGACGACGGCATGGTTCTGGTAGGCAACGACGGTCGGATCCTGATGCTCAATCGCCGCGCCGAGGAGATGCTGGGGGTCGATGCCGACGATGTCGCGGGGGAGCCGCTGCGCACGACGCTGCGCGACCCGATGCTGATCCAGTTCTGGTCCACCGCCGCTCGTCAGGAGGATCCGTCCGTCTGCGAGCTGGCCTCGGGTCCGGATCGCACCCTGCGCGCCACCGTGGCCGTGTGCCGCGGCGCCTCGGGAGCGACGATCGGCCGCATGCTCAACCTGCGCGATGTGAGCCGCGAGCGGACCGTCCACGTCGAGCTGTCGGCGGCCGTGGCCAAGCGGCTCGTCGCTCTCGCGGAAGCCGACGAGAGTGCCCAGCTGCTTCCGCCGCTCACGCGCCGGGAAGGGGAGATCCTCCGGCTCCTCGCCTCCGGGCTCACGAACGCCGCAATCGCCACCCGGCTGTGCGTCTCGATCAACACCGTCGCCTCGCACATCAAGCATCTCTACCCGAAGCTGGGGGTGGTGAATCGCAGCCAGGCCACGGCGGTTGCACTGTCGCACGGGATCCACCTGGACCCGCGCTGACCCTCGGCGCTGGTCCTGCCCCGCCTGCAGGACGCAGATCGTGTCTCCGGATCAGCCGCGCAGCAACGACCGGCCGTCCATCTCGAGCGGCGGCGGGATCTCGAGGACGTCGAGGAGCGTGGGAGCGACGTCGGCCAGGAGACCTCCTGCCGCTACGGCACGCCCGCGAAACGGCTCACCGCACAGGATGACGGGAACCGGGTTCATGGTGTGCGCCGTATGCGGGGCGCCGGTCTCCGGATCGACCATGAGTTCGGCGTTGCCATGGTCCGCGGTGACGATGGCGCCCCCTCCGCGCGCCAGTACCTCGGCCACCAGGCGCCCGACGCAGTCGTCCACCACCTTGCAGGCGCGGACCGTCTCCGCGAAGCGGCCCGTATGCCCGACCATGTCGGCATTGGCGAGGTTCACCACGAGCACCTGGCGCGGATTGGTGGCGAGCGCGGCGATCGCGCGCGCGGTCACCTCCTCGGCGCTCATCTCGGGGGCGAGATCGTAGGTCGCCACCCTCGGCGACGGCACCAGGATCCGCTCCTCCTGCGCGAATGGCTGTTCGCGGACGCCGTTGAAGAAATAGGTCACGTGCGCGTACTTCTCCGTCTCCGCGCAGCGCACCTGCGGGATGGCGTGCGCCGCGAGGACCTCGCCTAGCACCTCGACCGGCTGCTGCTTGGCGAAGGCGATCGGCAGTGTCGAGGCCTCTTCGTACCGCATGAAGCAGACGAACGACGCGAGCGCCGGCCGATCGGGGCGCTCGAACTCGCCGAACTCCGCTGCGGTCAGCGCGCGCGTGAGCTGTCGCGCCCGGTCGGCCCGGAAGTTGAAGAAGATCGCCGCGTCCCCCCCGCGGAGCGTCGCGACCGGCGCGCCCGCCTCGGTGATCAGCGTCGGCTCGATGAACTCGTCCGTTTCGCCGCGCGCATAAGCCTCGCGCACCGCCGCCGCCGGGCTCGCCGCCTGCCTTCCCTCGCCGCGCACCAGCGCGGCGTACGCCTTCGCCGTCCGATCCCAGCGCCGGTCGCGGTCCATGGCGAAGTAGCGTCCGGTAACGGAGGCCACCCGACCGACCCGCTCACGTCGCAGCGCCTCCTCCAGCCGCTCGAGGTGGTGAACACCGCTCTGGGGCGGCGTGTCGCGCCCATCCATGAAGGCGTGGAAGAACAGCCGCTCGCACCCCTGCTCGCGGGCCAGCCTGGCCAGGGCCACGGCGTGGTCGAGGTGGCTGTGCACCCCTCCATCGGAGATCAGCCCCAGCGCGTGCACCCCGCCGCCGCCGGCCGCCGCCGCCCGGAAGGCAGCCAGGAGGGAGGGGTTGCGGAAGAACTCCCCGGAGGCGATCGCCGCGAAGATCAGGCCCAGCGGCTGGCGCACGGTGCGCCCCGCTCCGAGGCAGAGGTGCCCGACCTCGGAGTTGCCGATGTACCCGGGGGG
>Ga0137429_1000069_pt1 | contig 58062 bp, 48 predicted proteins | sample EasRivERMZT736_2_FD_102304 | JGI IMG/M metagenome (GOLD analysis project Ga0137429, IMG submission 102304) | Soil microbial communities from meander-bound floodplain in the East River, Colorado, USA - East River MetaG ERMZT736_2 | ecosystem: Environmental > Terrestrial > Soil > Floodplain ...
CGTTGATGAGATCCGGATCGACGTCGTCATCCGCCGGGAAGGGCCCTATCCCGAGCAATCCGTTCTCCGACTGCAGCACCACCTCGATCCCCGCGGGGAGATGGTTCGCCACCAGGGTCGGCATGCCGATCCCGAGGTTCACGTAGTCGCCGTCCTTGAGCTCGAGGGCGATGCGACGGACGATCCGGTCGCGATCCTGGCTCATCCCCCTCCTCCCGCGCGCGTCGTGCGCTGCTCGATCCGCTTCTCGTACCCGGGCCCCTGCAGGATCCGATCGACGTAAATCCCCGGCGTGTGCACCTGATCGGGATCGAGCACACCGGGCGCCACCAGTTCCTCCACCTCGGCGATGGTGACCTTCGCCGCCGTCGCCATCATCGGGTTGAAGTTGCGAGCCGTCCGGCGGTACACCAGGTTCCCGGCCCGATCCCCGCGCCAGGCCTTGACGAACGCGAAGTCCGCCCGCAGCCAGCGCTCGAGGACGTAGCGACGTCCGTCGAACTGGCGGACCTCCTTCCCGTCGGCCACCTGGGTTCCCACCCCGGTGGCGGTGTAGAACGCAGGGATTCCCGCACCCCCGGCGCGCAACCTCTCGGCGAGCGTCCCCTGCGGGATCAGCTCGACCTTCAACTCGCCGTTCAGGAGCAGTTCCTCGAACAGGCGGTTCTCCCCTACGTAGGACGAGATCATCTGCTTCACCTGGCGGGTCTGGAGCAGGCGGCCGATCCCGAAGTCATCGACACCGGCGTTGTTCGAGATCACGATCAGGTCCCGGAGACCCCGCTCGCGCACCGCCCCGATCAGGTGCTCCGGGATCCCGCACAGCCCGAACCCCCCCATCATGATCGTCGCGCCGTCGGGAACGTCCGCGATCGCGTCGAGCGCGTTCCCCACCACCTTGTTCATCGTCGCACCGTCTCCTTCAGCTCCACCAGGACGCCCTCCCCGGCCGCGGGATGGAGAAACGCGATCCGCGATCCCTCGACCCCCGAGCGCGGGAGCGCGTCGATGAGCCGCAGACCGGACGCGGTGAGGAAGCGCAGCGCCGCATCGAGATCGTCGACCAGCAGGCAGACATGGTGCAGCCCCGGTCCGCGCCGGGCGAGGAACTTCCCCACCGGGGTATCGGGACCGGTGGGTTCCAGCAGCTCGATCCGCACGCCGTTGGCCGGCAGGAGGACGGTGCGCACCCCCTGCGCGGCGACCGCTTCGGCGTGCGCAGGGGTCAGCCCGAGAGATCCCTGCCAGAACCGCAGAGCGGTGTCGAGGCTCTCGACCGCCACGCCGATGTGATCGACGCCCAGGATCACGACCGGCTCCCCTGGAGCAGCGCGGCAGCCTGCTCCACCGCGGCGTAGGGGTCGAGCCGACGTTCGGCGATCGCCGCCAGGATGCCGGCGAACGTCCCGGCGGCCTCGAGCCGCTGCAGCGTCTCCGCGACCAGCCGATCGCGCAACAGCGCCAGGAAGCGGCTCTCCCCCTGAGCCGTACGCCGCTCGCGGAACTGGCCGCTCGCTTGCGCGCGCCGCCGGTGCTCCGCGATCGCGACCATCAGGTCCTGGATCCCGTCACCGCGCGTGGCGACGGTGCGCACGATGGCCGGGGTCCCGTCCCCTCCGCGCGCCGGCGCCAGCGAGAGCATCGCCAGCAGCTCGCGTTCCAGGCGCTCGGCGCCCTCGCGATCCGCCTTGTTGATGACGAACACGTCCGCGATCTCGAGCACCCCGGCCTTGATCGCCTGGATGTCGTCCCCCATCCCCGGGACCAGGACGACGAGGACGGTGTCGGCCGTGCGGACGATGTCGATCTCGTCCTGACCCACGCCCACCGTCTCGATCAGCAGGCGCTCGTAGCCGCAGGCATCCAGGAGGTCGGCCACGTCGTGGGTCGCCTTCGAGAGCCCGCCGAACTGACCGCGGGTGGCGAGCGACCGGATGAAGACCCCGGGATCGGTCGTGTGGCGCATCATGCGGATCCGGTCCCCGAGGATCGCGCCGCCGGAGAAGGCCGACGAGGGGTCGACCGCGACCACCCCGACGCGGCTGCCTTCCTCCCGGTACCCCGTCGCCAGCCAATCGACCAGACTCGACTTGCCGGCTCCCGGGAACCCGGTGACGCCTACGCGGTGCGCCGCTCCGGTGCGCGGATAGAGGGCGCGCAGCACCTCGCGACCCGCGGGGCTCCCCTCCTCCGCGAGGCTCATGGCGCGCCCGAGAGCGCGTCGGTCCCCGGCCACGACGCGCGCCAGGAGTTCAGCCGGCGTGGCGGACACGGAGGCGGGGCCTGGGGCGCTCAAGGGCCGAGCAGTTCCCGCGCGATCACCAGGCGCTGGATCTCCGACGTCCCCTCTCCGATGGTGCACAGCTTGGCGTCGCGCCAGAATTTCTCCGCCGGATAGTCCTTCACGTACCCGTAGCCGCCGTGGATCTGGATCCCCTTCTCCGCCACCCGCACGGAGACCTCGGACGCGAACAGCTTCGCCATCGCCGATTCGCGGGTGGTCCTGGCGCCCGCTTCCTTCAGGTGCGCGGCGCGATAGGTGAGCAGCCGGGCCGCCTCGACCTCGGTGGCCATGTCGGCGAGCATCCACTGGATCGCCTGGAAGGTCGAGATGGCGCGGCCGAACTGCCGCCGCTCGCGAGCATACGACAGCGCCGCATCGAGGGCGCCTTGCGCCGTCCCCACGGCGAGCGCCGCAATCGAGATCCGTCCGCCATCGAGGATCTGCATGGCGTTGATGAACCCCTCGCCTCTCTTGCCGAGGAGGTGCTCCCGCGGTACGCGGCAGTTCTCCATCACCACCTCCGCGGTCTCGCTGGCCCGCATCCCGAGCTTGTCCTCCTTGCGGCCGGCCCGGTACCCGGGCATCCCCTTCTCGAGGATGAAGGCGGAGATGCCCCGCTTGCCGGCCTCCGGGTCGGTGACGGCGAACACCACCGCGATGTCGGCCGAGATGCCATGGGTGGCGAAGGTCTTCGAACCGTTGAGCACGAAGTAGTCGCCGTCCTGGACGGCGCGCGTGCGAGTGCCGCCGGCGTCCGACCCCGCGGTGGGCTCGGTCAGGCTCCAGGTGCCAATCGCCTCCCCGCGCGCCAGCGGCACCACGTAGCGGCGGCGCTGCTCGGGGGTGCCAAAGGTGTAGACATGGTTCGTGCAGAGCGAGTTATGCGCCGCGACCGAGAGCCCGATCGAAGGATCGACACGCGAGAGTTCCTCGATCACCGCGACATAGGCGGTGTACCCGAGCCCCGCTCCGCCATACTCTTCCGGGATCAGGACCCCGAGGAAGCCGAGCTCGCCCAGGCGTCGGAGGATCTCGGCAGGGAACTTCTGGCTCTCGTCGAACTCGCGAACCGTCGGGGCGATCGCCTCGCGCGCGAAATCCCGGACCGTTTGCCGGATCGTCTCCAGGTCCTCTGTCAGCAGAAAGGTCACGGCAGGCCTGGCTCCGCGCGCGCCGACCGGATCGCGCGGGAACGATCCCCGGCCGGAGGCGGCTCCACCTCATCATAAGGGGCCGGGAGAGCGTAGATCAAGCCGCTCGCGGCGAGGGATCGCCGCGCTCTCCCCCGAGCGCGCGCCCCAGCAGGCGGCGACAGCGCGTCCCCCAGCGCTCGTCCCCCAGCCACACCGAGATCAGCCACTGCGAGGTCGCCAGACCGAACGAGTCCCCCTCGTCGGGGACGGCCGCGACTCCGGCGCGCGCCAGTCGCCGCAGCGCCCGGTCCTCCAGGAATGGCAGCCGATAGGCCCGCAGCGCCGCGGTCAGGCCCGGGGCGATCGGCGTGGCGAACAGATCGTGCGCCAGCCCGAGGGCGTAGTGGAGGACGCGACCCACCCCGGGGCGCTCGGCCGCCGCCAGGATCAGCTCTAGGTCGAGCCCTTCCGGGCTCCGCAGCAGCAGGTCGATGTCCGCGAGGTCCTTCATCCCCCGCAGGAAACGGCCGCTGACCGCGAGGTGCAGGCAGGCGTGCAGGATCTGGTCCTCCGGGGCGAGGGCCCAGGCGGAGGTGCCACCAAACGGCAGCTCGACCGCCCGGGCCAGCATCCCCTCGAGATCGGGCTGTGGTCGCCAGCGGCGGTCGAGGAGCCCGACGTGGATCTCGAGCCGAGGGTGGCCGCGCGGTGGGAGATACGGAGCGCTGTGGTGGTGCTGAGCGTAGAACGCCTCCCATCCAGGCGGGCAGGCTTGGCGGTAGCCGAGGTCGCGCAGCACCCGATCGGCGCGCTCGATCTCGCTCGCCGGCAGCAGCAGATCGAGGTCGCTGATGGCTCGATGCGCGAGCTGCAGGTAGCGGCGCACGGCGAGCGCCGCGCCCTTCAGGACGACCGGACGCAACCCCTCGGCACGGAAGGCGCCGATCACCCGGGCCAGGTCCGCCAGCGCGCGCGTGTTGTAGAGCGCCTGCGCGTAGTGGGTGCGCTCCAGATCGCGCAGGATCTCGGGCGGCGTCAGTGCGGCCTCGCCGCGCTCCCGCAGCCGGTGCAGGAACAGCGGCCCCATCCCCAGTTGCACGGCCCGCGCCGCCGCGCGCCGCCAGGAGGCAGGGTCGGCCGGCGGTGGCACCTGCCCTCGCGCCGGACCCGGGGCGAGTCGAGCGACGAGAAACCGGATGGCAGCCTCGGGAAACAGGTTCCCGACGCGGGTCCGCAGCCGGGATCCGCGCGCGTACGCCCTGAAGCTGCCGCGCAGGATCGCACGGTACGGCGGAGCCAGGAGCCGATCGCGGCAGCGCGCCGGGAACCCCGCTCCCTGGTCGGGCCCGGCCGGATCGACCCCGATCCACCCGGCCGCGCTCGATACGGCCGCGAGAAACGGCCGCAGCAATCCTGCCCCGGCCCCGTCCAGCTCGATCGGCCGTTCTGCCCCGAGCAAGTGCGTCGCCACGCCGAGGATCCTCTCCTCGGGAAGGAGGTCCGGGTCGAAGCCGCGGCAGGCATCCCCGCGGGTGCGGACTCCGGCCGCGGTGCGCCCGACGACGCGGTGGACGATCAGCCGCCCGTCGCGATGGAAGAGGACGATGTCGCCGCGCCGGACGAGGCCGGCCCCGAGCCGGGCACGCACCCGATCCACCCCGTCGAGGATGGGGCGCATGCTGGTCCCGACCACGGGGAAGACCCGCTCCCCGCCCCGTCCTGCCCAGACTTCCAGGATCGCGGCGAGGAGAGGATCCGGGGCTGGGGTGGGGCGATCGGGAACCGGCGGGGGTGAGGAGAGGAGATCGCCAGGGCGCGATGGGCTCAGGGGCATGCGGTGTTGACGCGCGTACCCCCCGCCGTCGTCGACCCGTAGCCACCCGTTCCGCAGGCATTCTCCGCGCGCACCAGGACGTAGTCGCCTCCGGCGGGCGGAGCGGCGAGGTACACCAGGCTCAACGAGGTCGTGTTGTTCGCGAAGCAGGTGGCAGAGGTGATCAGACTGGTCTCGAGGCTCGAGAGGCTGCCCACGAGGACATCGTACACGGTACCGGACCCGGCCGTCGACCCCTGTGAGCTCCACGCCAGCGTCGCCGAGGGGCCCCCGGTCACGGTGAGCTCCGCCACCTCGGCAGGGATGGCGAACGCGGTACCGTTCAGCGGTGCGCAGTCGCTCACATCCGGCTGGGTGTCGTTGTCGTCGTCGGGGTCACAGGCGTTCCCCTGGCTGTCACCGTCGAAGTTCTCCTGTCCGGGGTTGGCGAGGGCGGGACAGTTGTCCACTCCATCCGCCGCGGCGTCCGCGTCGGTGTCGAGCGCGAAGATGGTCGCGGGGTCGCCGAAGAAGGTCAGCTCCTTGGCGTTCTCCCCATCGACGCCGTAGAGGGAGATCGAGGTGATCAGCCCGTCGACCGCGGCCTTCCCGAGGCGCGGCTCGAGCAGCGTGAAGAGGTTCGCGAACAGCTCGTAGCTGATGGTGTCGTAGTCGCCAATCGTCGACAGCGACGCCGGAGCCCAGGCCGCGATCGCGCCGCGGTCGCCGTAGCGGACCGCCTCCTCCATCAGCGAGTAGCGCAGATCCCCCGCCAGGGGATCGTTGGCGCGGAAGTCGGCGAAGTAGCCGTTGATGCAGTTGAGCGCCGCCAGGAACGGCTGGCGATTGGAGTTCGTGAGCGTGGCGATGTCGGCGATCTTCAGGATCTCCTCGCTCGCCCACAGGTTGATCGCCCCGTGTCCGAGGAAGGTCGTCATCAGCGTGCCGCTGTTGATCGCCGCCAGAATGGCGGCCCGCTCCGCCGCGCCGCTCGAGGCGGCCGGAAGGTAGATTCGGTTCGGCGGGATCTGCGGCGGCAGGAAGTCGTCGATCCGGCTGTCGAGGACAGCCTGGAAGGCGACGTCGTCGTCGTCGGCAACGAAGACCGCCTGGGAATTGAGCGCGATGAACGGCGGCGCGGTCTCGTAGGCGATGAGCTTCGACACCATCGCGGTTGCCTCGGCCGGGGTGGTGACCGGCAGCCGTCCGATGTACAGATCCGGCAGCGAGTCCGCGCCGCTCACCATTGCGAAGGTGTTGTCGCTGGGCGTCTCCCCCAACGTGTCGGTGTTGACCATGACCGTCGGGACGTGATTGCGGAGGCCGTTGCCGGTGTGGTTCTGGTAGTCGACCGACCCGTCCCCGGCCAGCACCACGAAGGAGGGGGCCGGGGGCTGCCAGGAGGCATAGGCGTACGCGAGGAACTCGGTGATGGCGTTCGGATCGAAGATCCCGTCGCTGAAGAGATCATAGATGTCCCTCGTCGACACCACGAGTGCCCGCATCCCCTGCCCCGCGCGGTGCACGCGAAGCGGCTCGACGGCGGCGGCGAACTCGGGGGGCGCGACGATCAGATGATCCGCGCCGTTCACGGTCGCCAGCAGGTCGAACGGCTGTGAGAGGGTCACCGCCAGGGGCGTCAGGCGCGCCGAGGTGGCGGTCACGGCGTAACGGCGGATTCCGGCCGGCGAGTCCTTCACGTTCGCGGTGAACGGGTTTGCCCCGGTCACCGTGAACCCGGTGAGCCGCACCGGCAGCGCGGGCGCCGTGATGTCGAACGCCTCGAGCGTCGCCGAGGTGAATCCGGAGGGGCGATACTCGAAGGTCCCAGGCCCTTCCCCGACGAACTCGAGCCGGTTCCCCTGAGCCGCGTACGCGCGCCGGTAGTCGGCCTCGTAGAAGTCGGTGTAGATCAGGTCCGGCGCGGCGCCCGTGTCCCCCGGGAGCACGAGGTTGATGGTGTTGGGGCCCGCGACGAACTGCGACGAGGGGACCGCCGGTGCATGCGTGAACGGAATCTGCCCATCCCAGGTCTGGTCATCGACCTGGAGGCCGTTCACCTCGATCCGCGTATGGTGATCGGGGTTGACGCCGGAGATCGACCGTCCCTGGAGCCCGACCCGCAGCGCCACGGAGTGAGCCGCCGCGCTCAGCCCCGTCAGATCGAGCGTGTGCGCGACGCTCGTCGGTGCGGGATTCAGCCGATCCCACCACCAGTGGTTGAGCGCGGCCGGGGGCGGATTCGACGTGTAGATCGCCTGCGTCTCGGCGCGCACCGTCCACGGGAAGCTCGCCGGGACCGTCGCGCCCCCGCTGGGAGCGGCGCTCCTCGCCGCCATGCGCGGCCCGGCCACGCCGCCCCAGGAGAGCCAGTAGACGTTCGTGCGGGTGTAGATCCCGGTCATTGGGACGCCGTAGAACTCGATCTCGTCCGCGGGGTCGATGTCCCCGTCGCCATCGCCGATCACGTGAATCGCGATGTTCTGTCCCTGGCTCGCCAGCACGAGGGTCGCGGGATTCACCGCCGCGAGGCTCACCCCGGCCGCCTGCAGATCGGAGCCGAGCACGCGATGGATCCCCGCCTGGTTGACCTCGATCTTGACGCGAGTAGGCGCGACCTCGGCCGTCGCCGTCGTCTCCAGGCTGCCGGCAGCCTCCACGGCGGGTCCCGCGTAGGGGACGAGAACCTCGGCGGCCAGGCGGTCGAGAGCCGTCGCCGATCGCACGACCGGGTGCTGCGGAGCCTCCAGCCGCAACCGCAGCAGGAACTCGCGGCGGAATGCCAGCCCGCCGTGCGCCCCGGGCACCAACGGGAAGAGGCGCACGCGCGCGAAGCCGCGGCGCCCGAGCATCCCCTGATCCTCGAGGATCGCCCCGACGCGGTCCGCGGCGCCGGCCAGCTTGCTCACGGCGGCGGCAGGTGGATCTCCCACCCCGTCGTCCTCCGGCGCACGGCGGGACGGGGCCGGGGGAAGTCCCCCGGTCGCCTGGCGAACCTCGAGCGTGGTGACCTCGAGCGACGCCGTCGCGCCCGGCGGGATCTCGAAGCTGATCGCGAGCGAAGGATACCCCTTGCCGAGCGGACCGGGGACGAGGGCGACGCCGGGCAGGCTCTCCCAGCGGGCGGCCCAGTCGACAGGCAGCGAGACGCGGTACAACACCGCGCCGGCCTCGGCCCTCTCCGCCCGGATCTCCGCCCCTCCCGGATGCGGGCCGAGGGCCAGCGCGGCGGGGGCCAGCGCGGCGAGCACGGCGACCGGGAGCGTGCGAAGACGGCTCATGCCAGCTCTCCGGCGGACCAGCGATCGATCGCGGCCGCGGTGGCGTCGGCCGCGCCGACCGTGAGGCGCGCGCAGGCGACGTTCGCCAGGTGCCCTGCCAGCTCGACGAGGAGCACCCCCACCCTTCCGGAGACCGATTCGAGCAGCCGGCTTCCCGGCGTGCGGTTCAGGATTTCGCGCAGCAGCGAGGTCGCGGCCTCGAGGCGCGGCACCGGCGAGATCCGGGGCGGGCCGGCGAAGGTGCGCGGCGCGTGCACCGGCTCGAAGAGCACGAGCTCCGGGCCCTCGGCCTGACAACGCGAGTGGAAGGCCGCGCGCGCGCCTCCGCCGACATCGACCGCGAGGTACGATCGCCCCGAAGGACTCGCGGCGCGCGAGACCACGACGCCCGGCAGCGTCGCGAGATCCTGCTCGAGCCGCCGTGCATTCCCGACCGTCGCGATCCGGAAACTGGCGTCGGACTCGGGAGCCTCCGCCTCGGCGAGCAGCAGCAGGTGCGTCGGGAGGCATGCCAGTTCCTCGACCCCGCCAGGTAGATCGCCTGGATCGACGAGCCACTTGTCGCCGAACGTCATCCAGCGCGCCCCTTCCCTCGCCACCCCCTCAGGCGGGGTGCTCCCCGTGCTCCGCGTGATCCCGACGCGCTTCGCAAAGGGCAGCACCGCCCCATCGGCGCGCCGCAGCGGCGCGAAGTCGTCCGACAGGAGCCGGAAGCCGCGGCGCATCAGCGCCAGCGCCAGCGTGGTCTTGCCGTACCCGGAAGGGCCCGCCAGGACGACGGTCCGGCGACGATCGCTCACGACGGCCCCATGCACGAAGAGGATGCCTTCCAGCCGCCGTAGCAGCTCCCCGAAGATGATCGTGTAGGCATGGAAATCGGTCAGCGGCGCCGAGGCCAGAGGGAACTCCGTGTCGCCCATCGCGAGCCGTGCCGGTCCCGAGGGAGGGGACCAGACTCTGGCCTCGAAGGACGCCGGCTCGTCGATGCGGGCTTCGAACCGCTCATAGATCGAGGCGAGCAGCGCCAGCAGCTCCGGACGGTCGCTGGACACCCGCACGCGGATTCCCAGCATGTCGTAGGCTCGGAGTGCCACGGGATGTTGCGCCATCGCTGCGTCGCTCGACATGCACCAAGGCCCTCGTCCGCGCCTGTTGCTCCAGAGACACGAAGAGCCCGCGACTGTTTCCAAGCCGCGGGCTCAATATAGATACCCTCGGGCGGAAGCGCCACGCCGACGGCGGGTCGACCGGCTGCTCCCAGGCGGGATCAGAAATCGAAGGGAAGCGCGCCCGTGTACAGCTGCCCGGGTCCGAGCTGCGCGAGGATCTCCTCCTCGGTCACCACCCGCAGCGCCGGAGCCTCATAGGGGATCCGCTCCGTCCCACGGTCCGTCCGGCCTTCTCCTCTGGTTCCCATCTCTTCGTTCATTTCGTTTCCTTCCTCCCCCCCTCGGCCGCGAGGGGGTGGAAATCCGCACTCGAGCGCGGCAGGCTGCCTGCCCCCTAGCGGGTCATCCCGAGCCGGGATACGTCGCTGGCAGCGACCGACCCGGTTCCCTTCGGGGCCTCCACCACGCGCCAATAGATCTGCTTGGACTCGGACCGCGCGATCACCGCGCCGACCAGCATCTGCTCGTGCCGGTTCAGCGTCATCTCGTACCTGCCGTTGCGGCGCGAGGCGCGCGCCGGGAACTCGACTCTCGAGGAAACCGGGAAGGTCGCATCGGCCGAGAACTGCAGCCGCGCCGGTCCACGGACCCCGGTCGTCCAGGCCAGGGTCATGCGCTCGCGGATCCCGTAGGCATGGCCGTACTCCGGCGCCGCCAGCCTGATCGCCGGCGCTTTCGGGTTCGGGACCGCCATCGCCGGCGGGTGCAGCGTGTTGAATCCCGCCAGGTCGAAGTCCTCGAGCTTGTATTCGTAGCGGATGCCGTTCGTCAGGCCGGTGTGCTCGAAGCTGTACGAGGCTCCGGCCAGCGAGTCGCCCAGCGCCGGGATGAGGGTCGCGTTGACCCGCTCCCATGGCCCGCCCAGCTCCGGGCGCCGCAGCACGTTGAACCCGGCGTTGTCCAGCTCGGACGCGGTCTCCCACCGCAGCGTCACGCGGGCGTCGTCCGGATCGGCGTCGAAGAACTTCAGGTCCACGAGCAGCTCGCTCCCCGTGCAGGGGCCGAGCCACCCGGAATCGCCGTTGTTCGCGCCCGCCTGGAAGCGGCCAACCCCGATCACCGTCTTGTCTCCCGGCGGGATCTTCGACCCCTCACCGCTGAAGCCGCATGCCGTGACCGCGGAGAGATCGCCCGTGACGGCTATCGTCAAGGTCAGGCGCTCCCCGGCGAGGATCTCGATCGGGTTGCCGCCGCCTGCCGCCCCGGGATTGGGCCCGTTCCCGACGTGCGCGTCGAACCGGCCGAACCCGGCAGCTTTGATGTCGGCTGCGTCGAGCACGACGACCCAGGTCGACAGGACCGGACAGCTCGTGGCGCCGGGAGGGCAGGTCTTCAACAGCGACGCGCCGACGAGCGACATTCCGGTCACACTCGCCGGGGCGTTGAAGTAGATCCCGGTGAGCGACGCCGTCGTCTCGGTCAGGTTGTCCAGGGTGATCGTCAGCGTGGCGGCGGCGCGATTGAAGGTGAATTCGATCTTCGCCTCCGCGATCGTGCCGTTGTCGAGCCGCCCGGGATCGTCGCACGAGGGGAAGCCGCCGCAGGTCTCGTTGCTGCTGAGCGAGCCGGTCCCGCCGATCTGGAGATGGCTTACGGTGGCATTGTCGGCAGCGTCGCAGACGTTCGTGGTGGGGACGCACTGGGTCACCGCTCGCGGGGTGCCACCGCCGAGGGCGAGCACGGTCACCGCAAGCGCAACCTGTCGCAGTACCAAGCGATTCGTCATGCTGATCTCCGCCTCACCGCAGGTCGGCGACACCGCCGGCCCCGCGCGCAGTCGTCACGTTGGCCTCTGGCTCGTGGCCGCTGATAGCCACACCGAGCTCACCCACCCGGATCGATGTCGACAATCTACGTGAAAACCACTGCCCAGTCAACATTTTGGCTGAAATGCCCGAGAAGCACTGGAGGGCGGATTTGCATGGGCGGAAACACAATTGAACAGCCAAGAACGTCGATCCGAGACGACGTGGCCGTCGCCAAACTGTTGGCTGCCGGAGGGCACAGTCGACCCACCGCGCCCTTCCTCGATGGAATCAGCTGCTGGCGATCGTGACCCCGGTCGGGAACACGGTCCCCGGGATGATCTGCGTCTGCGTCGGGTCGCCGGGATCGCGCCGCAGGAGCGCGGAGCCGTTGGGCGCGTTCTGCCCGAGGAAGGTGAGCGTCGAGGCCCCCGTCCCCGACATCCGGAAGTGGAGCGTGGCGAGGATCTGGCTACCCGTCACCTGCACCCCCGGGTCCTGTGTCTGCCGCGACACCGAGATGAGGATCTCCGCCGGGTTGTTGTTGGCTAGATCGCACTCGAACGCCACCGGCGAGGCGAGGGCGGCCCCGACGCTGCAACTTTCCAGGGTCGCGACCGGCGGATTGAACCCGAGATCGAGCGCCGCAGCCACCACCCGCTCGCTGCCGGTGTCGGTGATCACCAGGTTGACCGCGACCATGCTGCCCGAGACGCCGGCGCACTGCATCGCCACGCTTCCCGAGGGGAGCACGGAGACGCCGTCCGTGCACCGCGCCGCGAAGGTGGGCGGCGGAGGCAGGAAGATCTCGTCGTCCTCCTCCCCCCCTCCGCTGCAAGCGACGAAGGTGACCAGGAGCGACGCGACGAGCCAGCACGGGGGACAGCGCCTGGATGCGATCATGGGCTGAGGTTCTTTCCGTACTGCGCGGAGAAAAGGCTCACGTCCGCGCCGTCGATGAGGCCGTCGCCATCCAGGTCGACCACGGCGCTGTAAGGGGAGTCGATGCAGAAGGACGTGACGCCGTTCGTGCCGCCGCAGTCGCTCTCCGAGTTGCACGCCACCTCGGCGTTCGCCGGAGCGGCGGCGGCGCAAGCTCGAGCGGTGCAGAAGCTCGTCCCGAGACCTCCGCACGCGGGCTGCCCGTCGCACCCCCCGCAATCGAGCTCGTCATCGCACCGGGCTCCCCGGACCGCCACGTTGGGGGAATCCGGCGTGCAAATGAGATCGAAGGCGCCGAAGACGACGCCGAATCGCGCCAGGTCGAAGCCGTCCGCCCGACCCGATCCGTTGACGTCGGCGCGCGACGGGTTGAACTGCACGGAGAAGGCGTCCCCACACGCAGCGGGAGGCTGTGTCGGATCCACGTTCTCGAGTTCGACCGAGACCGGGCCGACCGGCGTCGGCCGCAACCCCGCGGGCGTCGAGTAGCCCGTGGAGGCGATCACCACCAGTCGGGTCGACCCGGTAAGGGTCTGCGATTGCACCGTCATCACCTCGTCGAGCGGCGGCGCGAAGAAGTGCACCTGGACCCCGGGCTCGAGCCCGGTCCCGGTGATCGTGATCGTCTGGTTCGTCCGCCCCTGGAGCAGCGTCCCGGATGGCACGGCCGTCTGACAGGTCGGGCCGGGGTTGCTCGACAGGCCGGAGATCGTCGGGGAACGCCCCGACTCGCACCCGGTGGCGCGGACCGAGGTAACCTCGACGAAGTAGGTCGTGAGCGGCAAGAGTCCGGTCAGCTGCACCGACGTCTGTGACGCCGGCACCTCGACCATGGACGCGAGGGACGCCGGTAACGTGCCGTAGTAGATCCGATAGTTGGTGACGCCGGGGTCGCTCGTGGCGTCCCACTCGACCGTCAGGACGCTGCTCTGCGCCTGCAGTGAGGTAACGCTCAGGAGGGCTGCGAGTAGCGCGGGGACAAAGTGGCTGGGTCGCACGTACCGGTCACTCCGGCCGGAGCCCCCGTGGAGGACCACGAGGCGGCCTATTGTCCCCCGGCATTACTATGGTGTCAAGACGGGCAGCGCGCACGCCCCTCCGAGTCTCTCGCCCGTCAGCACCCGGTCGAAGCCACGAGCGACCTCCACGATCGCGTCATTGTGGAGGGGTCGCGGATAGGTGTGCAGATTGTGCGCAAAATACAGCCCCGCGATCGGGGAGCGAAACGGAGGCACGGCACGGCCGAACCCGAGCGTCGGGATCGGCAGCACCGACGGGGCTCGGAAGACCGCCTGATCCACAATCCACTCCAGCGAGAATGCCGGCACCGCCCGCCGCACGAACTGGAGGCATTCGCGCCGGAAAGCCTCGTCGGATCCCTGATAGGCCGGTGAGTCGGTCGCCGTGTAACGCGGCAGGTAGACGAGGGAGCGCCCCGGCCCGAACGTCCCCGGCGGCGCCAGGTTTCCCATCTCGATGATCCCGGTGATCGGGGTGTCGAGGTCCGTCAGGTTGATGACGTAGTAGTCCGTGAGCGGGCGATCGATGACCAGCACCCACGCGATGACGCCATGGAAGCGGAAGCGCTCCAGCTCCTCGGCATAGGCCGGAGCCAGCGGCGCGACGAGCGGCGCGAGCGCGGCCGGCGGCACCGTCGCCAGCACCGCGTCGTGCCGCCGCGCTCCCCCGGCCCAGTGAAGGCGGATGCCGCCCGTCTCCGGCTCGAGGCGCCCGACCGCGACCCCCGTCCGCACCTCGACTCCCCGCTCCCGCAGACGCTCGAGGAGCCGCGCCAGCACCGCCTCGTAGGACCCGCGCAGGAAGCCCAGCTTCTCGGCCCGGTCGGGGGTCGCGCGCGCGCGGTACAGGCGGTTGATCGTGGACCAGATGAACGCGGCGGATGTTTCGCGGTACGCCTCCCCGAGCTTTGCCCGCAGTAGCGGCCTCCAGACCGTCTCGAAGACCGCTCGCCCGCCGAGCCGGACGAGGTACTCCTCGACTCCGATCCGATCGACCGCTTCCCAACCGGACAGGCGCGAGGTCCGGAAGATCGTCCAGCCCAGGCGCAGGCGCTGATCGAGGCGCAACGGCGGGAAGCGCAGGAAGTCCACGATACCGTCGAGCGAGTGCAACCGTCCGCGGTGGAGGAAGCCGGTGCGGGTGCGGCGCCACGAGACGAGAGCGGAGACGCCGAGGTCTTCCAGCAGCCACAGGAGGTCGGCGTCGGTCGGGACGACGCAGTGGTAGAAGCGGTCGCACGCGACCCCGCCGAGCGTCGTGCCGCGGAGGAGCCCGCCCACGGCTGGGCCGGCCTCGTACACGGTGACGCGGTGCCCGCGGGCGGCCTGCAGGTGCGCGAGCGTCAGGCCCATCAGGCCGCCGCCCAGCACCCCGAGATCCGCGCTCAAACTCCCGCGGCCCGCAGGCGACCGCCCTCGACCCGCTGCACGCGCCCGCACGCCTCGCAGCGCGCCTCGGCGCCGTCCGCCGGCTCCGGCGCCAGGGCGGCGAGCCGCTCTCCGCAGGCACAGACGAAGCCGATGCGGCGGGCGGGATTCCCCACGACCAGCGCGTGCGGAGCCACGTCCCGCGTGACGACCGCTCCCATCCCCACCATGCAGAACTCTCCCAGCGCCAGCCCCGGCCCGATGATCGCGCCGGCGCCGAGCGTGGCGCCGCGACCGACGCGCGTCAGGAGGGTCTGCTCGGTGGGGGCGGAGGTCATCACCCCCGCCAGGTCGGGGGGAAAGGCGCGCGGGAAGCGATCGTTCGTGAACACCACTCCGGCGGAGATCATCACCATCTCCTCGACGGTGACCCCGGCGCAGATGTAGACGTTGGCGTTGATCTTCACCCGATCGCCGATCACGACCTCGTAGGCGATGTAGCTCTTGCCGCCGACGATGCAGTCGCGCCCGATACGAGCCTCACGCCGGATGTGCACGTGGTCCCACACCGAGCTGCCTGCGCCGATCTGCACCCCCTCCTCCACGATGGCGGTGGGATGGACGCGGGTGCCGGGAAACCGCGGCTCCGGCAGGCTAGACATCGACCGCCACCCACTTCGTCATCTCCCCGGAGCGATAGGCGGCCTCGATCACGCGGACGGACGCCAGGCCGTCCTCGCCGGTGATCACCGGCAACTCCCCCCCTTGGATGGAACGCGCGAAGTTCTCGACCTGCCTGCGAATGCAGGCATCCTTGCGATAACCCGCGCCGAACGGGACCCAGTCGTTCTTCTCGCTCTGCCGGTACTGCGATCCCTTCCAGCCGATGCGCAGCGTGCCCGCCGATCCATACAGGATGATGTAGGCATCCACCTCCTTGTGGATGGACCACGACAGGTCGACGCTCCCCATGACGCCGGACTCCGAGCGAAACAGCAGGCGGGAGGTATCCTCCACCGGCAGGTCCTGCGCCTTCACGCCATGCTGCGCCTGGACCTCGACGATCGGGCCGAGGAGGAAACGGGCGATATCGACCGAGTGGCTGCCGTTGTCGATCAGCACGCCGCCGCCGCTCACGGCGGGGTCGGCGTTCCAGCGGCCGCGCATGTCGACGCGCGAGCAGAAGCTGTTCTCGTAGAGAACGATACGCCCGAGGATTCCCGATTCGACGATTCCCTTCGCCTTGGTGACGTCCTCCACATAGCGGAACTTCGAGGCCATCATCAAGATGCGCTCGCGTCGCGCCCCCTCCTCGGTCATCGCGATCGCCTCCGTGGAGGAGAGCGCGAAGGGCTTCTCGCAGACGACATGATACCCCGCGGCGAGCAGGCCGGAGACCAGGGCGGCATGGGTGATCGGCGGCGTGCAGACCACCGCCGCCTCGGCCTCCCCGGCGGCGAGGAGTTCCTCGACCGTGGCGAAGGCGCGCGCGCCGTAGCGCTCGGCCGCCGCGGCGCGTGCACCCGGGTCGGGATCGACGACCGCGGTGAGTCGCACCTCGGGTATCGAGCCCGCGACCTCCAGGTAGGTGGCCCCGATTCGACCGCAGCCGAGGACAGCCAGGCGTACGGGTTCGTGTCGCATCCTCAGGATCTCCCGGTGAACGATGCAGGGCAGCCACATTGCCCGGCTGCCGGCCTGGATAATATAGTCTCCGGCCTATGCGAGCCCACTCAGTTGGTCCGCGAGGCGCGACCGGTTGACCCCGGGAGAGGCGCCCGCAGTGCCGGTACTGTTCGTAATCCGGCACATGAACATGGGGGGGGCGCAACGCCAGCTCGCCCACCTCGCAGCCGGCCTCGACCGCGTGCGCTTCCGCCCCGCCGTGGCCTGCCTCCACCGGGACGAGCCGCTGCTGGCCGAGTTGCGTTCCCGCGGCGTCGAGACCTTCCTGCTGCCGGCGCGGCGCGGGCTCGATCCGGCCCTGCCGTGGCGCCTGGCCCGCCTGGCCCGCCACCACGGGACGAGAATCCTCCACAGTTTTCTGTTCGCCGGGAACGCCTGGGGCCGGATCGCGGCACGGCTCGCCCGGGTGCCGATCGCGATTGCCAGCGAGAGGACCGACTCGGCCGGGCGCCGGCGGCGGGAGATCCTCGTCGAGCGCCTACTCGCGCCGCTCACGCAGGCGTACGTGGTGAACTCCGCCGCGGTGGGGCGAACGCTGGCGGGTCAGGTCCCCGCCGTCGCGGGGCGAATCTGCTGCATCCCGAACGGGATCGACCTCGAGGCATTCACCGTCGATCGTGCCGCCGCGAGAGCGGCGCTGCGCCACGCGGTCGGTGCGGGGCCGGCGGACCGGCTGCTCGGGATCGTCGGGAACCTCACCCCCGACAAGGCGCATCGGGATCTGCTCGAGGCGGTGGCTCGGATCGGGCCGGCGCGGCAGGGCCTCCACCTGGTGCTCATGGGCGAGGGTGCATTGCGAGCGGAGATCACGCGGCGGGCCGCGGAGCTCGGGCTGGCTTCCCAGGTTCATCTCCTCGGCCTGCGGCAGGACGTGCCCTCGATCCTGGCGGGACTCGACCTGCTGGTGCAGGCCTCCCTGCGCGAGGGGATGCCGAACGCGGTCCTGGAGGGGATGGCTGCGGGGCTGCCGATCGTGGCGACGAACGTCGGCGGGACGGCCGAAGCGCTCGCCGATGGCGCGTGCGGGGTCTTGATCCCCGCCGGAGACCCGTCCGCGCTCGGCAGCGCGCTGGCGGCGCTCCTGGCCGATCCCGGACGGGCCGCGCGCCTGGCCGGAGCGGCTCGACGGCGGGTCGAGGAGCGCTACTCGCTGACGCGCATGATCGGGGAGACCCAGGCGCTGTACGACCGTCTGCTTGCCGCGGTCTGAACCCGGGGGCGGCACCGCGGGCGTCCTCTACTCGAGGCGCGCATGCACGTACTCCGCCATGGCCCCCAGGGAGGTGAGCTCGAGGGCCTGCTCGTCCGGGATCTGGACGCCGTAGCGCTCCTCGATCGTGAGCAGGACGTTGGCGAAGTCGAGAGAATCGATCCCCGCGTCGACGAGCGAGGCGCCGACGGCGATCTTCCCGATCACCTCCTCCTTCACTCCCGCGGCGCGAAACAGCCCGCGCGCCACCTCCGCATCAAAGCTCATCGTCCCTCCTCCGGGCCTCCTCCGGGTGCGCCTCGACGCGCTCCAGGAGTGCCGTCGCCCAGGACAAACCCACGCCGAAGCCGCACAGCAGGATGCGCCGGCACGAAAGATCCTCGACATACCGTTCCAGCAGGAGCGGCACCGACGAGGAGACCGTGTTTCCGACCTCCGCCAGATTGCTCGGCAGCTTCTCCGGCGGCACCTCCAGCCGCTGTCCCAGCCGGTCGATCAGGTAGCGGCTCCCCTGGTGGAGGATGAACTGGTCCACATCGTTCACGGTCCACCCGGTCGCCGCCAGGATCTCGCGAACCTGGGGCGGGACCGCGGTCATGGAGAAGTTGAAGACGGCGCGGCCGTTCATGTAGAGGCCGCCGTCGCGGCGCTGCAGATCCGCATGGCGGCTCCCGCGCGTCGCGAAACGGGCCGCGCGCAGGCGCAACCGGGGGCGTGGGCCCAGCAACGTCACCGTGGCGGCGTCACTGAACAGCAGCGCCGTGTTCTTGTCTCCCGGGTCAATGATCTTGGAGTACGGGTCCGCCGTGAACAGCAGGCCGCGCTCGAGTCCGTTGCTCTCGAGAAAGGAGAGCGCCAGCGACAGCGCGTAGACGTACCCGGAACAGCCGAGGGAGATGTCGAACGCCGCCACCTCGTCCGGCAGGCCCAGCTTGCCGTGGACGATCGCGGAGGTGTGCGGCAAACCGCTGCCGTCGGGGTTCTGCGTGCAGACGACGAGAGCGCCGATCCGCCCCGGGTCGCGGCGGCGCCGCAGCGCCTCGACGGCGCGCACGCAGAGGTCGGAGGTTTCCTCGTCGGCCCCCTTGCGGATGACGCGGGGCACGCCGATCTTGCCGAGCAGGAACTCCTCGCCTATCCCGAACTCCTCCAGCCGCTCCAGATTCGAGACCCTTCCCTCCGGCAGGTAGCTCGCAATCGCCTCGATGCCTGTCATCACTCCCCTTCCGGGATTCCCAGTCCGTGGTAGTCAATGCGACGAGGTAGCCTACCTCTGCTGCGGTGCGACGGTGCAGCTCCTGTCCTCCGGTCGATGGAGGCGATGCAGGAGGATCCCGTCAGCGGCCGTCGTCGAGCCTGTCGCCATCCGCGATCAGCGAACCGGGTTCGAGGAGGTGCCCCCGGTGGCGGATCGAAAGGAGCTCGAGTCCGTGGTCCGCCGTCGCCACCGTCACCCTTCCGTCACCGGAGATGCGCACGCTGCCGGGGGGCCCGCAGGCCGGATCTAGCGTCGGGCGCGCCCGCAGGATCTCGATCTCTTCACCCGCGTGGCGCGCCCGGGGGCGACCCCAGGGAGACTCGAACGGGCCGTAGTCGCACGCGCGCACGAGACGCGCCAGGTCCACCGCCTGTCGCGACCAGCGCAGACGCCCGCCGTCGGGAGCGGCGCGACCGTGCCACCGCCGCAGGGACGGGTCCTGATCCAGAGCCGGGATCGCGGCGGGATCCTCGGCCGCGCAGCGCAGGAGGAGTTCCACCAGCGGCAACCCCTCGCGCGCGCAGCGCAGGCTCACCGACAGCCCGGTGTCCTCCTCGGTGAGCGGGAACGCGGCGGCGTAGGCGATCGCCCCCTCGTCCACCCCCGCGGTCATCCGGTGCAGGGTCACGGCGTGCGAGGTGCGTCCCTCGTAGACCGCCCAGGAAGGGGCGTTGAGACCGGCAAGCGCCGGCAGAGGTCCAGGATGGAGGTTATAGCTGCCGATCCGAGGCGCCTCGACCACCGCCTGGGGGAGGATCACGAGCGCGTGCACGTTGAGCAGGAGGTCCGCACGTTCCTCCGACAGCCAGGAGGGGAAGCCCGGCGCGAGCGCCTCGGTGGGCGCGCCGTGCGGCAGGCCGGCCGCCCGCGCCACCTGCCAGGGGGTGGCGCTGGCGCCTGCCGGCGTCGGTGACTCCGCCAGGACGCGGATCACCTCGTGCCCCGACGCCAGCAGGCGTCGCAGCACCTGCGCGCCGGCCCCCTCCCCCGCCACCAGCACCACTCGCAGGCGAGACATCAGGGGTTCCCGCCGGACGGTCGCCGGTGGCGGCCGCGAACCGCGTTGACAGCATCGCGTCCGCGGCCTACTGTGCGCAGCGCGAACGCGAGGAGAGCAGTCGCATGCCGGTCGGCAACTCGGGCCCTGAAACGCGCATCCCTGTACCCCGCCGCGCGCGGACCGCCCTGCGGCTGGCCCGGCAAGGCGACTGGTCGGAATTCTGGAGGACCAGCGCCCGCCGCGCGCTTCCCTGGTGGCTGTTCTACAGCACCGACGTGAGGATCGTTCGCCTCCGGCAGGTCCGCGTGGTCCCCGTGGACCTCGCGCGCTTCCGGGTGCGTCCGGCGACACTCGCCGATCTTGGCCGGCTCTCGACCCTCCACGATCGCGGGGACGAGACGCGCGCCAAGCTCGCAAGCGGTGACTGGTGCTTCCTTGCCGAGGTGGACGACCGCCCGGCGGCAGTCGCCTGGTTTGCCCATGACGGCGAGTACCGTTCGCGCGCCGAGGGGATCCGCTTCCGCTACGGGCCACACGGGTGCTGGTCGTACTGGATCGAGGTGCACCCGGAGTTCCGGCTGCGCGGCGCGCTGCTCAAGCTCTGGATCGACTCCTTCGCGCTGCTGCGCGCGCTCGGGGTGACCGCCGTCTACTCGGGGATCGAGGAGTCCAACACACCGTCCGTGCGCGCCCATCTCCGACTCGGGTTCGAGGAGCTCCACCGCGTCCAGATGGTGCGGCTCCTCGGGGGCACGCTGCACCGGGTGCGGACGCCGCAAGGCGAGTGGCGGGTGGGGGCGGGCACCTGGCAAGGGGAGGACACCTGAGGGGGATGCACGACGAAGCTCGAACCCGCGGGCCGGCACCGACCAGGTCATCCCGTCCGCTCGCCTGCGACCGTGCGCGCCAGCAGCGACGTGATGCGCCGAACGGATCGCCAGTCCTCCAGGTCCAGCGTCTCGAGGTCGAGGCGCACCCCCAGCACCTGCTCGAGGCGATGGACCAGGTCGATGAGCGCCATCGAGTCGAGGAGCCCCGACTCGACCAGATCGAACTCTGGATCGCTGACCTCGAGATGCAGATCGTCACGCAGCACGCGCTCGACCATCTGCTGCGTATCAAGCCGCTCGCTCACGACTCCTCCCCGCGAAAAGACTCCTCGACAGCCCGCCGGTCCAGTTTCCCGTTGCCGGTGCGCGGCAGGGCCGCCAGCTCCCGCCACTCGCTGGGCAGCATGTAGCCGGGGAGGTTGCAAGCCAGGCGGGCGCGCAGGACCGCGGGGGTCGCCGCCTGCGGCGTCCTCAGCACGTAGGCGCACGCGATCCGGGTCCCCTCGAACCCCGCGCTGGCGAGCGCAACCACCGCCCCCTCCCGCACCTCCGGGAGGGAGGCCAGCGCCACCTCGATCTCGCCGAGCTCGATGCGGTAGCCGCGGCTCTTGATCTGCAGGTCGGCGCGCCCCAGGAAGTAGATCAGGCCGTCGGCGCCAATCCGGGCGCGATCCCCCGTGCAGTAGACCCGGCCCCCGGGAAGATCCCGGAACGCCCTCGCGGTGGCCTCCGGATCGCGCCAGTATCCCAGCGTCAACCCTTCGCCGCGAATGCACAGATCTCCCTCCTCGTCTGGCGAGCAGGGGCGGAGGTCTTGGTCGAGGACCAGGATCTCCTCCCCCCCGCAGGCGCTGCCGATCGGGATCGGTGCGCGCGGGTCCGCCGGCACCTCGGGCACCCTGTAGTAGCTGCTCGCGATCGTCGTCTCGGTGGGGCCGTACAGGTTCGTGAAGGTGACCTGGGGCAGGCGGGTCATCCAATGGACGAGGGTGGCGGTCGGCAGCACTTCGCCGCACCACAGAAGGCGCCGCAGCGCCGGGAAGTCCCCGTGTCGGACCGCGTCGAACCCCGCCAGGTGCGTGAGCAGCGAGGGGACGGAGAACCACTGCGTGAGCGCGCGATCGCGGATGAACGCGGCGAGCCGATGCGGCAGCAGGTTCAGCTCGGTGGGAACCAGATGCAGTTGCGCGCCCGCGGCGAAGGTCCCGAACAGGTCGTAAGTCGAGAGATCGAAGAACAGTGGAGAATGCCCCGAGTGCCGATCGGCGGCGGTCACCCCGAAGGTGGGGTTGGCCCAGTCGATGAAGCGTCGCACGCTCCGGTGCGGCACCGCCACCCCCTTGGGGATACCGGTCGATCCCGAGGTGAACAGCAGGTGTGCGGCATCCTCCGGCTGCCTGCCGTGCGGCGCCACCGCCGCCGGAGCGTGGGCGAGATCGGCGCCGCTGAAGAGCATCGCGACCCCGCCCTCGACCGCCGACCCGGGCGCGGGATCGACGCGGGCGGCGCGAGGGCGCGTGGCGGCCGGCAGCTCGCCCAGGACCTCCTCCGCCCGTTTCGCGGCCGATCCCGAGACCAGGAGGAGCGCAGGCTCGCAGGCGCCGAGGATGCGGGCCAGGCGCGGAGCGGGGCCGGCCGGGTCGAGCGGAACGTAAACGCACCCCGCGCGCAGCGCGCCGAGGATCCCGATCACCGCCTCGAGCGACTTCGGCTGCAGCAACCCGACCCGATCCCCCGGGAGGCAGCCTGCACTCTGGAGGAGACAGGCAAGCCGACCCGCGCGCTCCCAGAGCTCCGCATACGTCGCCGTCCGCTCCCCGTCGACCATGGCCACCGCGTCGGGAGCCCGCTCCGCCGCGTCCCGGACCAGGTCGTCCAGCAGGCCGGGAGTCATCCCGCCAGCTCCGCCGCGCGCCGGAAGAGATCCGGAATCGGTTCGACATCCTCGGGCCGCCGCGGGATGTCGAGGATGAACGTGCGGAACCCGGCGCGCAGATACGTCGCAACCTCCGCGGCCACCCGCTCGTGGGAGCCAACCAGGTACGGGCAGAAGGTCTGGTAATTCTGGAACGGGCCCAGCCAGTACGGCGACTCGTGCTGCTCGCTCCCCTCGCTGCGACCAGCGAGATCGGCATGCCAGGCCGAATCGGAGACGCGCATCGCGACGCGATGCGCGATCTGGCCGCGCCGATCCTCAGGGAACCGCTCTCGCGCCAGACGCCAGGCGACCGCATCGTCCGGCGCGGTGATGATCCCGATCCGGATCCCGCGCGTGGCCGCGGCACCGGCGGGGGTCGCGGGGTAGCTGCCTCCCGGCTGGGGGTACTCGACGGCGATCGCCCCCGAGGCGCTCGCGGCCGCTCGCCCCGCCTCCGACGACCCCGAGAGGTAGAGACCCGGGAAGAGGTCGGGAGGCAACGCCGGTTGCAGCGTGAGGTTGCGGACGTTGTAGAACCGCCCCGCGAGCGTCACCGGGGCCGTGCCACGCAGCAGTCCACACACAATCGCCATGTATTCCTCCAGGCGTGCGTAGCGCAGGTCATGCGGCGTCTCGTCCCCGAGGTTGAGCAGGTCGTTCTTGAAGCCGCCGGCCACCATGTTCAGGCACAGGCGGCGACCATGCAGATGGCCGAGCGTCGCGATCATCTTGGCCACGGAGTACGGGTGCATGTACACCGGCTGCGTGGCAACCAGCGGCGCGAGCCTCCGGGTCGATCCCAGGATCACCTGCGCCACCAGCCACGGGTCGACCAGCCGATTGTCGGTGTAAACGAGAATCCCGACGCACCCCGCCGCCTCGCTCCAGCGCGCCACCTCGGCGACGCGGCGCGGGTACTCGCCTGGCGCGATCCCCACCGACTCGGGGGCCGTCGTGAACAGCTCGATGTCGCTCATCCTGACGTCTCCACTGCCGCCGCCGACCCGGTGCGGCGCATCCACATCTCGAGCGCGGCCAGCGCCCAGAGGCGGTAGGTCCAGTCGCGCGTGCCCGCCAGGTGCTCGGAGAGCATCCGCGCCACCGGCTCCGGGCGAAACAGCCCGCGACGCGCGAGCGCCGCCGGTGACAGGCAGTCCTGCACCAGCGGGCGCAGCCCCCCCTTCAACCAGAGCCCCATCGGCACCGAGAACCCCTGCTTCCCCTTGCGGAAGACACGCGCCGGAAGGTCATTCTGCAGCGCGCGCCGCACCAGGTACTTCCCCGTGGTCCCACGGAGCTTGTAGCGATACGGGAGCCGCGCCGCGAACTCGACCAGACGGTGGTCACAGTACGGGACCCGCACCTCGAGCGAGTGCGCCATGCTCAGCTTGTCGGTCAGCTCCAGCAGGTCGAACGGAAGGTAGGTCTTCAGATCGAGGTACAGCACGCGATCCCGGAACGGCCAGCCGCTCGCCTCCGACCAGTACGGGGAGAGCAGGGCGCGTGCATCGGCCCCCTCGGCGACGGCCTCCGGCCGCAGCAGCGCCAGCACCTCCTCCTCCGACACCGCGGACGACCAGGCGAGGTACTGCCCGATCTCGTCGCGGCCGGCGCTCCGGGCCAGCAACTGCGCCCGGCGCACCAGGTTCACTCCCCCGACCGACCCCGGGAGCGCCTCGATCGCGGGCCGGAGCAGGTGCTCCCGCAGCACGGCCGGAATGCTGCGATAGAGCGGCAGCAGCTTCATGCCCAGGTGCCGTGGGTACCCCGCGAACAGCTCGTCGCCGCCGATCCCGGCGAGCGCCACCGTCACCGAGCGACGGGCAAGCTCCGACACGAAGTAGGTCGGTAGCCCCGAGGCGCACGGCTGCTCCATGTGGTCGATCAACCGGTCGAGCTGCGCCAGGACCTCGGTCTCCGTCAGGATCCACTCATGGTGCTCGGTCCCGAACGCCGTCGCCACCTCCCGTGCATCCGCCGTCTCGTCGAAACGGAAGCCGGCGTCCGCGAAGCCGATGGTGAAGGTGCGCACCGGGTTCGCCCCCAGCGAGCGCATCATCGCAACCACGGAGCTCGAGTCGATCCCGCCGCTCAGAAACCCGCCCACGGGCACATCGGCCACCAGGCGGCGTCGCACGCTGTCGGTGAGCAGGGCGCGGAACTCCTCGACGTAGACCGCCTCGCCTCGATCCGTTTCAGGAACGATGGCCACGTTCCAGTAGCGCTCGACCCGCCGCTCCTTCCCCTCCTCGGCGATCAGCCGGTGGCCAGGGAGGAGCGCGTCGATCCCGGTGTAGATCGTCTCGGGAGGGGGCACGTAGCCGAAGGTGAGGAAGCGGGCGAGCGACCGCAGGTTGAGCCCCGGGCGAACGCCGGGATGCGCCAGGAGCGCCCGCAGCTCGGACCCGAAGACCAGCCCCCCGCCCGGCAGCGGCGCGTAGTAGAGCGGCTTCTTGCCGATCCGGTCGCGGCCGAGCAGCAGCCGGCGCCGGCGGACATCCCACAGCGCGAAGGCAAACATGCCGTGGAGGCGATGCACGAACGCGTCCCCCTCCTCCTCGTAGGCGTGCACCAGCACCTCGGTGTCGCAGCGCGTCTGGAACGTGTGCCCGCGGGACTGCATCTCCTCCCGCACCTCGGCATGGTTGTAGATCTCCCCGTTGAACGCGACCCAGACGCTCCCGTCTTCGTTCGCCATGGGCTGGTGGCCGCCGGCAAGGTCGATGATGCTGAGCCGCCGCGCCGCGAGCGCCACCGGCGGGGCGAAGTAGGTCCCGGCGTCGTCCGGACCGCGGTGGACGATGCTGGCGTTCATGCGCAGGAGGACCTCGCGGTCGGGGTTTCCGAGGATGCCGACGATCCCGCACATGCGGCTACCCCCTGCCGCTGACGGAGGCCGGCAGCGAGACGCCCGGGACCGACGCGCCGGCCCCGAACAGCAGGGCGCGGAGCTGCTCGGTGTTGCGTCGCACGTCGAAGCGGGCCAGGGCGGTGCGGCGTGCGGCGTCGCCGAGACGTTCCTGCAGCGCGCGATCGCGCAGCACGGTTTCCAGCCCCTGCGCCAGCGCCTCGGCATCGCCGGGAGGGACCAGCCAGCCATTCTCGCCGTGCACGATCGCCTCCGGGAGGCCGGCCGCGCTGCTGCCGACCACCGGCGTCCCGCAGGCCATCGCCTCGATCACCACGTTCGGGAGGCCATCCGTCTCCCCATGGCGGGCGATCACCGTCGGCGAGGCGACGACCGTGGCCCGGCGATAGAGCGGCACGACCTCATCGGGCTCGAGGAAGCCGAGCAGGAAGACCTGCCCTTCGAGCCGGTGGGCGGCGATTGCGCGGCGCACCCGCTCGCTGCAGTCACCGCCCCCCCCGGCGATCCGGCAGACGAACGGGATGCCGCGATCGCGCAGGCGACCGCAAGCCTCGATCAGCACGTGAAACCCCTTCTGCTCCGTCAGGCGCCCTACCGCGACGATGAGCCCGGCTTGCCGCTCGCCTGCCGCGGGAGGCGCGTACGCCGAGAGGTCCAGGCCGTGGTAAAGGAGGTGCACCTTCGGTGCGAACTCGGCCCCCTGCCGCGCCAGCAACTCCTCGCGCCCGAACGCATTGCAGGTCACCGTGAACTCCGCCGCCTGCAGCTTGCGCCGATGCAGGCAGGCGTCGAACATGATGTCCCAGGCATGCGCGGTGAAGCTGAAGGGCCGCCGCGCCACGGCCGCCGCCATCCAGGCGGAGCTCGCGGCGACCGTCGCCCAGTGCGCGTGGACGCGATCGATCCGGCGCCGTTCCAGGTCGAAGCCGATGGCCAGCGACTTCGGGACCACCGCGAGCGTGCGGAGCAGGACGGGAGGCGACCCGGCGGCGTCGCGAAGGATGCCCCCGAGCAACCGCGCGAGGATCGCCGGCCGCATGCACAGCGCACGCAGCCCCGCCGCCGCGACCTCGAGGGAGAGCAGATAGGCGGGGACCCGCAAGGTCGCGCGCGGCAGGTGTGCCGCGAACCAGCGCCGGTCCGCGGGGGACGGCCGTCGCAGCGAGTAGACGACCATCTCGACGCCGAGCCGGTGCAGCTCCTCGAGCTCGCGCGCGATGAAGGTCGACTCGTGGGTGAACAGCGAGATCACGACTGCGAGGCGGGGTCGACGAGAAGTCATGCCACCGTAGCCCCCGCACTGGAGGATTGCCGTCCACGCCGCACTCGGAGCGCGAGCAGTACCGCCGCTGCCACCCAGGGAAGTGCCATAATGCCAGCCGCCAACGGCGCCGCAAGCGGCTTGGCCAACGGTTCGAGGCCGGCGCTGCAAGCCGCGCACCCGGCCGACAATGCGAGCCCGAGGCCCCAGCCGCGAGTGGGCAGCAGGTCGCGCCACTGCACCTGCAGACGACGCCGCGCATATGCCAGAATGAACACCGTCCCAGCGTACGTGATCGCGACCTGAACTACCGTCTGGAGCGCCAGTATCCGCCAAGGCATGACCATCCATCCGGCGACCACGCGGGCGGTCAAGCTGACGACCGCGAAGATCGCCAGGAATCGGAAGGCAGCAAAGGCCCGCAAGACGTTCTCGACTCCGGCGAACACGCCGAGGAACGTCGTGGCGGCGGATACCATGAAGATCGGAACGGCCGGCCGAAACGCCTCGGTGAAAATCAGCGGGACGAGGAACGGTGCAAGCGTGCACTGAGCAGCCGCCGCGACGAGGAAGATGGGGAGGGTCACCTCGCTACCGCGCTTCCAGAGCGCGGCAATCTGAGCGGGCTTTGACTCGGCCTCGTAACGCGAGAACAACGGTGCCGACACGTCGCGGATGCTGGTCGGAATCACGCCCACAAACGGCAGCGGCGTCGTTCCTGCCGAATAGACTGCGTAGTCGACTTCCGACAGCCGAGAGGTTACCAGCAGGCGATCCATGCGCGAGCCCCACGTCTGGACGATTCCGATGAACCACAGCGGCAGGGCGAATCCCAGATGACGGCGCAGCACCGCCCAGCGGAACGTGAGACGGAGGACCCTCGTGCGCCACAAGACTACGCCGCAGACCAGGAGGATGAAGAGGCCTTCCGCCGCCGAAATGGCAATGCAGACCGCGACCGAGCGAGTCAGGGCCGCGCCTACGAGCAACGCGCCCACGTACGGTAGTCCCAGGAAGAGAGTCGTCAGCCCCGCGATCCTCCCCCGCCCCTGCGCCACGAGCGCTCGTTCAGCCAGCAGAACGACTACCCCACCGACCGCGTTCATCGCGACGGCTATTCCCAGCAGCGCCATTGGACGAAGCCCGAACAGCTCCTCCAGCAGGCGCGGAAACAGCAGGAGCGGACCGAGCACCATCGCGCAAACGCCTAACGCGCCCCAGAACACGGTGCTCACCTCGCTGATCGTGTCAGACCCGCATCGCGGAAGGTAGTAGGTCAGGCTACGGTCAAGGCTCAAGAGGAGGATAGGAGCCAACAGCCCGGCAGCAAGATCGATCTGCTTGAACGCACCGTAGTCTGAGACCGCCAGTAGACGTGTCAGGAAGATCGGGATGAGAAAGTTCATGGCCGTGCGGCCGGACCTACCCGCGGCTATCCAGAAAGCCGGACCGGCAAGACTCATGCCCGCAAAGCAGACAAGCGCACGACGCGCAACCGGGCGCTCCACTGGATCGAGGTGGCTCTCTCCGCGCCGGAGACCTTCACGGCTGGGCCCCCTGGTGACCTCGCTGCGACACTCCCGTCCTCCCGCCGCAGGTTTCCGTACCGTGGCGGTTGAAGGCGAACTGCCGGATCAGCAAGAGTCACTGGCCCGCCCCGGCGGTGCGCCGCATCCGGCCACTTCCGACACACCTGCCTGTCATCACGAGCGCCTTCCGCGTCGCGGCGCACGCTCAAGGGATCGGTACAGGTCGACATAGCGGTCCGCGAGCATCTCAAGGTCGTACCGCTGTACCACGGTGCGCCGGGCCGCCTCACCGAGTCGACGACGTTCGTTCTCGCTCGAGATCAGGTCACGCCAGATCCTGGCCAGCATTGTATCGTCCGGCTCGTCAAGGAGCACGCCATCCACGCCTTGCGTGATGATCTCATCGGTGATGCCCGGAAGCTGTACCGCAACGCTCGGGAGACCGCACGCCAGTGCCTCAAGCAGGGAATTCGGCTGACCTTCGCGACTCGAGGTCAGCGTGTAAATGTCCGCCGACTGCAGGGCAAGCCGAGCGTGATCGGGGTCAATGAAGTGGCGCAACAGGACGCGATCTCGAATCCCGAGTTCGGCGGCCTCCTGGAGCAACTCTGACGCGTACTCCGTGCGGTTCGGGCCGGCGCAGAGCAAGGTGATCTGCGCGGAGATCCCCTTCAGGCGAGCCAGGGCCCGAACCTGGATCTTCTGACGCTTGCGCTCATGGACTCCCCCAAGCGTCACCAGGAGCACGCCGGCCTCGGGTAGCCCCAGCTGCTGGCGAAGCTGCCGTCGTTCCGCCATAGCCAGCGGACGAAACCTCTGCAGGTCGACACCGTTCGGCCAGCGCAGGATCCTCTCCTCCGGAATGCCGGCCGCCACGCACTCCGTGTGAATGCTCGAGGAAATCGCGACGATGCGGTCGGCACGAAGCGCCAGAAGTCTCCGAATCGACTCCCAGCGACCACGCGAACGACCCTTGATGCGGGGCTCGGGTCCCGCCATTGAGCGTTTGACGATGGCAGGAATCCCGCGTGCGAGCGCGATTGCCAGCAGCACTTCCGACCCTGCCAGGCCGTGGAAGTGAAACACATCGGCTCGGATCCTCGCCAGAGTCGGTGCGACGGCGAGTGACCAGGAGCGGTCGCGTAGCGGACCGAGTTCGAACGCGGACCACGACGGGACTCGGATGATGGTCAGCCCTTGATGCTCGGTCCGCTCACGATGCCGACGGCCCTCCGTACCCTCGGTCAGAACCGTGATTGCACATCCTCGCCGCTGGAGTGCTGCCGCGAGTCTTTCCGCCTGGATTCCGGCACCGCTGAACGCCGGAGGGTAGTGGTGACTCACGAAAACAACGGACGGGAACCGCGCCATTCCTGCTGCCGAGCTGCCGGGCAGGGGTTCGGCAGGCTCGACCCCGCTCCGATCGACGGTTGGCGCCGGCGCGCTAGAACCAATCCCCGAAGGCGCTGCCCTCAGGACCTCGAGGCACTGCCGGGGACGGCCGCGGAGACGACGCAACCACCGGGCCATCGCCCACGCCGGCGCGGGGAGCCAACTCGCCGTCAAGAGGAAGAGCACGCGAGGCCTGTCGATGCCGCGCCTCAGCGTCCGCCAGTAGATCTCGCGCGCCCGGCGCCGCTGGTTGAGACGCAACAGGATGTTCGCGATGTGGCAGTCCGCGCGTGCTTGGGCCAGTCGGAACTCGCTCGGCGATATCGGCAAAGGAGGACCTGAGATTGCGGCCAGTTTCTCGAAGATGTAACGCCGGGCCCGCAGGCGCTGGTCGAGGTCGCTGAACGCGCCACCGTCATGGATCCGATACCTTGCAAGCGAGCGCGGCACGAAGCGCAAGGGGAACAACCGCGCAATCCGAACCCAGAGGTCGAAATCCTCCGATACCCGCAGTGCCGGATCGAAGCCACCCGTCGCTGCGAGGCATGCGCGACGCACCATGACCGTCGAGGTGATCACGAAGTTCTCACGCAGCAGATGGTGAAACACCCGACCGCTGTGGGCCGTTCGCTGCGCCGAGCAGTCCACCGGAAGGAGTACCTCGCCGTCGGTGTTGATGCAGTTGGTAAAGACCAGGCCGGCCTCAGGATCTGCGGCAAATGCGGCGAGTTGCTCGGCCAGCATCTCCGGCTCCCAGCGATCGTCCGAGTCGAGGAAGGCGACAAACTCACCCCTGGCTGCGGCGATCCCATGATTGCGCGCCGCAGACGGACCCTGGTTCTCCTGACGGAGACATCGCACCCGCTCGCCGAACGAGCGCGCAATGGACACGGTCGCATCGGTCGAGCCATCGTCGATGACGATCACTTCATAGCTCGTGAAGGTCTGCCCCAGGACAGACTCGATCGCCTCAGGTAGGAAGCGAGCGGTATTGTAGGCGGGGATTACCACCGAGACCTTCGGGTCCCGCGCGGCCCCACCGGGGTCGCGATCTCCAACTCGCTGGTCGTTCACAGCGTTAGCTTCTGAACGCAGACGGGGGCAATCGCCTGACGCGGGGGAATGGGCCTCCTGCGGATCTCCGAGCAGGACGGTGAAACCGCGGAACAGGTCGGCTTCGCTGTCGGAGCGAGGGGATTACGGAAGGCATCCCTCGGCAAGGCGCGCAACCCGTCCCGCAAGGTAAACCGTTCGCCGTAGCCAAGGGCCGGCATCTCCACGAGCCTTATCCCGCGAGGGCGCGTCGCGTCGAGCCAGCGGACGCTGAAAACGAGGCGTGCCAGACCTCCCAGATCAGGAGAGCGAGGATCCGGTCTTCAAGCGCGGAGTCCCCGCTTCTCCAACGCTGGACGTATGCGTCCGTGATCACCGGGTCCAGCAGCCCCTCCGCCCGAATTCGGCTTGGGTCCAGATACTCAAGAACCCAAGGGTTCCTGTCGGGATCCAGGATGGCTGAGCGAGGGGCGACAAAGTAGCGCTTCGGCAGGTTGGCGAGTTCAGGCGGCAGGTGCTGCGCCAGGTATTTGCGAACCAGTATCTTGTTGACCTGGCCCTGATACATGAGAGACTTCGGCAGGCCTCGCGCGAACCGCGCCAACCGTCGGTCTGCCCAGGGAAAGGCGATCATCGCGTTCGCCCGATCGGCAATCTGGATCCCCTTCCGGTAGACCGTGCTCGGCTCCCATACCAATCCGACCAGGTTGGTCTCGATTTCCAGGAGGCTTCGGTGGCGCAGATCCGCAAGCAGCCGGTACCATGCGCATTCTGAAAAGTCCGGACGAAGCCCCATAATTGCCTCAATCTCCTCGTCCCTCCATGAGTTCCAGGAGATGAAAAGCGCCTCCCATCTGCGGTCCAACAGCTTGGCGAAATCCCGTTTCCGGAAGCAGGAGCGCATTATCCGCGCCCCGCGGCTCCCTCCCCACTTCAGGATCTGGCCAGCGATTTGCTGAGAACGTGATGGTGGAATCCCAAAATAGAGATCGCTCCCCGTCCCGTCCAGGAAGAGATCCACACGACTCCGAACAGCTTCGAAGGCAACGGCATAGGGAATCAGCGCCAGATCTCCAAACGGCTGCCCCAGTGCCCCTATCCAGCGAACAAAAGCCCCCGCACAGTCCGAGTTCGCAACGCGAACGACCTCGTGCCTCAAGCCGAGATGTCGCGCGAGGGCGGTGGCGCGGGAGGACTCGTCGCTGACGGAGTTGTCGAACCCGACAGTGAAGCAATGAACATCCAGGTCTGGATTCCGACTCACGGCGATAGCGAGCGCGCCGGAGTCCTTTCCTCCACTGAGCCAAAGGCCTGCTTTCCCTCCGCGGACCCGTTCGCGAGTCGACCGGACCAGGCCTGCCTCCATGTGTTCCAGATAGCCGTCGACCTCCTGCGGGGCGACTCCTCGCTGCGAACCTCCAGCGGAAAACAACGCTTTTCCGTAGTCCAGGACCTCTCTCGTTTCCCTGCCAATGCGAATCCCTCCCCCCGGATGCAGCGACTTCACGTCTCGGAAGATCGTCCACGGCTCCGGCACGTAGCGGAATCTCAAGAAATGCGCCAGGCCCCGCGAGTCGACGGCAAGGGGGTACTTCATCCATCGAAACAAGGAAAGGTCGGTTGCAAAGTAGGCCATCCCGTCGTGGATCGCCCAGTACACTGCTCGGATTCCTACCGGGTCTCGTGCGAGCGTCAGTTGCTCGCTTGCCTGATCCCAGAACGCGACCACCCATCCGCCATTCAGAGGATTGCCCGGCGTTCCTCCAGCCTCTGCGTTCCCAGTCTCGCTCCAGAAGGGGAAGTCCGGCGAGAGTGTAGGCAGAGAACCCCCATCCACCGGCAGCTCCCCATGAAAAACACAGAAGTCGCCATCGGCGCGGGAGTAAGCCGGAAACCCGTAACCCGCGGTGGCTGCTTGCCAGATCAGACCTTGCCTGGCGGTGAAGACGGACATTTCGCCCAGCGGCCCGAGCGCTCCAAGCCTGTCGATCTGGGGTCGATTGCGCCATGAGAGAATCCCCGCCATCCCGCGCATCGGTCCCCTCGACGATTCACCAAGGCCCGCAGAGCTTCTTGAGATGCTCGGGGTCGGACGTGAACACTCGCTGACAGGTCGAGGTCAGGACCCTGGTCGGTGCCCACAAGAACGGGCGCTCAGCTACCTGCTCTCGTGCCTGTCGGGGCCGCGGGACGGACAGCGACGCAGATTCGCTCCACCGTCTGGTGAGGTGGGTTAGATGAGTCCGAGGCGGCAACCTCGATCTCGTGTTCCCCGCTCGTCAAGCCGCCACCCAGCGGAATGGTGACATTCAAGAGCGAACCGGAGCCCGAAACCGTCGGAATCACGACGCTCCCGTCGACAAGAACGCTCAAAGAAGCGATCGCATCCTGCAGATCGCGGACCTCCACCTGCCACGAATCGATTCCCTCAGGGGCGCACTCGGGTTCCGTGACGAGGTTCACGGACCGCACGAACGGCGCTTCCGGGGCCTCGACCTTCCCGATATCCGTCCGACTCCCGCCGCCCGCGTGCGCCTCACCGCGAGGGGGGCCATAGCTCGGATCTCCGGCGTCAATGACCGGGCTGCCACTCTGTGGCGTGAAGTCCGATACATCCTGCGGAGCGGAAATCTGCACCCGCTTGAACAGGGGATCAACCGTGTCCCGAAGCGGAGGGTTGCCGTAGTGCTGCACGGGCGCATTCACGTCGAAACCCGTCCCCTTCAGGTAGTCCTCGTACGAGCTCGCGCCTCGACGGTGGTACTGGATGTTGTCGAATGTGAGGATGCCCTGCAAGTCGGAGGCCCGCCAATAAACGTTATAGTCGACGCTAATCCGATCCCGCGACGCGTCGAATATGTCCGCCTTGCCAGACGTCTTGCAGTTGGCCGGAAAGGAGGACGTGCAGTCCTCCAATCGCCAGCCACCGTTTTCGATGAAGACATTGTTCCTCAGCACCAAGTATCCGATGGTTCGGGAGGTGTCCTGAGCATTGTCGCCAATCTCGAGCGGGGTTCTGAAGGTGCTGTTCTCCACCGAGAGATTCTCGACGGTGCTATCGACAGCGCCGAAGGAGAAACCCTCCAGGCCGTCGTCCATCACTAGTCTGCGAACCGTCCAGTTTCTGCTGAGGCCGGTCGGCCGCAGTGGATGGATGATCCCACGCGTCATTACCACGTCATCCAGTAGAACGTGCTCCGCATTGCTGGTCGAGATGTGATTCGTCAAGCGGTCGAATGTGGCATGAACAACAGTAAGGAAGCGAGGGTTGAGGTCCTGGTAACCGCTGTACGTGCGTTGCTCGTCGGCATAAGCGCTGATTGCAGGAAAGCCGAGGAACTTGGTGTCGACAAGTAGAGTGTCTATGGCACCCGACGCTGCAGTATTGAGGTTTGCCGAGAGACGCATTCCTTTGCGAAACTCCACGTTTTCCCAGGAGACTCGCAGATGACCCTGGATGTTGATCTGGTAGTTGTTCGAGGAAAGCGGGATTGACGTCGGGCAACAGTTGTCTGCTCCCTCGAAAATGATGTCCTCGAAGACGACATCCGTGGCGTTGTTCAGGTTCATGATCTCACTCGTGCCGATTGGAACGTAAGTTGCCTTGATCACTGGGCGGTTCGCGGGATCGGCCCCTCGTAAACGAAAACGATCCGGCAAGTTCGCGACCCGGATCTGGCCGCTCGCTAGCGGGTACACACCGGCGCTGAGAATCACGTCATCACCGCCTCCGTCACGCACGCGGGAGAGGGCGTAGGAGAGTGTTCTGCACGGCTGGCCGTTCGTGGAGCAATCTCCGCTGTCGCTCCCCTGCGGATCGACGAACATCAGACGGCCGCCCCCCGCTGGGCCATACGGAAGAATGGTCGAGAACGATGTAACGACGCTCGCTGGGGAGTACATTCCGCCGCGAGCCTTCCTGCGAGCCTGAACGTAGTATTTCGTGCCGTGGTTCAATGAGCGCTGGCAGGCGAGCTCGCCGAGAAAACGGCCGTTCCCAGCGTCTACATGAATCGCCATCCCGGCGCCATACCCCGGCTCACTCTGCCAGACGACGTCACTTCCAAACGTCGGTGATTCTGCGACGAGCACCTCCAGATCCTCTTGCGTTGTCCTTGCGTCGCCCGGGTCGAAGAAGACGTTGAAGAACAACGTCGGATTCACCCGGATGTTCGCGGAATTGTCCGCCGGGTAGATCAGCTGTGGCGCCGCGGGTGCGGCTATGGCGACCGTCGCGACGACCGAGATGAGGACGTAGGTGGCGAACTCAAGCCGACGCGACTTCATGGTCGAGTTTCTCCCTTTATGCGATTGCGCGTACACCCGTGTGATTATAGGTGGTTGCTTTTCATCCGGTCAACCCCTGGGGCCCGCGTACCGCAGGCAATCCGCGTTGCGACCAGGTCGCAGCTCCGTAACCGGATACTCGCGTCGACGGCATCACAGATGCCGGATGCCGGTCATTCCACGCCCTGGGTGACACTGACCGGCTCAGTTTGCGCGACACGAATCCCCCTGCGAGGAGCTTCACATCCAGCCGACGCAACTCCCGGAACCGGCGCACGCGCTGGCCGCGGTTGCAACCGGGCGGTGCGGCTTCATACCAGACCGACCAGCCCCGCCTCCTCGCCCCTCGGCAGGAGCGAGCCGCGGGACGACGATCTCAGCCGAGGTCCAGCGCTCGCCGGATCTCCCCCGCGATGAACTGCACCTCCGTCTCGCCGTACGCCTCGTTCCACGGCAGCACCAGCGCGCGTGACAGCATGCGGTACGTGCCTGCGAACCGCTCGCGCGGGACCTGCGCCGCGGGAATCTCGGCCTGCAGGACGCGGCACTCGAACGCCGGCTTCTGGATGTAGCGCGGCACGCAGGCGACGCCGTTTTGCTGGAGACGTGACCCGACCTTGCTTACATCCCCCCACGCCTCCGGCTCGACCATGAGGCAGTAACGCCAGTAGACGTGCCGTGAGGCCGGGGGCGCCTGCGGGAGGACCAGGCCGGGGAGGTCCTGCAGCAGATCCGTCAGGCGAGCGGCGCTGTCGCGCCGCCGCTCCACGACCCGCGCCACCTTGCCGAGCTGGGCCACCGCCACGGCGCCCTGCAGCTCGCTCAGACGGTAGTTGAGCGCCCGGAACTCATGGTCGGGGTTCGGCTCCCCGTACGGCCAGGCCTTGTTGACGAACACCCGCGCTCGCCGTGCCAGCGCGGCGTCGGAGGTGAGGACCATGCCCCCTTCGCCGCAGGTGATGTGCTTCCCCTGCTGCATGCTGAAACTCGAGAGGGCGCCGAAGGTGCCGACGCGGCGGCCGTTCCACTCCGCGAAGTAGGCCTGAGCGCAATCCTCGATCAACGCCACGCCGCGCTGCCGGCAGAGCTCGACGATTGGGCCCATCTCGCACGGGTTGCCGAACAGGTGCACGACGATCACCGCGCGCGTGGCCGGCGTGAGCGCCCTCTCGAGCGTCGCCGCGGTGACGTTCCCGGTGTCGGGATCCACGTCGGCAAAGACCGGGTGATGCCGCTCGTACAGAATCGGCGTCAGCCCCCCCATGTCGGTGATCGGGGTCGTCACGACGTCGGAGCCCGGCGGCAGGTCGAGCGCCGCCAGCGCCGTGTGGACCGCGGCGGAGCCCGAGGCGCAGGCGATGCACTCCGCGACCCCGTACGCCGCGGCGAATTCCTGCTCGAACCGCTTGACCATCTTCCCCTTCGTGGAGTTCAGCGTCCCCGAGGCGATCACCTCGCGCAGCAGCGCGACCTCCTCCTCGCCGAGCCAGCGGCCCGAGATGTCCCCATCGGACGGCAGCTTCACGCCGGCACTGGCGGTGCCCCGCGCCTGATCCTGTTTCATGTCCGCTCCGTCGTGCCGCTCCCGCGGGCACCTGGTGGCAGAGCCAGGTCCGGGCGGCCCGTCGCGTGGTGCGCGAACGGCCCCCGGCGCAAGGCGATCTGCGTCAGATTGCGTAGATGATGTGCGATCTCCCTGCCGATCCTGAGCTTCGAAACCCCCTGCGTCCGGGTCGCAAGCCGCGCCGGCACCTCCACCACCCGGTATCCCCGCAGCAGCGCGGCGCACAGCATCTCCGCAACCGCGTCGAAGCCGGGGCGGCTTGGGGAGATCTCCCGGGCGACCTCGGCGCGATACGCCCGGAAGCAGCTCGTATAGGTGTACAGGTGCTGCGGCAGCACCCAACCGTACAGGCGGCTGACGCCGCGGCTGAGGACCAGTCGCAGAGCGCCGACGCCCGCCACCTCTCCCTGTGGATGGTACGGCGACGCGGTCGCCAGATCCGCCCCCGCATCGAGGCGGGCGAACAGTTCCACCAGCAGGAGCGGGTCGTACGATCCGTCGGCATCGACGGTCCCGATCAGTGTCCCGTGCGCGGCGTCGATTCCGGTGGCGAACGCCGCCCCGAGCCCGAGATTGCGCGGGTGGCGGACCAGACGGAAGCCGGGCCCGTCGCCGAACAGGCGCCGCGCGAGTTCCGCCGTCCTGTCGGCGCTCCCGTCGTCCACCAGGACCACCTCGAGCGCGCCCCGCGGCGCCAGCTCCTTCCGCAGATGGGCGAGCCGCAGCGCCAGGCCGGGGAGCGATCCCTCCTCGTTGTAGCAGGGGACGATCACCGAGTACTTCGGTGGGCGGGTCATCGCGAGGCCGCCGCCGCTCGCAACAGCGGCTCCAGACCGGCGACCACACGCTCGGCGTAGAACCTCGACCCCGCGTCGGTGACATGCACGCCGTCGTAAAGCAGGTCCAGTGATCGATCCCAACCCGGGTGGAACGTCTCCAGGTCCGTCGCCAGGTCGATGAGGGGGGAGGACTCCTCCGCGGCGACGCGGCGAATCACGTCGTTGAAGAGGTCCTGGTTCCCCTTGTTCGACCACTCCGGGGTGAGGACGGTGCGGCGAAGCGCCTGCGGCTCCGTCATCAGGACCGGGACCACCCCCAGCGCTCGACTCACGCGAACGAAGGCACGCAGCCGCGCTCGAAACGGCTCCTGGGGAACCGGACGGGCGCTGCCGGGGGGTCCGGGCACCACGACGCGGGGCTGAATCTGAGACTGCTCGAGCGACTGCCGGCAGAGGCCGGCAAGCGAGCTCCAGCTGGACAGACTCGCTGCAGGCACCCCGAGAGCGTCACCGAACGTCTGCGTCCGCGCGGCGCGCGGCGCGTACCCGCCCGGGCGCGACAGGATCCCCACGTCGTTCGTCGCGTTCATCACCACGGCGAAGTCGGGGGCGTCCTGCAGCGCGTGGTTGAGGAGGATGTTGATGGAGTCCTGCAGGCAGTTCCCGGAGCGCGCGGCGTTGAGACAGCGGGCCCGCACGCCGGCCTCCGCGAGCAGCGCGCAGGTGAGCGCCGGAAAACGCAGCGGTTCCTGGACCGCCTCGCACTCCGTGGTGGAACCGCCCAGGAACAGGACGGTCTCGCCCGGGTCGGGAGAGGGGCCGCTCGGCAGGATGTAGCCGCGAGCATCGGTCCGGAGCCGTACGCGCGGGACTTCCTTGTCGATCAGGGATCGGTCGATCCAGCGATCGGTGTGCGGACGATGCAGCCGGAGCTGGACCACCCAGCTCGCTCCCTGCCCCCGATACGGGTTGGTCCAGACGACGCGCAGGAACGCCTCCCCGGCCAGCAGCGGCAGGAGGACCGCCACGGCAAGCAAGGTGACCCTTCGCCCTGCACCGCCCAGTCGCACGACAGCCCCGCCTTACTTCGCCAGATGGAACGACCCCAGGATCAGGTCGTCCAGCCCGGAAGTATGGAACGTTCGCAACGCATCCTCCGGGGAACAGACCACCGGCTCCCCTTGCACGTTGAACGAGGTGTTGAGGACCACGGGCACCCCGGTGAGGCGCTCGAACTCCGTGATCAAAGCATGGTATCGAGGGTTGTCACGGCGCGAGACGGTCTGCAGCCGCCCGGAGCCGTCTACATGGGTGACGGCGGGAATCCGTTCCCGCATCGCCGCCTTGATCGGATATACACGCTCCATGAACGGGACGGTTCCCCCCGCCTCGATCTCGAAGTAGTCGTGGACCCGCTCTTCCAGGACGCTGGGCGCGAAGGGGCGGAACGACTCCCGGTACTTCACGGCCGCGTTGATGACGCCCTTCATGCTCGCCTGCCGCGGGTCGGCCAGGATCGAGCGGTTGCCGAGCGCGCGCTGGCCGAACTCCATGCGCCCCTGGAACCAGCCGAGAATGTGACCACGGCTCAGGATCGCCGCCGCTTCCGCCTCGGGCCGCTCCAGGCGCCGCACCGCCAGCTTGTATTTCCGCAGCGTCGCCTCGATCGCCGCGTCGTCCCACTGCGGTCCCCAGTAGGCATGCGTCACAGGTCGCGCCTCCGGGCGCGGCACCTCGAGGAGGTCGTGGTACAGTGCCAGGGCCGCGCCGATGCTGTTGCCGGAGTCGTCCGGCGCGAACGACACGTAGACCTGCTCGAACGGGGTGTGGGACAGCACCTTGCCGTTGAAGACCGAGTTCATCATGCAGCCGCCCGAGAGACAGAGGTTGCGCGATGGGGCCAGGGTGTGCAGGTGCCGGAGCGCGTGATAGAGCACCTCCTCGAAGCTCTCCTGCATCGCCGCCGCCAGGTCGCGATGGCGCTGGTCGGGCTCCTCGTCTCCTCGTCTCGCCGGCCCGAGGATCTCCTCCACCTTGGGCGAGAACAGCCCTTCGGTGTCGAAGTTGAAGTGGTTGAAGTAGGTCAGGTCCAGCTCGAACCTCCCCTCGGGAAGGAGGCGGATCAGGCGCCGCATGGCGTCGCGGAAGCGCGCGGGATCGCCGTATGGCGCGAGCCCCATCACCTTCCACTCGTCCGAATCGGAGGTGTACCCCAGGAACTCCGTGAGGGCAGAGTAGTAGCTGCCGAGCGACTGGGGGAAGTCGATGGTCTGGAAAGTCTCGAGCCGTCCGCCGCGGCCACGCTTCCAGGTCGTGGAGTTGCGCTCGCCGTAGGCGTCCGCGGTGAAGATCGCCGCTTCGTCGAAAGGGGACAGATAGAAGGCGTTGGCGGCATGGGCATCGTGATGCGTGACGTGGTGGATCCGCGCGGTCGCCCCGCGCGCCCGGAACACCTGCTCCGTGCTCTCGATCTCGAGCGGCATGAGGCGCCCGAACAGGTGGTTCGGCACCGAGTACAGCCACTCCCCCGCGTAGCGCAGGCGCTCGGAGAACCCCCCGCGGTACCGCGATGCCACGTTGATCCCCGGGTTCCAGCCGATCGCGATGTGGTCGACCGCCGACAGCGGGATCCCCTCGGCCTGCAGGCAGAGCCGGATGGCGCCCACGGGAAAGGCGCGCGAGTACTTGCGGCGGTCCAGCCGCTCCTCCGGGCATGCCACGCGGATCTCGCCATCCTTGATGAGAGCCGCGCTGGTGAGCCAGCCGGAGTTGTGGATGCCCAGGATATACATGCGCGGATCACTCCTTCGAGATCGCGGCGAGCGGCCGCGGACCGGCGGTGGCGCCCCCTCGCTCGGGAGCCCCCACGCCGACCGCCAGCCCCACCCCGGCGAAGTAGAGGGGGAGGATGAGTTCGTTGTCGACGAACGGTTTCTGGAAGAAGCAGATGACGGCCAGCGCCGCAGTCGAGGCCAGCATGGCGTTGCCGAGCGTCACGGCGAGCGTCGTGGGGGCGGAGCGCTGGCGCCAGAGCGCCGCCACGATCGACAGCGTCCAGGCCGCGAAGAGGAGCATGCCGATCGCCCCGAACTCCGCCATGACCTCGATGTACCAGGAGTGCGGCGAGCGCGCAAGGCGCTGGCCGCCCACCCGATACGCCGCGGATGGATACGCTCCGAGACCGTGGCCGATGATCGGCGCGGCGCGGAAGACCTCGGGCGCGGCCTTGTACATCTCGATTCGTGTGTAGGCCGAGTTGTCGAGCCCCTCGGTCCCCTCCTGGCCCAGGAAGGTCTCGTTGAACCGATCGGCGACGATGCTCGGCAGCAGCAACGGTCCCACCAGCAACGCCAGAATGGTCACCCCGACGAGCATCCCTCGGTGGCGGAGCAACCCCAGCACCGCGAACCCGACGACCGCGGCGACGATCGAGCCACGGCTGAGCGCGTTCGCCAGGCAGGTCAGCACCACGAGCGCTCCGCCCGCTCCGACGAGACGCGCCAGAGGCGGGAAGGAACCCGCGGCGAGAGCGAGAAAGCCGGGCAATGCCAGCGCCAGAAACGCGCCGAAGCTGTTCGGCTGGCCGAACATCCCGGCACTGCGGATGCGGGTGGGATCCGCGCCGCCGGCCACCTTGGCGAGGTGTCCGCTCAGCGCCCACAGAGAGACCAGCAAGGCAGCGGCGAGCAGCGTGCCGGCAAGGAAGCGTCGCGACCGCTCCCCCTGACGCGCCGCCTCCGCACCGAGAGAGAGCGGCACCACCACGGCAGCCATGTTGATCCAGAAATCGAGCGACTGGCCGATAGGAATGCTGTGGCAGTAGTAGGCCGTGACGACACTGAGGAGCATCCAGGCGAAGACCACGATGGTCAGAGGGAAGATGGCACCGGCGCCGCTGCGCTGGACCTCGCGCCCGGGGAGGTGCGGCCGAAAGGTGATGAGTGCCAGCAGCGCCAGCAGCATCAGGTTGCGCGCGTTCAGCGCCGGCACGCCGAGGACCTGATTCGACAGCAGGTCGAGGAAAGGGAGCATGAGGAAGTAGAACGCCGCGCCGAGGTGGAACGACCGGCGCCCGAACAGGTACGCCCCGAGCCCGACCGGCAGCACCAGCAGCGGGCGGGCCGCGGGGAGGAACCTCGCAACGAGCGCCAGTGCGACGATCACAGCGCCGAGCAGCAAGGCTTCGGACCGATCGGCTCCGCGGGCGTCCTCGGGTGGGTCTGCCGCCCGGGCGGAATCCGGACGTCCCGCCCACCCGGGCCGGCGAGGGGCGAGCCGCAGGGGCGTCGTCCCGGGCCTCAAGCGGTCCCTCCCGCGCCTACCGCCTCGGCGTGACCGGGAGGGCCCGCCACGCCCAGATACACCTCGGTCATCCTTGCCGCCATGCGCTCCACGGTGAACAGTGCCTCGGCGCGCCGCCTCCCCTCGCGGCCAAACGCCTCGAGCCGCGCGCGGTCGGCGAGCAGATCTCCACACGCCCGGGCCATCGCGGCGGGATCCGCGGGCGGCACGAGCAGGCCATCCACGCCGTCGCGGACCACCTCGGGGTTCCCGCCGACCCGGGTCGCTACCACGGGGCGCGCCGCCGCGAGCGCCTCGAGCAGCGCGTTCGACATCCCTTCGCTGTCGCTGGGCTGCACGAAGAGGTCGAGTCGCTTGAGGACCGACGGCACATCGGTGCGGACGCCGAGAAAGTGCACCGCCCGGCCGAGGCCAACCTCGTGCACCCGTCGACCGAGCGACTCGCGCAGCAACCCGCCGCCGATCAGCAGGAGCTGCGCCTCGGGGTGGCGGGCGCGGATGGCGGGCATCGCCTCGATCAGGGTGCGGTGCCCCTTGATCGGGTTCAGGTGGCCGACCGTGCCGATCCACGGTCCCCTTCCCTGCGGCAGGTCCGTGGCCGGCGCCGCGCGATCGATGCGCCTCAGGTCGATGCCGTTGTAGACCGTCAGCACCTTCGCCGGATCGACGCGCTCGGCGCGAAGGCAAGCCTGTCGCGCAGCCTCGGACGGCGTCACGATCCGGTCGGTCCACAGGTTCGCGACCCGATAGGCACGGGTGCGGCGCCAGGCGTCCTGCGAGGTATCCATCCGCCGGCTGGTCACTACGGCAGGCGCACCGCCCAGGCGCGCCATCAGCGAGCCGAAGACATCCGCGCTGAACAGGTAGGTGTGGACGACATCGGGGCGAAACCGCCGCACGTGCCGGACCAGAGCCGCGAGCCGCGGCAGGAACGCCGGATGATAGAGAATCGGCAGCCGCAGATCGTGCACCGGCACGCCGAGCGCCTCCACCTCCGGCACCAGCCCCCCGACTTTCTGCAGGCAACAGACCTCGATGGAAAAGCGCTGGCGATCGAGCCCGCGCAGCAGCTCGACCAGGTGCGTCGGGGTGCCCGCGTTTTGCAGCGTGCCGATTACGAAGAGTAGCCTCATGCGGCGCTGCGGCTCCCCGTCCGCGGTCGCGCCCGCTCGACCCCGGCGGCCGCCTGGACGCGCACCGCCTCCAGCAGGATCTGCGCGCCCAGCCTCGACGCCAGCGGCACCCCTCCCAGCGGTTCCAGGAGGGCGGCCAGCCGGTCGCTTCCCCACGGCCAGAGACGGTCGAGCGGGAAGAAGACGAAGTGCGTGAAGCGGCCACGCGAGGGCGTGAGGCCTACCTGCCGGAGCGTCCGGCGCAACGCCCCGGCGCGCACCGGGCGCGAGTGGACTGCCTGCAGGGGCGCTCGCGGATCGCGCCGCAGCAGGAGGGCGCGCAGCCGCTGCGGCAAGGCGTCGAACGCCTCGCCGGCAAGTGCGTGCGGGGAGATGGACGACGGCACGCTCAGCAACAGGCGCCCGCCCGAGCGCAGCACTCTCGCCGCCTCCTCCAGGAAGCGCAGCGGCCGCGGCAGATACTCCAGCACCCCGACGGCGATCACCAGGTCCACGCTCGCGGTCCGGAACGGCAGGCTCTCGGCGTCCGCGCAGGCGATGCCGGCCGTGACCCGCGCCTTGAGCGCTCGCTCCCGCGCGCCGGCTGCCATGCGGGGCGAGAGGTCGCAGCCGAAGTAGTGGTATCCGGAGCCCACGACCTGTGCGACCAGGCTGCCGGCGCCGCAACCCACCTCGAGCAGCTTCGCACCCTGCGCCGCGCCCGCCGTCCTCACGAGCCAGGACGACTGGCGACGGAATCCCGGCTGCGACTCCCGCTCCCGCTGGTAGCGCTCGGCGCTCTCGTCGAAGATCCCCTGGACCTGCCGCTTGAAGGCGGCCGGATCGCGCGGCTCAGGCATGGCACCCCTCGCTCACGGGAAGATCCTCCGCAGCAGGTGGTCGTACAGGCCGGACACCTCCACCGCGAAGAGCGCGGGAGAGAAAGTCCCCCAGGGCGTCTCCGCGGTTGCCTCCCCGATCCCCTTGCGCCGCAGGCGTAGCGGCGAGGCGTCCGGCGTATTGCTTCCCGGCACCGTGGTGAAGGCCAACCGGTACCCGGCGTGGGCCGTCGCCTGCGTCACCCTCTCGTCGTGATCCCCAGACGGATAGGCGATGGCGGCGATCGGCACGCCCAGCTCCTCCTCCAGTCGGCGGCGCGACTCCACCAGTTCCCTGGCGAGGTCGGCGCTGCCCAGACGCGTCAGGTGCAGATGACGGACGGTGTGCGAGCCGACATCGATTCCGCGCCCCGTCGCCTCCCGCACTCCGTTCCAGTCGAGCGGGCCGTCGTTGCGTGGATCAGGAGTTCGCCAACTCTCCCAGAGCGCCAGGATGGCCTCGCGTTCCTCGACCGGCAGGCGCTCGAGCCAGCGATGCAGGCGCACAAAAGCGCGGCGTCGCGCGCGCGCTCCCCCCGCCTCGAGCGGCAGCGCCTCGCCGCCGGGGAGCGCCAGGGACCGGCGTGCCGGGTCCTCCACGATCCGCTTCAGCCGCTCCCAGGGGAAACGCGCGCCGGTCGACACGGCCGCGGTGGCGACGAACAGCGCCGCGCGCAGTCCGGCCTGCTCGAGCTCCGGCACCCCCTCGGTGAGATTGTCGCGGTACCCGTCGTCGAAGGTGATCAGGACGCTCATCCCCGCGCGGCGTTCTTCCCCGGTCAGAAAGCGCTCGGCACCCTTGAGGTCAAGGGTGCTGAACTCGCGGGCCAGCAGCCGCACCTGGCCGGCGAACGAGCGGCGCCTCACCCCGAGCGCGTAGGTGACCTCGGCGTCGCCGTCGGGGATGATCCGATGGTAGCGCAGTACCCGCAGCTCCCCTGCCGGGAGGCGCCGGGCCCGCCAGCGGCGGTAGGCCCGCACGCCGCCGAGATGGTAGAGGGGGACCGCGCCGAGCCAGCGGATGCAGTGCAGCAGCATCGCGACCCCTTCACGCGCCGCCGCGGCGGCCGGGATGGCGGGTGGCGCCGGCAGCGGCACGGAACGTGGACCTTCCGCCGTCGCGACGGGCATCCGGCGTGCGTCTGCCGGCGGCTGCACGGTCCGCGCGCGACTCACGCGCGGTACCGCGGGAAGAAGCCCGGATCGACCGGCGGGGCGGCGGCGTCGCGTCCCGCCGCCGCCGCGGCGCACAAGCGCTCGTAGGCCTCCGGAAGATGGATCGCGCTGCCCGTCCAGAAGTCGAGATGCAGCGGCGAGAACGAGGTCTTGAACTGGAACAGCGAATCGCCGGCGCTTCGCCCCCCGCCCAGATGGAACGTTTTTGTACCGCGGGACCGGGCCCAGAGCGCAATCTCGTGCAGCAGCAGGTTGTTGGCGCCCGGCACGGGGCGGGTCCCGCTGCTCCCCGAGAAGTGGTAGTGGGCGTGCGGTCCGCGGTGCAGGATCAGCGCGGCGCTCACGACCTCCTCCCCCTGCAGCGCAACGAACAGCGACACCATCCCCCGCAGTTCCTCGAACGTGCTGCGGAAGAACTCCAGGGGATAGTGGTACGACGAGGCCGCCTGGTTGCGGCGCATCGTCTCCAGATAGCTGCGGTGGAACGATTCGAGGTGCCGGAGGCCGGTGTCCTCCTCGACCCGCACGCCGGCGCGCTGCGCGCTGCGCACGCTGCTCCGGGCCGAGCGGCTCATCCTGCCCCACAGCGTCTCCGGGTCGTCGCGCAGGTCCCACACGACGGTCTGGCTCCGCCGCAGGAGTTCCAGGCCCGGCTGCTCTCCGAGATGATTCTGCAGCACCGGATGAAAGCGGACGAACTCGGCCACCACGCCGCGCCGCGCGAACTCGCAGGCCGCGAGGTCCCGGTAGCGCGCCAGCAGCGCCGCGCTCTGTTCACCGCGCGTGAACGCCGGCCCGCCGTACCCGTAGGGGGTCGAGACGTCGGACAGTGCCTCGCCGATCCCGGCGCGGTTCAGCAGTCCGCCATCGATTGAGCGCACCAGGAACGGGAGCATCAGGACGCCGCCACCCTCCCGGACCACGAGACAGACCGGCTCCCCATCGCCGTTCGAGCGCAGCACCCGGGCATATCCCGGGTGGTAGTAGACGTCCGCGTCCGGCATCCCTTCGAAGGCACGGAGCCAGCGCTCGCTTCCCGCGGCGGACAAGTCGTTCCACTCCCAGGCCGGACTGCTCGGCTCGGGGCCGGCGGCGGCGGCGCAGGAGGAAGGGTCAGCAATCATCGAGGCTGCGCTCCACGAACACCCGCCGGACCGTCAGCAGGAGGATGCGCAGATCCTCCCCCAGGCCGCAGCGCTCGACGTACTCGATATCGAGGCGGATCCGCTCCGGCCACGGCAGGTTGTTGCGGCCGCTGATCTGCGCCAGTCCCGTGATCCCCTGGGGAACTTCCAGTCGTCGCCGTTCCCACGCCGTGTACGCCTCGACCTGCTCCGGGATGGTCGGCCGCGGGCCCACGAGGCTCATGTCGCCTCGCAGGACGTTCAGCAGCTGGGGGATCTCGTCGAGACCCAGTTGCCGCATGCGGCGGCCGAAGGGAGTGATGGCGGGGTCGTCGGTTGGCACGGGGAGGTCGACGTGCACCCTCCCGGCGGGATCCGACTTGGCGCCCACCCGCATCGTGCGGAACTTGAACAGAGTGAACCGGCGCCCGGCGCGCCCCACTCGAACCTGGCGGAACAGCACCGGTCCGGGGGACCCGCAGCGAATCCCGATGGCGATCACGGCCGTGAGTGGGAGCAGCAACACCAGTCCGAGCGCCGCGCAGGAGGCGTCGAGCACGCGCTTCGCGCCGGGATAGGCGATCCGGTCGCGGCGCGCCGCCGACCGTAGCGTCTCGATCGTCTCGTCGCTCACGCTCGCCCTTTCACGCCTTCTCCTGCGCCGGGCCCGCCGCGCGGGCCGTGGAGGGAACGGCAGCCGCCCGCAGCAGGGCGGCCTGGTAGCGCGAGTAGACCGCATCCCAGGAGAACAGCGCCGACGCCGCCACGGCCGACGTCCGTGGCGGTGCACCCCTGCGGTAGACCTTGCGAATCGCCTCCGCCATCGCCTCCGGATCGTCCGGCGGCACCGCCACCCCTCCGCCACAGCGCGTCAAGGCGTCCGACATGTCTCCGGGTCCCGTGCAGACGATCGACCGGCCGGTCCCGAGATAGTCGAGGAAGCGGTTGGACAGCGCGACCGGCGTATAGAAGGCCGGAATGTGGCAGACCAGGAGATCGGCGGCGGCGTAGAACTGGCCGACCTGGCGACGCGGCACCGTGTCCCGGAACTCGACGTTCGCGAGGCCGAGTGTCCGCGCGCGCTGTTCCAGCGCCGCGCGGCCGTCCCCGTCGCCGACGATGAGAAACCTGAGGTCGCGCTCGCCGCGCAAGCGCGCGGCCGCGTCGATCAGCACCTCGAGGTGATCGGACGGGCCGATCGACCCGGCCTGCACCACCAGGAAACCGGCCTCGATCCCGAGGGCCCGGCGTCCCACGGGCGGATCCGGCAGGTCACGGAACGCCGCCGGGTCGAATCCGTTGGTCACCACGTCGATGCGGTTCGCGGCCACCCCCGCCTCCTCCACCAGGTAACGTCCGATGCCGGGGGTGACGGCGAGCAGGCGCCTCGCATGGCGGTAGAGAAAGCGCTCCAGACCCTCGGCCGCGGCAATGACGCGGCGGCCTCGCAGCGCACCCAGGCGCACGGCCGCCTGCGGCCAGAGGTCGCGCACCTCGAAGACGAGCGGCGCCCGGTAGAGACGGGACAGGAGCCAGCCGGAGATCCCGGCCGTGAGCGGCGGCGACGTCGCCAGGACCAGGTCGTAGCCTCGCCACTCGAACAGCGCCAGCAGCGAGGTCAGGTTGAAGCTCGCGTAGTGGAGCAGGCGACCCCGGTTGCTCTCGCGATAGTGCGGGTAGGCCCAGACGCGCAGCACGCGCATGCCGCCGAGAATCTCCCGCACCCGGACGCGGCCGCGATACGCCGGAGGCACGCGCCGCACGGAGTTGTCGACCATCCCGGTCACCAGGGTCACGTCGTGTCCGTCCGCGACCAGCCGTCGGCCGAGCTCGTGCAGGCGGGCGCTCCCCGCCTGCTCCGGAGTGAAGAAGTACTGGGCGACGATGAGGATCCTCATCCCCGACCCTCCCCGCCAGGGAGACGCACGGTCCAGCGCACCACCTCGAACGCCTCCGCGAACCGGGCCCCGAGCTGGGCGCCGCGCACTAGCGCCAGACCCCGCAGGAACTCGGGGTCCGCATACGAGCGGCCCCGCTGCGACTCGTAGCAGGCGAGCGCCCGGATCTTGGTCTCCAGGTGCGCCTCGCTCACCTCGTAGAGGAGGGCGGCGCTCGCCGAGAGGTTGTTCCACGGCAGCTCGTACCCGATCAGGGTGCGATCCTTGAAAGCGCGCACCCCTTCGCGATGGATCGTCTCGTGGTCCTGATGCACGTCCTGGCTCGAGGGAAGCAGGACCAGTCCCGGATTCACCTCCCGGCGCAAGCGGATCAGATCCTCGAGAATCGGCTGGCGCGCCACCGGGAACTCCCGCACCTCGTAACGCCGCAGGTGCAGCCGTTCCGGGAGGATCCCGAGCGCCGCCGTCGCCCGCCGCATCTCCCCTTCGAGCACGTCGCGCGGGAACCCCGCCGGCACCGATTTCTCGCAGGTCGAGAAGGCCGCGTAGTGCACTTCCCACCCTTCCTCGATCAGGCGGGCCAGGGTCGCGCCGGCGCCGAACTCCCCGTCGTCGGTGTGCGGGGCGAGCACGAGCGCACGCTCAGGCATGGTGCACCACCGCCACGGGGGCCCCGGAGGCCTGCGGAGCGGCGGCGCGCAGCAGCTCGCCGGCGCCCGCGCCAAGGTGAAACAGCAGGTCGAGCGCGGACAGGTTCGGCTCGAAGGGGAGCGTCCCCTGGCGATAGACCGGGTGGGCAAACTCCTGGTACGCCACGCGCACGCCGGCGGCCGCGAACACCTCCTCCTCGAGGTAGGTCCGGCTGCCGCCCATGCCGGCCAGGTACACGCTCCCTCCGACCTTCCGGCAGAGATCGAGCAGGAGGCGGCTCTTGTCGCCGCTGCCGCCGATCTCGCTGCTGCGAACCACGGTCGTCGAGATCCCGAGCGCGCTCCGCATGCAGGCGAGCAGCGCGAGATCGAGATCGACGAGCCGCGCGTGCGGCTCGGAGTAGATCGCCTCGATCTCCGGGGCGAGGCGGGGGAAGTGCGGCGCGGCGCCGTAGTGCTGCCGCAGGGTCCGCAGGTGCTTCTCGCGCCACCGGGGGTTCTCGCGCTCCGCGATCTCGACGGCCAGGATCGGTTCTCCCTCCCGCCCGTGGGTGCGGACGGGGACGGTCAGCCAGCTGCGGCGGCCGTCGGCCAGCCGGATCTCGTTGCGGTTGATCCGGTTGTGATGGGTGTAAGCGACATGGTCGAGGACGATGAACAGATCCGCCAGGAGCATCTTGTGGAAGTACCCGCTCCACGGAGCGAAGAGCGGCTGATGAATGGCGACGATCACGACGGAATCCGTGTCGCGGGGGGCGCCGCCGCGGACGCCGCATCCGCCGGCGCCAGCGCCGCAGTCCCGAGTGGGAGGGTGAGCACGGTCACCTCGGGGGGACAGAGCAGACGCAGCGGGATGAAGGAGGTGCCGAGGCCGCGATTGACGTAGAGCGGAAAGCCGCCGTACTCGAACAGCCCCCCAGCGTAGTGCGTCCCGATCTCGGTACCGGTGTAGAGCGCCCCCAGGAACGGCAGCCGTATCTGCCCCCCCTGCGTGTGGCCGGTCAGCACCAGGTCGATTCCACCTGCCCCCTGGGCCGCGAGGTCGAGCACGATGTCGGGGTTGTGGGCCAGCAGCACCCGCAGCGGTCTGACGGCAGCCGAGGGGTCGGCCCAGTCGCGCAGCGGGCGTTCGCAGCGCCAGCGCGGCGCGCGCGCATCGAACCCGGTCAGGTCGGCCCCACCCAGGCGCGCTCCGTCGGCGGCGCGCGCCACGCTCCAGGCGGAGAACCAGCGTTCGTCCCCGCCTCCCTTGGCGCAGATCCCCGCCGCGCCGCCACGCGGCCGATCGGCCGCCGGATCGAGACCCTCGAGCGACCAGGCGTCTGGCTCCGGGTCGGCCGCCTTCCAGACCCGCGCTCGTACCCGGTTGGCGGCGGGGAGCGATTCGACCCGGAGGCGATAGGCGAGCGCCGTTCCCGGCGCAAAGTCCGGGCCATTGAAGACGTCACCCAGCAGCGCGGCGCGCGCCGGTCCCAGCCGGCGAAGGTGGAAGCGGTGCCGATCCTGATGACGCACCAGGGCGTACGCCTCGGTCGGATCACTCGTCGAGGCGTACGCCAGGATTCCAACGTAGTCGAACTCATCCGCGAACCGCAGCTGGCCGGTGACGTCGTAGTCGTGCCAGTCGTCGGCGCCGGGTTCGGCCTCCACCAGCGGCGAGAACAGGCCGGCCGAGCGGACGCGCAGCCACGGAGCGCCGTCGCGCACGATCGCCTCGAAGCGCGCCGTCGTCGGGCCCGCACCGAACAGGCTGATGGCCCGCCCATCCAGCGCCAGTGCGATCTCCTCGTTGTAGAGCAACCTCACCCGACTCCCCTCCAGCGCCTCACGCAACATGCCGACGTGATGGCGTTCCGACTCCCCCACCACCCAGTAGATCCCGTACCGCGCCGGCAACCCCTCCAGGAATCTAATCGCGGCGTCGAGGTAACGCTCCCCCCGACCCTCCCGAAACTCCAGGAGATCCCCGGTCACCGCGACCAGGTCGGGGGATGCCGCGGCGATCAGACTCGCCGCCTGCCGCTCGCGGGCACCGACCCCGCCGAAATCGACGTCCGAGATCTGCACCAGGCGCAGGCGCGTGCCCTCCCCAGGCAGGTCGACCACCTCCCGCACGACGTGGCGCGCTTCCCAGCCGCCGGCATAGAGGAGAATCCCCGCCAGAGCCAGAACGCCAGCTCCGGCGAACCGCCCTGCGAGGGTCAGAGGGCGGAACCCTGAATGCGGTTCCCGTCGAGCCAGCGCAGCAACTCCTCGCGCTTGTAGCGCAACGAGGAACGATCGCCGCTCCCGACCCGGTAGGCGGGGATCTCGCTCCGGCGCGTGAGATCCCAGAGCTTGGTGCGTCCGATCTTGAGCAATCGCTGCGCCTCACGCGCCGTCAAGATCTCGTCCTCGACGGCGGGCTCCCGGTCGGAGCCGCGCGTCGCGACGCGCGAGGCGGCAAGCGCCCGTGTCTCGGTCCAGTTTCTCGCTTGTGTCATCGTCCCACCCCCACGGAGCGCGAGGCCGGAGCGGTCAGCGCCGCCCTTATGGCCGCCGCGGACTGCTGGATGTCGCTCACGGTTTCGGTGACCCGGTCGACCTGATCCATCGTCATGTGCGTGAACAACGGCAGGCACAGCACGCGCTCCACGACTCGATCCGTGCGGGCGGCCTCGCCCTGGGTCTCGGGCCGATTGACGTAGATTCGCTGCCGGTGGAGCGGCGGGTAGAAGTAGCGCCGGCAGCCGATGTTCTCGGCCTTGAGCGCGGTTGCCAGCTCCGAGACATGCAGGCCGAACAGGTCCGGCTCGACCGTCATGGCGAAGTAGTTGAACGTCGAACGATCCCCGGGGAGGATCTCCTGGAAGCCGACGCCGGGCAGCGAGCGCAGGCGTTCCCGGTAGCGAGCCACGAGCTCGGTGCGCCTGGCGATCGCACCGTCCAGCTTCTGGAGCCCCGCGAGAGCGAACGCGGCATGCACCTCGCTCATGCGAGCGTTCAGGCCGGCGAACTCGCAATCGTAGTCACCGGGGTTGCCGTAGTTGCGCCCCACCTTCAGGCGGCGCGCCACCTCCTCGTCGTGGACGGTGATGATCCCTCCCTCCCCCGCCGCGACCAGCTTGGTCGGTGCGAGGGAGAAAACCGCGACATCGGCAAAGTGCGACACCGACTTCCCCTGCTGCTGCGCCCCGAGCGCGTGCGCCGCATCGTAGAGGATCGGGATCCGGCGCTTCTGGGCGAGGCGCCGGAGCGCGGCCCCGCGCACCGGGTTGCCGAAGATCGGCACGGCCAAGAGCGCGCCGACCTGATCGTCCAGCAGACGCCCGGCCGAATCCGGCGCCAGGTTGAAGGTATTCTCCTCGCAGTCCGCGAACTTCGGCGTCATCCGGTTCCAGTCCACGATGTGCGCCGTCGCGGGAAAGGTGAACGAAGGGAGCACGACGCGCGGCCGCCGCACCTCCAGCACCTTGAGCGCCAGCATCAGTCCCGCCGTGCAATTCGACACGGCTATCGCGTGCGGCACGCCGCAGTACTCCGCGGCCCGTTCCTCCAGCTCGCGCACGAAACGGCCGTTCGTGACCTGTGCGCTCTCCAGGATCGATCGGAGTGGCGCGTTCAACTCCTCCAGCGAAGGTAGCGTCGGCTGATTGATCGGAATCTCGGTTGCCGCTGCCGGCCTTCCCCCAAGCATCGCCGGTGTCCTCATGATGTTCCTTTCCCTCCAGGGCGAAACTCCCCCGCCCCGTGATCCCCACGATCACGTGAAATGCCGCGTCCAGCGTGTGATATCCGTGCAGCTCCGGGGCCGTGCCTCGCGGCTGGCCGGAGCGTCCGAGCCTGCCTCAGGACCCCGCGGGTCCCTGCTCGCGCCAGCGGTATGCGTAGCGGTACCCGTAGCGCATCCAGCGTCCCTCGGGCACCGCGTTCAGCACCAGACCCGCGAGCTTCTCCTCGTCGATCACCGCCAGCGCCTCGGCGACGGCCGAGCGCGGCGTTTGCTCCGCCCGCACCACCAGCACGATGTCCTCCGCCAGCGTCGCCAGCGCGCGGGTCTCCGCGAACGGCAGCAACGGCGGGCAATCTCCCACGATCCAGTCGAACTCCTCCCGCAGGCGCCGCAGCAGGGGCGCCATCCTCCCGGGCTCGAGTCGCGACAGGCTCCTCCCGGCGGACTTCCCCGCCGTGAGCACATGCAGGTGCTCGCGTCTACAATCCTGCACGGCGCCGTCGATCGTCGCGCTCTCCCGCAGGATGTCCGCGAGCCCGACGCGCCCCTGCTCCAGCAGGAACGGCTCGACCCGAGGTCGCCGCAGATCGAGATCGACCAGAAGCACTCGCCGTCCTTCCTTCTCCGCCAGCGCGAGAGCGAGGTTGGTCGCGGTGACCGTTTTCCCCTCCCCCTCCAGCGGACTGAGCACCAGGAGGACGCGACCGGCGTTGCGGGCCCGGGACTCGAGCTGCACCGCCACCTTGCGGAACTCCTCCGCCGGGTGCGCCTGGCGATCGCTCAGCATCGGCAGCATCGCGTCGTCCCGGAAGCGGTTCGTCGCCGTGGTCGTTCCTCCCCTGCCGGGACGTAACTCGCGCCGGCTCGATTCGGGTCCGCCGCCACGCTCCGCCATCTCAGGAGGTCCCCAGCCCGATGAGGAACACCAGCCAGAGCGCCGCGCGCGCCGCGCCACCGCCCCGCGGCGACTTCGTGGCGCGGATCAAGGGGACCGACGCCAGCACCGACACGGCGAACGCCTCGCGGAGTTGCTGCGGGTCACCGAAGGTCGGGTGCAGCGCCTCCGCGGCCACGACCCAGGCGCCTCCGAGCGCCAGGCCCAGCATCAGGCCGAGGCCGATGACCTGCAGCGGATCGGGGCGGTACGGAACCGTCGGCGGACGGGCGCGGTCGAGCACCACGAACTGCTCCCCCTGGCGCTCCGACTCCAGCGACTCGGCGAGCTGCGCGTCCTGCTTCTTGCGCAGCAGGGCCTGGTAGTTCTGCTTGAGGGAGTCGTAGTCGCGCGTCAGTCCGAGGAGCTCCTGCTCCCGGCGCGGGGCATTCTCGGAGCGCGCCCCGTACTTCGTCACGTCCTCGCGGCGCGCCGCCTCCTCGGCCTCGAGGTGCGCGATCTCCATGTCCACCGCGCGAATCTCCGTCCGCAGTCTCTCGTCGAACGGCCTGGCCGGGTCGGGGGTCTCCGTCGGGGGCGGGATCGCGGCTACCGTCTGCTCGAGCTCCTGGACCCTCGCCTGCAGCCGCAGCACCTCGGGGTAGCGGTCGGTGAACCGCTGTCGCAGCGTGGCGAGCTCGGCCCGCGCCGCGCGCAACTGCACGCGGGGATCGTCCGGCTTGGCGGGCTCTCCCCCCGGTGGAACCCACGAGTCGTCCGCCCGTTGCGCCTCCAGGATGGTCTTGCGATCGCGCGCCCTCTCGATCTGCATCTGGACGTCCCGCAGGCTGCGCTCCGCCCCTTCGAGCGCGCGCAGATTGGCGTCCTGCTGCGTCGGCAGCTCCTCCTGGTGCAGGCGCTTGAACTCCGCGATGTCCCCCTCCTTGAGCGTCAGCTCGGCGCTCATCCGATCCAGCTCTTCGGCGAGGAACTGCGAGGTCGCCTTCGCCTGCTGCCGGCGGCCGCGGGCGTTCTCCTCGATGAAGACGTCCGCCAGCCGGTTCGCCACCCTGGCCGCCAGCAGGGGATCCTCGCTGCGGTACGAGAGCGTGAAGCTCTTGTCCTGCTTCACCTCGAGGTCGATCAGGAGGCGCATGTGCGCGACGTACTGTTCCTGGATCCGCGGGTCGTCGCTCGGGGGAAAGAGCGACAGGTCCTGAATCACCCGCTCCAGGCGCGTGCGGCTCGTCACCTGCGCCTGGATCGTCTTCAAGTTCTGTTCGACGGAGCTGGTCACGGTCGGCTTGACGTAGTCGGTCGGGATGCTCTGGGCCTGCACCAGGATCACCGTGCTGGAGCGGTACATCTTGGGCATGTAGCGGAGCGCGACCACGGCGCCGCCGGTGCACAGCACGAGCGGCACGAGCACCTGCCAGCGCCGGCGCACCAGGATCCGCGTGAACACCCCGACCCTCCCGGAGACATCGCTCATCGTGAGACTCCCTTGGGTCCCGAGTTTCCGGCCCAGCGCACTCCGATCGAGACGCGATCATCCTGGAAAGTCCCGCCCGCGACGGCGTCGTCCGACTCCTGCTGCAGGTGCGCCGCCTCGAACGAGGCGCTCCAGGAGGCGCTGAAGGAATGCCGCACGCGCAGATTGAACTGGTCCGAGGTCAGATCGAGCGTCGTGCCGCTCTCCACGGGCTGGCGGGAGTGGGAGCGAGACGCGGAGACCCCCAGCGTGTCGTGCTCGCCGAGAGTCACGTCGAGATCCGCCGTCGCCTCCCCGGTCAACAGCGCCAGCCGCAACCCGCCGCCGGTCGTGACGTCCCGGTTCACGCCGGCGGACCAGCGCACCGAACGGGACTCACCGGCCAGCAGCAGTTCTCCCAGGATCTGGTTGCCCGCAGACAGCTCATCGAGAACCCCACCGCTCGCCGCCACGATCCATCCCAGCCGCGTCGTCAGCTGCAGGCCGCGCCGCAGCTCGAACTCGCCTCCCCCCTCCGCGATCCCGAACGACTGCGTACCAACCTCGTCGCTGGAGAAGCGCGAGGCCCGCAGGCGAGCGTCCCAGTGCTGCGCGGGCGAAACCTCGTGGGTGAACCCGACGGTCCCCTCGAGCTCGTTGCTGTCCACGAGGACCGGATCCGCATAGCGTTGTTCCGTGGCCGTCGCCGAGGTTTCGATCGTCGTCGAGCGGCCTACCTTGAACCCCAGCAGGGCGGTGAGGTCGGCGAGGGTCATCCGGGTCCGCTCCAACGGGAACGGGGTCTCGGCGGGCGCCCCCGGCGCCGGCGCCTCCCCGGGCCGCGTGCCCGTGAGGCGCGGATCCTCGCTGTGCTGATAGGTGAACGCGGTCACGGCGTGCACGCGAGCTCCTTCGCGGCTCCAGCCGCAGCGCGCGAGATGGCTCAGCGCGTTGAGGCTGTCGTCGTCCCAGAAGTACTCGTAGGTCGGCCAGTAGCCGAACTCGAACCGTGAGGCCCGGCCGCGCGCCTCGAGCGGGAGCGAGGCGCGCACCTCGGTGATGTAGTCGGACTCGGAACCGGTGGCCGTCCGCTGCGCGTTGTTGGTGTATGTCTGCAGCAGCTCCGCCGCCGGCTGGAACGACCACTCGATCGCGGATGCGGGTGCTGCGAAGGAGAGGCCCCCGGCCAGCAGCAGGGCCCGATGGGAAGCGCGGCCGCTCACGGGATCACCAGCGTGTCGCCGGGACGGAGGAGCTGGTTCGCCGCGATGTCATCCCCGGAGGTGACCTTCTTCAGGTTGATCTCGATGCGCGCCTGGCGCCCGTCGGTGTCCCGCAGCAGCACCGCGCGGTCTTTGGCGGCGTACTGCGTGAACCCTCCCGCCAGCGCCACGGCCTGGAGAATCCGGGTGCGGCCGCGGAGCGGGAAGACCCCGGGACGGGCCACTTCGCCGAGCACGTAGATCTGCAGGCTGTTGATCTCGACGACGAGCACCGAGATGTTCGGGACCGTGACGTACCCCTTGAACGCCGCGACGAGGGTGGCCTTGAGCGCCTCCGGCGTGAGCCCGGCGGCGACCACGTCGTCGATGAGCGGGAGCGTGATCCGCCCATCCGGTCGCACCGGGACCTTCGCGCCCAGCTCGGGATGTTCCGGCATGCGGATCTCGAGCAGGTCCGCGACCCCGATCACGTACTCGTCGAGCGGCTCCACCGCAGGGACGACCGAGGCAGCGCCCGCCAGCAGCAGGGTGGACAGCAGAGCGTGGCGGAGCCACCCCTCGCGCCCATCCCTTCCCTGCCGCGAGCGGTTCGGTGACCCGATCAAAGCGGTGCCCCGTCCCCCCGAAGGGAGCAAACAAACCCAATCCCGCACGCGATGCGCGGGTTGTTTTCTGTGTCCCCAGAGTCGTGCAGGCAGTGACTTCGACAAAGCTAGCCGTGGTCCTCCGGCGTGTCAAGCAACTGTTCCAGCTTCAGAGGGCATCCGGGGACGCTTTTGTACCATCGCGGGCCAGATTGAACACCCGATTCAGAGGGTCGGCCGCCCCAAACGCACGTAACCCATTGAAAATATAGAAACGGGGAGTGGGTGGAGGTCCGGAGGCTAGCGCCGGGGTACGGCGGGCGCGATGGCCTGCAAATGCCCGTCGCTATTGCGATATGCACGGCCGCACGCCGCGCAGGAGGTCTCCCCCGCCCGATCGGGGAGGCGAACCCCGCAGCGGCACATCCAGCCGATCTGGCGCGCCGGGTTGCCGACCACGAGGGCATAGGGAGGCACCGATCGGGTCACCACGGCGCCGGCGCCGACGAAGGCGTACTCCCCGATGGAGTTCCCGCAGACGATCGTGCAGTTGGCGCCCAGCGTCGCCCCGCGCCCGACGGGGGTGGCGGCAAATTCGTCGCGGCGCGACACCTCGCTGCGCGGGTTCAGCACGTTGGTGAACACCATCGACGGCCCGCAGAAGACATCGTCGGCGAGCGTGACTCCCTGATAGACCGAGACGTTGTTCTGGATCTTCACGTTGTTGCCGAGGGTGACCCCGGAGTAGATCAGGACGTTCTGGCCGAGGATGCAGCGCTCGCCGACGGTCGCATCCCGCATCACGTGCGAGAAGTGCCACACCTTGCTGCCGCGCCCGATCCGGCTGGGCAGATCGACCACCGCCGTCGGGTGCACGAAGTGATCCGGCTCCGCGACGGGGGTGAGCGAGACCGGGGTGCCGTCGCTCTCCAGCGAGCGCTGGCAGGCGGCGAGGATCTCGAGCACCCGCACGCCGTTGGCGCCATCCGTCCGCGGCCGCCGTCGCTCCGCGCGCGCCGCGAGGAACTCGATGCACTCGCGCCGCAACGGCTCGTCCGCCGAGATCTCGACCGGCGTCGCCGGCCCGGGGATCGGCTGCGGCTGGCGCCCCCGCCACTCGATCGTGTGCGGGTAGACGACCAGCTTGTGCGCCGCCTGATCGTCGAACACCGCCATCTGCCGTTCACCCACCAGCACCAGCTTCTGCTCCTTCATCGGATGGAGCCAGGAGACGAAGAGGTGCGCGCGCACGCCGCTCGGAAACTCCAGGTTGGAGACGGTGACATCGGCGATCCCCTGGTGGAGATAGCAGCCCCCGTGCGCGCTCACGCGCGACGGGCGCTCGCCGATCAGCAGCAGCAGGACGTCGATGTCATGCGGGGCGAACGACCAGAGGATGTTCTCCTCGCGCCGGAACCGTCCCAGGTTGAGGCGGTTCGAGTAGGCGTACTGGAGCTTGCCGAGCTCCCCGGCATCGACCATCTGCTTCAGCCGTTCGACCGCGGGGTGATACTCGAGCAGGTGGCCGACCATCAGGGTGCGGCCGCGGCGCTCGGCGATCTCGACCAGCTCCTGCCCCTGCGCGAGGGTCAACGCGAGCGGCTTCTCCACGAAGACGTCGCGGTCGGCGGCGAGCGCCTCCCGCACCATGGCGTAGTGCATCTCCGC
>Ga0137429_1000070_pt1 | contig 57726 bp, 38 predicted proteins | sample EasRivERMZT736_2_FD_102304 | JGI IMG/M metagenome (GOLD analysis project Ga0137429, IMG submission 102304) | Soil microbial communities from meander-bound floodplain in the East River, Colorado, USA - East River MetaG ERMZT736_2 | ecosystem: Environmental > Terrestrial > Soil > Floodplain ...
CCTTTGTCTTCTTTCTTGTTCATGATGTTTTAAGGTGTCGTGAGCCGAACCATTGTTTCAAACCGCCTTACAAGCCAAATAAATCTCCGTTACCGATAATTGTCAACCAACCGGATGGGCAGGATCCAAACATTGTTCCCATCTATGAGACCGGCGAACACGAAGGACAGCATTTCTTCAGCATGGAACTCATCGATGGCGCTGGCCTGGACCGTTACATCACCACTGCCGGGTTCTGGTTTGAACAAACACCCGGAAAGGACAAGACATCCCTCCGCGCGCGCCACGAACAAATTGCGCGCATCATGGCCAAAGTCGCTCGCGCCGTGGACTACGCCCACCAGCATGGCGTGCTGCACCGCGACATCAAGCCCAGCAACGTCGTTGTCGATCGTCAGGGCGAACCGCACCTGACGGATTTCGGCGTGGCGAAAGTGATTGGCCACGCGGGAAGCAGTCTCACCGCCAGCGGCATGATCATGGGCACACCCAGTTACATGGCGCCGGAACAGGCCGCTGGCCAGGGCAAGCGTGTCACCACCGCCGCCGACATCTACAGCCTGGGCGCGATTCTTTATGCGATGCTGACCGGCCAACCGCCGTTCCGGGCCGAAACTCCCGTCCAAACCTTGAAGCAGGTCGTCGAGCAGGAACCCAAACACCCGACCACTTTCAGCGAGGGCGTGGATCGCGACTTGGCGAACATCTGCATGAAGTGCCTTGAGAAGGAGCCGCAAGGGCGTTACCGGTCGGCGGCCGCGCTGGCCGACGACCTGGAGCGGTGGTTGCGGAAGGAGCCAATCCACGCGAGACCGGTCAAGACTGTCGAGCGTGTCTGGCGTTGGTGCCGGCGCAATCCCAAAGTCGCGGCGCTGGTCGGGTCGATAGCGGCCATGCTGGTGGTCGTTTCGATTATCTCTACCCTCGTCGCCATTCACATTCAGCGCCTCAACGACTCCATCCAGAATAGCAACCTGCGGCTCCGTGACGAGGTGCTCGAAAACCTGGTAAAGCTGTATTCCGACCCGAATACGACCTCTTACACCATCAAGGCGGAAGTCCGCCACGCCCTCGTCGGTCGCAGTCGTGTCCCGGACGTTGCCGGCAAGCCGCTGGAATTGACCTTTGTGGATTATGTATATGGGCATCCGACGAACATCTTGAATATTTTTGCGCCGATTCTCGAAGCCTTGGAGTGGGATCTTGCCCGGCGACTGCAACAACCCGTGCTCATCCACTTGCGGATGCTGCAGTCCTACGATCTCGGTTACGATGATTTGGAGACGGATAAGAAGACTTTCGGACGCGTGGGGCCCTCTTCCTTAAGTCAGCTATTGGACAAGGGAACCGGTGTTGAGTTGGTGGCCATGCAGGACCAAAAAAGGCCGTTGACGCTGGCGTTGTTCACTCGAACCAACAGCGCGCTGGCCCATGCAAAGCAGCAACAACCCGATCTCAGCCTTGTCAGTTTGTTTGCGAATCGTTCAATGGCGTTCGGGAACTCCAATTCCACCACGGGGAACTTTGTCCCGCGCTGGTTTCTTGCTGACAACGGCGTCTTCGCGACGAATCTCTCCCGCTATCTGAACCTCAAGAATCCCGCCGAAGTCATCGACGCGGTCCGAAGCAACCGCTTTGACGTGGGTGCAGTCAATTGGGAAATCCTTCGCGACAAACCAGACCTTTTGGTCGTGGCGCAATTTGAAGTTGCGGACTTGGGCCGGTGTTGGGTCGCTGGACGCGGCTTGGATCGACAGATCTTCACGGCGGTTCGCGAGAGTCTCCTGGGGATGACCAATCCTGCCATCATTGGCAAAATCGAAAGCGAATTGGACGGTTTCAAGGTCGTTGACGAAGAGGCGCTCGCTCGTCTTCGCGAGATTATGCGTGGAGCGGGCGCGTTCGATTCCCGCAACCAGCAGAAATGACAGCCATGCTTCGTTCACCACCTCTTACTCACCTATGGATAGCAAGCGTCCGCCCAGCGCCCAGATCATGCACGCCGCCTTCAACTTCAACCACACGGACTTCAAAGGAGGACAAAACGGCAGCGTCACGGGCCACGACGAAAATGCGTTCCTGACCCCATCCAGTTGGTGTTCTGAGGGCACGCTCGCGAATCGTAGCAGCCGACGTGAGAAGGCTCTCATCTCAGGCTGCCCTTTTGCCGAGGCAGTTAAATTTGACCTTCGTTACTTCGGCTGTCTTCAGACCGCTCTCCAGTTGAAAAGAGGACGCCTCAGGTTTCCAAGCCGCAGTTAGCCTGGCGACTACGTTTTCCAATGGTGAGACGAGAAAGCTTCCGAAGATTCTTTGTGACCCTTCGACGGATTTCTTTCAGTAAGAGATCGAGACTGCCATGAACATCCGTCAAACACCGTCGCCACAGCTTCTACACTCTTCTTGTAACATTTGGCCCAAACCCGGTTTGAAGGAAATGAACAAACTGACTGAACTCAAGCTTATGAAGACACCACCGCAATTCATCGCCGCGTGCGCCCTCGTCATTGCTTTGCGGCTCTCACCGTTCTCTGCTTGCGGAGCGACAGTTTCCTGGAGCGGCGGCAGCGGTGACTGGAACACCACCAGCAACTGGAGCAGCGCGCCCAACCTGCCCGGCCCCGAGGACGACGTCGTGATTGATGCGTCGGGCGAAATCACGGTGACGCACTCCAGCGGCACAAACCGCGTCAGGAGTGTCCAAACCCGGGAAGCGTTGGTTCTTTCCGGCGGGTTGCTGGTGGTTTCTAACACAATTCAAACCACCGCAAACATGTTTCTCACCGGCGGCGCACTGAGGGGCGGCACAATTACCACCACCAATGGTGCGCGGCTCTATGGCGGCAACGATGGCGGCGCGCGCAGCCGGTTGGACGGAGTGACCCTCAACGGGGAGCTGGACCTGACCGGGTACGAGGCCAACGTGACCGTGATCAACGGGCTGACGTTGAACGGCACGATCCACGTCGGCGCCAAGAGTGCCCCCCTTCTATCGCAGCCGCGTCGTGTTCGAGGGCAGCCAAACACTGGCGGGCGCCGGCACTGTCGAACTCGGCTACAACGATTGCCAGGGTTTGGGGCTGTCAGTCCCCGGCTCCACGCTGACCATTGGTCCCGGCCTCACCATCCGCAGCCAGGGTGGCTACAACTACGTCGGCGTGGGCATCTGCTCGCCCGCGACCGCGAATGTCACCCTCGTCAACCAGGGCGTCATCCGTTGCGAAGCGGGCACCATCGTGCTGGCTGGAGCGGTCGTCACCAACCTCGGCCTCTTCCAAGCCGATGGCGGGACTGTGGACGTGCGGGGCCTGCGCGGCAGCATCGGCCAGGCTCAGGCCACCAATCGTGGTCATCTCATCCTGGACGGCACCTACGTCAACGACCAGGATCGGATCTTCGTTGATTCAACTCTGACGTTGCGGGGCGCTTGGACCAACGCGGCGGTCCTCACGCTGGCGAGCAACGCGACACTCAGTCTGACCAACGGCACGTGGGCCAACCTCGGGTCCATTGTCGGCACCAACGTGACCCTCAACCTCGGTGGCAGTGCCACCGTCATGGGCGTCATTGCCTTTCCTGGCCCCGGCTCGGTGGTGAATGTGACGGGCAGCTTCACCTCCACGCAACTGCAAAGCATTAGCTATGGGAGCGGAGCGGTGTCGTTGAGGACCGGGGCCGTCATCGACAACCGGGGCCAGGTGCTGGCGCTCAATGAGATTACCGGGACGTGGTTGTTCACCGGCGGGACCATTCGCGGGGGCACTATCACCACGACCAACGGGGCTCGATTGTATGCCTATATGACGGGACAATCGGCCGTCCTGGACGGGGTGACGATCAACGGAGAGATAGATGTGTATTCCGGAGCCTGGCTGAGGGTCGTCAACGGGCTGACCTTGAACGGGACGATGTATGTGGGCTCCCAAGCGGATGCCAGCTATGTGGGATTCGTGGAATTTCAAGGCAGCCAAACGCTGGGCGGCAACGGTACGGTGGTGTTCGGTCGAAGGGACGGCAACGGACTGTTGCTCGTCGGTGCCGGGATGACGCTGACGCTGGGGCCGGCCATTACCGTGCGAGGAATTTACGGGCAACTGTTGGCTCTGTCCGGCTACCCGCAGAATGTCTCATTGGTCAACCAGGGCACCATCGCGGCGCAGGGGAGGATCGTCGTCACGGTGCAGGGCCTGACGAACTCCGGCACCTTGCACGCCGCCGGCGGGACGCTGGAAGTCAATGGGCTCCGCAACGATTTGGGCCGGTTGCAATCCAGCAGTGGCACGCTCCGAATCAATGGGGCGGTCTTCGGAGCTGCCAACATCCACATCGGACCGGGTGGAGTAATTCTTTTTCCGAGTTCCTTCACTCTGGACGACACCCACTCCTGTTCCATCCAGCAGGGAGGAACGTTCTATCTGACTTCCAATCTCTTGGGGCAAACCCGGTCCCCTGGCCTTTTTGCGGCTCCGGGCATCATCGCATTTCAAGGATCAGCAAATGGCGTCAACCCGCAGTTCCTTGAGGTCATGAGCCGGGACATTGGCCCCGACATCGCGGGATTCAGCAGTGGCTTCGCCCTGGGCACGCTCCGGCTTGCCAATAGCACCTACGTGCGCCTTGTTGACCTGTCGGATAATTCGCCCGGTTTGGCTACGGAACGAGAGGCGCTCTATGTGAACTCGGTCATTGTGCCGGGCGGTGCGACACTGGACCTCAATGGCCTTCGTCTCTATGCGCGCGCCACGCAGATCGATGGCCCGATACAAGGCGGCACGATTGAGCGGGTTGCCGATGGCGGCGCGATTGCCCAGAGCAGCCCAACGTCCGGGAACATCAGCACAGCCGGTGAATTGGACGAATGGACGTTCTTCGGCTGGGCCGACCAAACAATGGTTGTCCTGGTGGACACCGGGAGCAGCAACGTCGTGGCATCTCAGCTTCGATTTGCAGAGGTCGCCGTTCTGGATCCCACGGGCGGACTCATCAGCCGGGCGAGCAATACTGTTGCAGGGGCAATAGTGGTGCTCTCCGACATCCTGCTCCCGTTGGATGGAACGTATCGCGTCCGCGTGGACGCTCCGGCCAATCAGCCCGCGAGCACGGGGAATTATCTTGTCACTCTCTGGGAAACCACCCCGGACGTTTCCCCGCTGGTGTTGAGCCAGACCGCCCATGGCCGCATCGAAACTCCCTACAGCGTGGACCGGTGGACCTTCTCGGCGGTGGCTGGCCAACAGGTTCGCTTCGATCTCATCAACGCCTCGCTCCCATGCGTGGCTTTCAGCCTGCGCGGGCCGAATGGACCGCTGGGCTTCACCAATCTGGTCAATGATTCCGGCCTGGTGAATCTGCCGTGGGACGGCGGCTACACGCTTAGCGCCTTCAGCCTGAACGGAGCCTACGACATCGACTACGCCTTCCAACTCATCGAGACCGTCCAGAACGAACTTTCGATCGGCAACACCTTCAACGGCCAGTTCGTTGGCAGCGGTCAGGCAATGTTGTTCCGTCTGAATCTCCCCGGAGACCAACCCTTCCGCATTGTTCTGCAAAACGCGGGCGCGAACAACCGCGTCGAACTTTACTCCGCCTTCGGCTTGCCGCCCACTCGCGGCGCCTTCGCTCTCGCGGACAACCAAGGTGCCGGTTCCACCCGGCAAATCGTGGCGGACAACACCTATCCCGGAACCCACTACGTGCTCGTGTATGCCGACAGCATCGGTACGCCCGGCCCTTTCACGCTCGCCGTGCAGTCGGCCGACTTCTTCTTTACGGGGCTGCTCCCGCGACGAGCGGCATTGGCGGCCGGGCCATCATCGAGATTCAAGGCGTCGGATTCCAGTCCACCGCCCAGGTGCGACTGGAAGACAACGGCATCTCGCTTTCAGCAAGCTCTGTGAGTCGCGTGTCCTCCAGCCGCCTTGTGGCACAGTTCGATTTCTCCGCCGTTCCGCCGAACGCATACCGCATCGTTGTCACCCAGGGCGCGACCTCCGCCGGGCTTCCCTTTCAGATTTTAGGCGGCGGACAAGGCGCTCGATTTCGCGCGGAGCTGATTACGCCGTCCGGCATCTCCTTCAACACTCCGCAGACCCTCTACGTCGAGTTTGCCAACGTGGGCAACCTCCCGATGGTCGCCCCGCTGCTCGCGGTCAGGGCAGACAGCCCGGGCTTCGGTTTCGCTGAGTTTTCCCTCGACGCGCACTCGATCTCCCGCGACTTTTGGGCAGCCAGTCGGCCGTCGATTTCCTCGAAAGTCGTGAGCTTCTTCGCGACCGGCAGGATTCCTGGAGTCTTGCTTCAGGCGAGTCAAAGCGCGTGCCGATACACTTCGTCGGGTGGGCACCGCCGAACATCCTTTCAGCCAGGGGCCGAGGGGAGATCATTGGCTGGCGCGTGGTTTCAGGCGCCTCTTTATTTGGCGGATTCAAATTCTCCCTGCTCCAATTCCTCCCGCCGTCCGCCACGGGCCTCGGCGACGGCCAAACCCAGCCCGACCAGCCGCTCGACTGGTCGAGCCTCCGCACCAACGTCCCACCCCATCTCGACTCTACCGCCTGGGACGCCATCTGGATGAACTACACCAACGCCGCCGGTGGCAGTGTCTATTCGTTCTTCGGGATGCTCGAACAAAACGTGGACTACCTCTTTCGCCTTGGTTCGCTCGCCAGTTCCGTCAGCAAGATGAACGACCTCCTGGCCTTTGAACTCGCCCAGGCCGACGGCCTTCACGTGCTCCGCACGCTCGCCACCGCCACGGACGCCTACGCCCCCACGCCCGGCCTGCGCCTCAGCTTCGAGCGGAGTTTCCCGAACACCATTTCGGGACGCCACCGGATGGGCGCGCTCGGGCGCGGCTGGTCGCACAACTGGGAAGAACGCCTGGTCAAGGACGAGTTCGACGATGTGACTCTCTTCGGTCAAAACGGCTCGCAACGTCTCTTCAAGCCAGACTTGCGCGGCGGCTATCAGTCCGGCCTGGGCGACTACGGCCGGCTGGTATCGCTCCCCGGCGGCGCCTTCAGCCTGCGCGAAAAAGGCGCTCTCGAGAAGGAGTTTTACGCCGATGGCCGGCTCAACTTTGTGCTCGATCCCAACGGAAACCGCATCACCTGCGGCTACTCCGGCTCCCGGCTCACCAGCCTCGCGCATTCCTCCGGGCAACGACTCGACCTCGGCTACAACGCGCAAGGACGCATCGCCACCGTCACCGACCTCGTCGGTCGCACGACGGAATTCACCTACGACGCCAGCGGCGAACACCTCGCGGTTGCCGAGTACTACGATGGCCGCATCCTGCGCTACCAATACTTCCTGGACCCGGGCCAGCGCGGACACGCCTTGCGGGAAGTCGAGTTCCCTGACCAGTCGCACCAGTATTTCACCTACAATGCGCAGGGCCGCCTCGAAAGCATGAGCCGCGACGGCGGCTCCGAGCCGGTTTCCTTCGCCTACGACAACGCCGGGACCGTCCTCGCCACCGACGCCTTCAACCACACGTCCCGTTTCCTGTTCGACGCCCGCGGCTTGCCCGCGCGCGTGGAGAACCCCAAGGGCGAGGCGGTCGGGTTGCAGTTCGATGAGCGGTTCAACCTCACCAGCGTAATGGACCCGGCCAATCGTTCCTTCAATTACTCCTACGACCGCCAGGGCAACCTGACGGACATCCTCGACGCGCTCGGACACCGCACCCAGTTCGCCTACGAGCCGCAATTCCAGCGCCTCAGCCAGCTCATCGACGCCAACGGCAACCCGACGCGCTACCATCACGACCCGCGCGGCAATCTCACCGGCATCACCGACGCCGCCGGCAAGACCGAGAACTGGGGCTACGACGCCATCGGCACGCCAAACACCTGGACCAATCGCCGCCGCAACGCCATCCAGTATCAGTTCAATCCCACCAACGGCCTCCTGCTGGCCAAGCTCTACCCCGACAACTCGCGGGCCGACTACGAATACGACGCGCGCGACAACCTCATCGCTGCATCGAACTACACGGGCCGCATCACCCTCGATTACTACCCGACCAACGACCGCCTCCAGCGCATCACCTATCCGGGCAACCGCTGGCTCGAATACACCTACGACGATGCCGGGCGCCGCCGGACGATGACCGATCAACTCGGTTACCAACTGCGCTACGACTACGACGCCCTCGGTCGCCTGTGCAGCATCACCAACTCGGACAACATCCGAATCGTCCTCTACGAATACGACGCAGCGGGCCGGATGGCCCTCAAGACTCTCGGCAACGGTGTCTATACCACCTACACCTACGACACAGCCGGCCGGCTCGAAAAACTCACCAACGCGCTGCCGAACGGCTCAACGCTCTCCTTTTTCAACTACACTTACGACGAACGTGGCCGCCGGACGGCGATGGCAACGCACTACGGCACGTGGACCTACGGCTACGATGACCTCGGTCAACTGACCAACGCGGTGCTCGCTTCAACTGACCCGCAGATTCCGAATCAGGACTTAACCTACCTCTATGACGCGATGGGCAACCGCGTTCGCGTGGTCGAGAATGGCAGCGTCAGTGACTACACCGCGAACAATCTGAATCAATACACACAGGCTGGAGCCGCTGCGTATCTGTTCGATAACGATGGCAACCTTGCAGCAGAAAACATTGCTCAAGGAACGAACGCATTTGCCTTCGATTTTGAGAATCGCCTTGTCACTGTCTCGAAGCTAGGAGGCCTCTGGGACTACGGGTACGATGCGCTCGGTAACCGACTGCGGAGCACTGAAGGCGGCGTCACTTCATTCTCCGTGATTGACCCGGCCGGATTTGGAAACGTTGTAGGGGAATACAACAGCGCTGGTGGTCTCACCGCTCGTTACAGCCACGGCTTCGGCTTGCTCTCAAGGATCGATGATGCAGGCGATGCCGCCTACTACGCCTTCGATGCGATTGGCAGTGCGCAACAATTGACTACCTCCAACGGCGCCGTGGTTGACGAATACGCCTACGCACCTTTCGGCGCAATGATAATGGAGATGCAAACCATTCCCAATCCGTACCAATTTGTTGGAGAGATCGGGGTTGCGTCAGAATCAAATGCCTCAACCTTTATGCGAGCGCGGAACTACTCAAACAGAGATGGACGTTTTGTCAGCGAGGATCCGTTAGGCGTTTTGCCCCACAACATCAACCTCTATGAATATGCGTTTAATGATCCCGTTAACTGGGTAGACCCTACCGGACTCGATCCCATCTCTGATGCCGGTGGTTGGCTCGCTGGCACTCTAACTCTGTTTGGCGGTGCGGCAATCAAGTTCGGAGGACTAACAGTGGGGGAAATCTTGGGTGCCGGCACGCTTGCGGAGATTTCTCTGGCTGGCGGCTATGTTGTAACAGCTGGTGTTTTGGGTTACAAGTTTGGTCAGTTCCTGGTGGACATCAACCCGATCCTCGGAACCTTCTACGGAGATTTAGCGTATGATTGGTTGAATGATTTTGATTGGAATGAGACCGACTCGACGACACTCGTTCCCATCTTCGCCAGCGACCCCAACCAAAAACTCGCCCTGACCGGATTCGGAGAACACGGCTACGTCCAGTCGAGCGCGCTCATCCCTTACCGCATCGACTTCGAGAACGACACCAACGCCACGGCCCCGGCGCAAGCCGTCTTTGTCACTGACCGGCTGGCGAACACGCTCGACTGGCCGACCTTCGAGTTGACCGAGATTGGCTTCGCCGACGAACGCATCGTGCTCCCGCCGCAAACGCAGCACTTCGAGACGAACCTGCCCGTGACCTTCAACGGCGCCAGCTTCGTCGTGCAAATCCAGGCCGGGATCCGCCTCGACACCGGCGAAGTCTTCTGCACCTTCCGCTCGCTCGACCTCGATACCGACCTGCCGCCGCCTGCCACCGCCGGCTTCCTGCCGCCCGAGGACGGCACCGGCCGCGGCCAGGGCCACGTCATCTTCGTCATCCGCCCCAAGCCCGGTCTGCCCACCGGTACCGAAATCCGCAATGTCGCCCTCGTCGATTTCGACAACCGCGAAACCATCGCCACCGACCAGGTGGACCCGCACAATCCCTCCCTCGGCGTGGACCCGAACAAACAGGCCCGCGTGACCATCGACGCCGGCGCCCCCACCAGCAGCGTCACTGCGCTGCTCGCCGAAAGCGGCCGCGCTTTCTGGGTCCGCTGGTCCGGCCAGGACGACCCCAGTGGCAGCGGCATCGCCAGCTACGACGTATTCTCCTCCACCAACGGCGGCCCGTTCGGTTGCTGGCTCAAGGGCGCGACCGGCACATCCAACGCCTTCATCGGCGACTTGGGCAGCAGCTACGCCTTCTACACCATCGCCCGCGACCACGTCGGCAACGAAGAAGTTCCGCCAGTTTCCGCCCAAGCCCACACGACGATCATTTCCAACGCCCCGTTGCTCGCGCCCGTGCCGAATCAAGTGGCCAGCGTCGGCGCTGGACTGGTCATCAGCAACATGCTGCAAGGATTGCCCGCCGGTTCCTTCCTCTGGACCCTCGGCCCCCGCGCCCCGTTCGGTGCTCGCATCAACCCAACCAACGGGGTATTGCAGTGGACGCCCTCGTGTTCGCAAGGCAGCACCACGAACACCCTCACCGTCTGGGCCGCCGACCGCGCCCGCACGAACCTTAGCGATGCCATCACCTTCACCGTCGCCGTGCGCGAGTGCGTCTCCCCGCAACTCGGCCGCCTTGTTCTCGGCATCGGCGACACCGGGCGTCTGCCGATTGACCTGATTACCAGCGTGCCCCTGACGAACCTGGTCACGTTCGTTAATGTGCCCACGAACTGCTTTATCAACCTCCGTGTGGAAGCAATCTCGACACAGATTTGTTTGGCCGCCATCCAAGCCACGAACGCACCCCCTCACCCCGGCCCTCTCCCCCAAGGGGGCGAGGGAGGACCGGTCGAGGACGCGCGTGAATTCTACGAAGTCACTCTGCTCACTTGCACCAACCAGTCCCTCATCGGCACGCAGCAAGTCGCTTGGCTCGTGCTCACTGCGGCTACCAATCAGCGCTCCGCGTTCGTCCCGGTAGAAATCGGCCCCAGCATTGGCGCGCAACCGGACGGCACCGTCGCAACCAATTACGTCACCCAAGCCGGACGCGTCGTCATCGTGGGCGAAGAACCGCTGCTGGAAGCGGTCCAGTCCACGAATGGACTTGTGCAGTTCATTCTCTATGCCCAGCCGGGAACGACGAACCTCCTCGAAACGGCCGGTGAACTTCACGCACAAACTCCGTGGCTCCCGTCGGGCCAAATTGCGCCCACCAATCTCATCAACTATCTGGCTCCGGTACCGGCAACCGATCGAACGTTGTTTATACGGGCCGTCCGGCAGTAGTATTCTCTGCGACTACATTCCCGGGGGTAGGAGAGATTTGTTCAGATTCTTTGTGACCCTTCGCCGGATTTCTTTCAGTAAGAGATCGAGACTGAATGAACTCGACGCACGTCCATCTTCTCCTCGTCACCATCATCTCGATCACTGCTTTCAGCCCTGTCTCCGCAGCGAACACAGGCGCCCAGCGGTTCTTTCAGGAAGTGTTCTCCTTTTCGCTCCAGGAGTATTGGTGCGAGAATCATCTGAGCGTGACGGACGTGGACAGGGATGGGTTGCAGGACATCGTCTTGATGGCCACTTCGCTCTCGGGAACCTCCGGGCCGCCTTGGCATTATCAGTGCCGCGCCATCCTGCTCCGTGCCGAGAACGACGGGACGTTCACGGACTCCATTATCGCCGATTATCCAGGCGAATACGGCTATGCCGCCGTGGCAGCGGACTTGAACAACGATGGCGCGCCGGATTTGATTCTCCGTGAATCCTCAGCGATGCACATCCTATTGAACGACGGACACGGCGCCTTTCATGAAGTTTGGAGCGGCCAGCCTGGCTATTACAATCTGGCCGTTGTCGATGTCAATCACGACAGCTTTCTGGACATCGTCTCCGGCACTCAAACCAGCAGTGGAGGACTGCTCGAACTGTTTACAAACGAGGGCGGTGGTTCCAGTTTCACGAAGACCTGGCGGAGCCGCTACTACGGATCGGGTAACGACTCCATCAGTACTGTGCTCAGCGTGAACCTGAACAACGATGGGCAGCCGGATATTGCAGCCCGGGAAATCTACAGCGGCCTGCTGATAACTCTGCTCGGTTCCCTCACTGGAGTTCCATTTGTGGAAAAAAACGTTATGCCGTTGGGGGACCGCACTTTCGCTTTGGCGGGAGGCAATGTTAATGGAGACGCGGTCGCTGACCTGGCGGTTCACGTTGGCTGGGGCAGAGTACGTGTGTTTGTGAATCGAGGCGACGGTTCGCTGGCCGACTACTGGCAGAGCACAGATTTGGACCAGGCCGCCTTCAACCTGGCGCTGGCGGACTTCGATCAGGATGGTTTCGATGACATTTTCGTAGGCACTTTCGGGGACGGCGCGATGCGGATTTACCGAAACAATCCCGGCATCGGCTTCGACCCGTGGTGGCAGGGGAGCTTGCCGGGTGTGGGATATACCGGAACCGTCGCTGACTTGAACAGAGATGGCTACCCCGACCTGATCGCAGGCGAGAAGAACGGGATTCGCCTGTTTCTAAATCGCCTCGGGATTCCAAAGATTATGAGCATCTCCATGTCTCAAGGCTTTCCCACTCTCACCTGGACAGCGTGCAAGGGTGATAGCTATCGCGTTCAGTACAAGCTTGGGCTTGATGACACTGACTGGGTCGACCTGAAAGGTGACATAGTTGCCAGTGGCTTCATCGCCAGCAAGGCGGATAGCACCGTCGAGTCACGAATGCAGCGATTCTATCGTGTCATTGAGTTGCCATAAGGCGACGGCGGTGCCCAGGGGAAGCTAGAGAGCCAAAAGCCCTCGCCGCCATGTTCAGGCCGTGCAACCAACGAGCTGCGTTCCCAAAGGCTCGTCATCGTCTATAGCGATTGCCAAAAATAATTTCCGACCAAACCAGGAGCTAAGGCTGCTGCGCCTCACAGAGGCGCGCTCCGGGAGCGCGGGTCTGCGACCCGCAGCATGTCCAATAGGTCGCCAGGCGGAAATGAATTCTGGCAACCGCTCTATCCATGCACACGCTTCACCGGCTACAGTAGAGCTTTGTTCAGATTCTTTGTGACCCTTGGGCGGATTTCTTTCAGTAAGGGAGTGAAGCCCGGATCAATCCGGGTCAAAAGCCAATCAAACACAAATAACAAGCCTATGAAATTCTCAACGACCCTGCAGGCTGCACTGGCGCTCGGTGCGCTGTCTTCGACCTTCCCTGCGCATTCCGCCGATGGACGGGACGCCGAAGTGCTCCATCAATTCACTCTCGTCCCCACCAGTCTGGCAGCGTTCGGTTACAGCGCCGCGGAAGTCGCCGCTGCCCAGGGACGGGGATTGGCTTTCACTGACCTCCCTGCAATTGGCTCGGGCCTGCAACGTCTGAATGACAACCATTTCCTTGGTGTGACCGATCGCGGCGCCAGCTTCACGGTCGGCAGCGCGAGGTTCTTCCCGTTGCCCCAGTTCACGCCTACCATCGTCCTCTTCGAGGCCAGCCATGACCAGTTGGTGCTGGAAGGCGTCCTGCCTCTCGTTGGGCAATCCGGCTCCGGCGTCACGGGCATCCCCAATAGCGCGACCGAAGACAGTTCGCCGTTCCTCGATCCAGCCACTCCGCTGCCCTTCAACCCCAGCGGCATGGACATTGAGGATGTTCACACTCTGCCGAGCGGCCGATTCATCCTGGTCGAGGAGTACAGTCCATCGGTGGTCATCGCCGATCCGAACGGCCTCGTGGTGTGCCGTTACACACCCGCCAGCAAAACATTGGCGGGGGCGGACTATCCGATCGTTAATACGCTGCCGGACGTGCTGAAGAATCGCCGGGCGAATCGGGGCTTCGAGGTAATCCCTGTCTCGGCTGACGGACGCACCGCTTATACCGTGACCCAGAGCCCGCTGGGCTCCACCGCCGCCGGCAGTCCCTACCGCGATTCGCGAATCGTGCGCGTGCTGCGAATGGACGTCAGCAATCCGCTCAATCTACAAGTCACCGGCCAGTTCGCCGTGCAGATGAGTCCGGCAGGGGATTACCCTGTTGGCAACGCCCAACGCGATCTCAAGATCAGCGCGGCGGCGTGGGTGGCTCAAGACAGACTCCTGCTGCTGGAGCTGAACGACGTGGCGGGCATTGGTGGCGCGCGGCTGATTCTCGTGGACTTGCGTCGTGCCTCCAATTTTCATGGCTTGCCGGTCAGCGACACGCTCGATCTGGAGGACGTGACCAAGGGGCCGGCCTTCCTTGGCATCACGCCCGCAACCTCGACTGTGATTTACGAGCAGTTCGAAACGGATGCCGTCCGTCTGCTGCCCTCAGGCAAACTGGAAGGGCTCAGTATTCTCAACGCCAACCTGGTGGCCATCAGCAACGACAACGATTTCGGCATCGGCGACATTCCGGGGACCCGGTCCTCCGTCACCGTTCTTCGTTTGAGCGAGCGACTGCCGTTGGACTGATGCCAGGAGTCTTCACCTGCTCCTTTGTCGGGCAGCAGAACCCGGAACGAACCAGCGTGTGCTGCCTTGAGCAGGTATGTGCTTAAGGCAGTTCACGTTCGCGTCGGGCACCGCCAGACGGTGTGCCTACTTCAACCCCCGGCCATGCTGGCGGAGGATTGGGGGAACTCATTGTGCCGGTGTCCATGTCTGCTGGATAGGCTGGCGCCCCACGGTCTGAATCTGAATACGTCGCACACCCGGTTGCCAACCAGGCTAAGGCCATCAAAGCAAGTAGCGTTTTCATATCTCATCTCTTGTTCATGCCTGAGGCAATCTCAACTAGGGTTTAGCCCGCAGTACCCGCCTCCTGAAGCAGTAGGCGCGTGTTGCCATTACCACCTTTGGATGGGCGCCGGAAAGCTCCGAACGTGCTGACAGGAATGTCGGCGTTACGTTGTAGCGCCGGTTTTCCTGCCGGCCAGTGGGTGAGACTTGCAGGCTTTCCGTCTCGCATTGGTGGGACTACCACGGGTTTGTTGCCCAGAGCATCTCAGGGAGGGCGAGCGTCCTCGCGAGCCGGCTTGTTCAAAAATCACGGGCAAAACAGGGCTCGTCAGGAGCCTCGCCCTCCCCGAACATCGCAGCCGCCATTTTGGCAACACGTCCTCGAGATGCGCCCCCGTGCGAACACGCGGCAATCTCTCCATTGCTTTCAGGCCCTGGGCATGGTATGCACCCCACGTTCCTAATGGTTCATGTGCTCATCGCAGCCGGAGGTGGTGGCTAGCGTTTTGCATCGTTGTTGCCACGGGCTCCGGCGAATCCATGCTTCGATGCATGGATTACAATCACCTCCACCGGACGTAACCCGAGTGGACGGCTGTTGTCTTATCATGACGTACCTGATGAAAAGATTCATTTTGCGGGGGAGAGTTGTAGCTCCGACAATTCTGTTCTTATTCGTATGTGGTCCCGCCAGCGCGCAATTCACGCTGGATCGGGAACCGCCCGGTCCCTCGACCCGCCGTACCGGGCTGGCCATTACGGAAATCATGTACAATCCGCGTCCGGTGCCGGGAGTATCCACCAATCTCACGCACGAGTTCATTGAACTCTTTAACTCCAAGCCTTGGGATGAGGACATCGGAGGATTCAGCCTTACCGGCTCGGTGCACTACGTTTTCCCCCCGGATACCATCCTGCGCTCCGGTGAGTATCTGGCTGTGGCCCGCGTGCCGGGGTTAATCCAGACCAACTACGGCATCACAAATGTGTTTGGCCCCTGGGACGGAGCGAGCACGAATCGACTGCCAACCGAACAAGGCGTCGTGCAGTTGCGCAATCGCCAGGGCGCCTTGTTGCTTGAAATAAACTACATGGACTCGCCGCCGTGGCCTGAGGCCGCCGATGGCACCGGGCATTCTCTTTCGATGGTGCGGCCATCTTTTGGCGAGGATGACTTTCGGGCCTGGGCCGAGAGTGACAGTGTCGGCGGCTCGCCCGGAGGCGCGGAGCCTCTCACGCAAGATCCACTCGCCGCCATCTTCATCAATGAATGGCAGAACCACAGCGATCCGGTCGATTGGATCGAGCTTTACAACCACAGCAATGCAGCGGTGGATATGTCCGGCGCGCGCCTGAGCGACAATCCAGCCGGCTCGAATTCCTTTCGGATACCGAATGGCACAATCATTCCCGCGCGCGGCTTTCTTGATTACGATCAGGACGAACTCGGTTTCCAATTGTTTGCCGGCGGCGAAACCATTTTTCTTTGGAACTCGAACCAGACGCGCGTCATCGATGTGATTGATTTTCGCGGCGCCTCAAACAACGTCGCGCAAGGGCGCTGGCCGGACGGCGGGCCGAACATCTATGGCATGTCGATGAACTCGCGCGGCGGACCGAACCGTCCTCCCATGCGCTATGGCGTGGTCATCAACGAGATCATGTATAATCCAATTTCGGGGAACACGGATGACGAATACGTCGAGATCTACAATCGGAGTGGCGTTTCCGTGAACATCACCAATTGGGACTTTATCATCGGTATTACCTACACGTTTCCCAGCAACGGGCCTCCGATGCCGCCCGGCGCTTACTGGGTGCTTGCGAGAAATCCCACCAACCTCTTCAACATCTACACAAACCTGACTACAAACAACACCTTTGGACCCTATGGCGGCACGCTGGCCAATGGGGGCGAGCGGATCACTCTCTCGGCAGCGGACTATGACATCGTCCAAAATCCAGGCGGCGGCAGCACCCTCGAAAAACTCAACGTGCCGGTGAGCGATTTAATCTACGGCGATGGCGGCAGGTGGGGCCATTGGAGCGATGGCCAGGGGAGCAGTCTGGAACTGATCGATCCTGATGCTGATGTGCACCACGCCTCGAATTGGGCGGACAGCAATGACACCGGCGAAAGCGTGTGGACCGCGATCGAATGGACCGGCCCGTTGGGCGAGGCGCTCGGAGCCAACGTCAACGACAGCCTTATCCTCATGCTCCAGGGGGTCGGTGAATGCCTCGTGGATGAAGTGGAAGTGCGCGTGGATAATGGACCGAACCTGGTCGCCAACGGCGGCTTCGAGTCCGATTTGAGCAGTTGGACGCTGCAAGGTTCGCATGATTTTTCGACCGTGGAGAACGAGGGCTTTGCCGGCACGAAGAGTCTGCACGTGCGAGCGGGTTCCCGCGGCGACAATCAGTCCAACCGGATTCTTTCGGCTCCTTTCGCCAGCCCGATTCCGCCGAACGCCGGCCAGGTCTCCATTCGTGCGAAGGCGCGATGGTTGCGCGGGCATCCCGAATTGCTTCTTCGGTTGCATGGCAGCGCCACCGAAGCCTATGGCCGCATGGCCTTGCCACGCCGGTTGGGGTCGCCAGGCATGGTCAACAGCCGCCGTGTGGCCAACGCGGGTCCGGCGGTCTACGACGTGAAACACGCGCCGGTGCTGCCCGCCGCTAATGAGGCCGTCGTGGTCACAGCCCGCGCCACCGATCCGCAAGGCATCGCAGGGTTGACCTTGCGTTATCGAATCGACCCGACGCCCACCTACACGGGCATCACGATGCTTGACAACGGCACTGGCGGTGACGCCATCGCCAACGATGGCATCTACAGCGCGACCATTCCGGTCCAGGTCAGCGGCAACATGGCTGCCTTTTATGTGGAAGGACGAGACACCCAGAATGCCATCGGCACGTTCCCGCACGATCTCTTCCCGCCGCCCGGTTTGACTCGCTGCTGGCCGAATGACGCTCTAGTACGCGAGTGCGTCATACGCTGGGGCGAAGTACAGATGCCGGGGGATTTCGCGACCTACCATCTTTGGGTGACGGCCGTGAACTCGAACCGCTGGCACACGCGCGACACCCAAAACAACACCGCGATGGACGGCACGTTTGTCTATAACAACACGCGCGTGGTGTACAACGCTCTGCCGCTCTACTCCGGCAGCCCGTGGCACCGCACCAATGCCACGGCCGGCCCGGCTGGCCCCTACCGCGTCGATTACGAAATGAATTTCCCGGACGACGATCCCTTGCTCGGCTCAACGGACTTCGTGCTCAACAATCCCGGCAATCCGAACATTACCAACATCAGCGATCTGAGCGCGGTGGCCGAGCAAACGGTTTACAGAATATTCGAAGGTATGGGGCTGCCGCACAATCATCGCCGTTACATTCACCTTTTCGTCAACGGCAGCCAGCGCAGCACGGCTTATGAGCGGCCGGGCAATTTCATCTTCGAGGACTCGCAGCAACCGAACGGTGATATGATCGCGCAATGGTTTCCCGACGATGCGGGCGGACAATTGTTCAAGGTCGAGGATTGGTTTGAGTTTGATGACAACGGTTTTGACATCGCTGCCTACAACGACGCCGACCTGGGGCGGCGGACCATCGTGCTGGACGGCCAGCCCACATTCGTGCCCGGTCCTTATCGCTTCATGTTTCGCAAGCGGTCGGTTGACGTGGGGGCTTCGGCCAATGATTACACACCGATCTATGCGCTCATTGATACGGCCAGCCCGGCGGACAATCCGACCAACGGCGTCATCGACCCGGAGTTGTTTGGCGCGGTGGCGGACTGGGAGGAGTGGATGCGCCACTTTGCCATCCAGCGTACGGTTGGCAATTGGGACAGCTACGGCTGGGAGCGGGGCAAGAACGATTATCTTTACGTCGGCTCCGGAGGCTTCATGCACATGCCGTGGGACATTGATTATTCGCTGGGCCTGGGCCGGCCGGCCAATGAACCGCTGTTTGCTTCGAACGATCCGCGTGTGCTGGCCATGTTCAAAACCCCGGCCATCGTGCGGGCGTATTGGCGTGCCTTCAACGAACTCGTGAACGGGCCGTTCCGCAACGCATACCTCGATCCTTTCATCGACTTACGAGTGGCCGCGCTGACCGCCAACAACGTCAACATCGACCTCGATGCGGTGGCCGCCATCAAAACCTTCATCAACGATCGCCGCGCATTTTTGCAAGGCCAGCTCGCAACCGTGTCGGCGCCATTTGCTCTGCATGGACCAACCAGTTTCGATACGACGAACAATCTTCTCGTCCTGACGGGCACAGCGCCGGTGGAGGTGAAGAACATTTACGTTAACGGCGCCCTTTATCCGGTCACCTGGACCAGCGTCACGAATTTCATGCTGCGCCTGGTGGTGAGATCGGGGACAAACGAGATCATGCTCCAGGGTGTGGATCGCCTCGGCGTGCCTATCGCTGGTGCGAGCAATATTCTGACGGTGAATTATACCGGTCCGGCCGCGGATCCGACAGGTGCCGTGGTCATCAGCGAGATCTCGTTCGCCGCCATCACGCCCAACGCGCAGTTTGTCGAGATCGTGAACCGGTCGGCGCAGAACTTTGACCTCTCAGGCTGGCGGCTGGAGGGAGCAAATCTCACATTTCCACTCGGATCCATTGTCACAAATGGACAAATCCTGGTGCTCGCGCGGAACAGAGCAGTCTTCACGGCGACTTACGGAAACATTCCCGTATTCGGTGTTTTCAATGCGAATCTTTCGTCGCAAGGACAACGGCTCACGCTCGTAGAACCTGGGATGACCAACGGTGCGGTGGTTGACGGCGTGTTCTACGAGGCCAGTCCGCCCTGGCCGCCAGGCACGAGTGGATTTTCGCTGCAACTCATCGATGCCGGGCAGGACAACAGCCGCCCCAGCAACTGGGCAATTGATCCTGCGATGCCCGCCACGCCCGGCGCGGCAAATTCCGTGGCTACTATGCTCCCGCCCTACGATGCGCTTTGGCTGAACGAGCTCCAAGTTGAGAGCCTCGTCGGCCCGGTGGACAATTTTGGAGAACCCGAACCCTGGATTGAACTTTATAATGGCAGCGGAACGACTTTGAGCCTGGACGGCTATTTTCTCGCCGATAACTACACGAGCAACCTTACGCAATGGTCCTTTCCTTCCGGTGCGAGCGTCGCACCGGGCGAACACAAATTGATTTGGGCCGATGGCGAAGCGGGCGAAAGCAGCGGCACGAATCAGCACGTCGGTTTGCGTCTGGACTACAAAGGCAAACTGGCCCTGGTGCGACTGGTTGGCGGTCAGCCGCAGATTACTGATTACCTCAACTGGAGGCTGCCCAACGCCAACATCAGTTACGGCAGTTTTCCGGATGGCCAATCCGTCTTTCGCTTTACGTTGCAGGACGCGACGCCGCGCGCGACGAACGTGCGCCGGCCTGTGGCTGTGATGATCAATGAATGGCTGGCGCGCAATGCACTCGGCCTGCGGGATCCGGCTGACAACGCGCTGGACGACTGGTTCGAACTCTACAACGGCGAGACGTTTACGGTGGACTTGAGCGGCTTTTTCCTGACCGACAATCTGGGCCTGCCGACGAAATCTCGTGTTCCTGCCAATGGGCAATATCGAATTCCGCCCGGCGGTTTCCTGCTGGTTTGGGCTGACGACCAGGCGTCGCAGAACCGCGCGGACCGCCCCGATCTGCATGCCAGTTTCAAGCTGGACGGTGACTTCGGCGGTATCGCGCTTTTCGCCCCGGACGGCCTGACCCAGATCGACGTCGCTGGCTACGGATCTCAAACCAACGATATCAGTGAGGGCCGCTACACGGACGGCGCCAGGTCCCGCTATTTCATGCCGCGGCCCACGCCTCGTGGAATCAATACCATTCCGGGCGCCAATACCCGGCCGGCATTCCCGCTCATCGCCAATCAATTCGTCGTCCCGGGCCAAACCATCACGATCAATATCCGGGCGAGTGATCCGGAAGTGCCCTCGTCGCAAGCGCTGACTTACTTCATCGATTCTGCTCCCCCGGTATCGTTGCTTAACCAGGGCGGCCTGTATCGCTGGATCGTGCCCACCAATCAGCCTGTTGGCGATTACGCCATCGATCTGCGCGTCACCGACAATGGCACCCCGCCCAAAAGCGACACGGTGACGTTTACCATCGGCGTGCGCACCTCGCTTTCGACAACCAATCAACCGCCTATTATCCATTCCGTCGCAGGTCCTGGCGGTCAATTCACCTTCACGCTCGACGCGATTCCGGGCCGCACGTATCGGGTTGTTTACAAAGATGATTTGTTTGCCCCAACGTGGACGCAACTGGATCGGGATTTTGTTGCGGCCAATTCAACCGCCAGCATCACCGATACGTTGAGCGCGCCGCACCGGTTCTATCAGGTGCTGCGGCTGGATTGATAGAGGAAGAGAAGAGACTTGAAGTCCGGGCAGCAGGCAGCCACCGATAGGGGAAAGCGAAAACCCCTCGCCTGCCGCCCGAACTGTAGTGACAACATCGGCAGAGTTCGGAAAGAACTGGAACACTCCGGCAGAGGAGATGTCGTTGGTTTAGAGCGGTTGCCGGAATTCATTTCCGACTGGCAACCTGTTGGACATGCTGCGGGTCGCAGACCCGCGCTCCCGGAGCGCGCCTCTGTGAGGCGCAGCAGCTTTGGCTCCTGGGTTGGTCGGAAATTATTTTTGGCAATCGCTATAAAACCGCAACGCTTCAATTGGAGCGCGGACGTCTCGTCCGCACGAACCTACAAATGACCGGCCTGAGAACCATTTCAGCAGTGCTTGCATCAAGCAAAACCCCTTCACCAAAACCGTGAGTTCGCCTGGGCGAAGGCATTGGGCGCAAGCGGTCCACGATTATAGGGGGAGGAGGCGTCCGCGCTCCTTTACTGCATGGATGCAGTCAAACGGGAGGTTTAAGGCGCAACTCGAATGGCGTTAATGCTTATTTCATTGGTCCCACCGATTCGCGCTTTACCCTGAATTCTGGTCGTCGGAGTGATGACGGACTGCCGCGCCGCTGTGGGCGCTGCGGGCGGCTTCTGAGCAGCAACGGCACTTGTCGGAGCCGATATGGTGGGGGCTGGTGTAGCGGTCGGCGCTGGCGCGACGGTCGCCGCTGCGGGATCACGCGTGTGAAGCCGCGCAGCCGCCTCGCGTGAAGCAGCGTCATGGCGGTCTTGGGCAGGAGCGCTTAATACAGCCTCAATCACGACGAGTTGGTTCAGGCTGCGATTGGTCCCGCTCACGCGGAAAGGGGCAGGCCCCATATTGGCATCATAGCCCGTCACGGCACTTAGGCTTTCCAGGCTTTCTTGCTTTTTTTCGTCATCTTCAAGTCTTTTGACTGCTTCGCGCACGACCTTCACCTCCCCGGCTTTTCGCGCCCACTCTTCGTTCCGCGCGGCGAGTTGCCCCTCGTACACAGAGCCGTCCGCATCAGTCAGACGAATGCGGTCTCCGTTCAGATCCATTTGGAACGAATTCAAAACAGTTGAGGCCGCCAACGGTCCACTGGCGCCTGCTTTTGTCACGACGCGGTAGGAGCGCAAACGTTCGGTCAACGGTTCTGTGGAGGAAGCCGTCGCAGCAGTCTCGGCCTCTTTACCCGCCTGAAGAGGTTGCAACCCTTCAGCAACAAAGTGCCAGTTGGTTCCCCGGACGTTGGCGCCCTGGCCCGACGGAGCAAGACCGTCCCGATCTTTGTCCACTCCAAAACGTGCCGATAGTTCTTTCGCAGATTCGGGCTGCTGTTTTACGCGTTGCTCGGATCTTGCCAGGCTCAGGTTCCCGGGCTCGGCGGCGCGAAGTTCAGGCACTTTTTTATTCAGTATGGACGGTTCGTTCCACGCCCCACTTTGATTTTGTCGGAAATAAGAATTGCGAGCATTGGCGCGGCTATCGGCGAAAAGCGAAAGATTGGTGGAAATGTCAATCGGAGCCGCAGGCTGAAACACGTAATAGTTTGCCACGTTACCGAAGAGCGCGTTTGAAAACCCCGAGCTGTCCTGGACACTGTATGCGCCCCCGATCGTTGGCACGCCGTTGATGGAATAAGCGACAACTGCGTTCGTCGCTGCAGGCGGCGCTGGCAGCAATCCGAGATCGTCAACTCGTGTCGCCTTGGGATCGGGCATGGGGGGATTGTCTCCCGCCCGACTTTCGCCAAGCCTGTTTTGAGCCGCGCCGCCGCCGAGACCGCCCCCGCCTGTAAGTGTTTGAGCCAGGGGCGCAGGCGCCGATAGAGAGCGCCCATTGGCGGGTTGGTCTCGCGATGCGGGTTGTTGGTCAGATTTGGCGCCGGCAGCTTCCTTCAGTTTTACTTGCTTATCGAAACGTTTGCTGGCGTCAGCTTCGGCACGGATCATTTCGTCAGCCACAACCGCAGGCGCTTCGCCCGGCCGGACCCCACGGGGTTCCTCAAGCACTCTTTCCAGACGATCGGTGGGTTTGGCATTCCGTTCTGGCGCGGAGAATCGATCCAATGTCTCGAGCTTCAAAGCCAGGTCCTGGTCCTGCGCCTTATCAGGGCTGGAGGTTTCCGTTGCTGGCTGGCGCGCCGCTTGAGCAAACTCCGTCGATCTTCTGTTTTCCAGCCCGAGCATCCAAACCACCACTCCCAAAGCGATGACAATCGAAACCGCGAACCCGATGCGCGGCCAGAACTGGATCAGCAATTGAAACCATGATGCCGAGCCGGAGGCAGGTTTCGGACGCAAATGCGCCACTTCGGCCTGCAAAAGCTTGCGCGTGGCGGCATGCATTTCGAGCGGAGCGCCGACATCCTCCCGGCGCTTCTTCCCGTAGGCCTTTAGCAATTCTTCAATTTTCCTGTCCGGCTCTTGCGGCATATCCAGTTAGACGGAAGTAGGCGCCTTTTTCTCCCGCGAAAATAGGGCGCGGGTGACAACCTCAAGTTTGTCGAGGCATTTGCTCAGTCGCGAACTGACCGTTTTTTGATTCAAGTTCAAGGTCCCGGCAATCTCCTCATAGCTCAGATCGGCGAAGTAACGCAACTCAATGATTTCCTGGCATGGCCCGCCCAGTTGTTCCAGGGCCTGGCCGACCAGCAGGACATTCTCCGCGTTGATAAGGGAAAGGTCCGGGCCAGGCGAATGACTCGGCGGATCGAGAGTGAAGCCGTTCTCGGGGTCGTCGTTGTGAAGCGAGAGGGTGATTTGCCCGCCACCGCGTTTGACTGCGTTTTGGCGCTGCCGATAGTCGCGCGCCTTGTTCGCCGCAATCCGAAAGAGCCAGGTCTGGAACTGACAATTGCCCTGAAACGTGTGCAGGCTCTTGATAACCGTCAAGAAGACTTCCTGGCAGATTTCTTCGACATCCTCGCGGTTCAAATCGTAGCCAAGCTGGAAAACGAAGCGGCCTGCCGCCGCATAGTGCCGGTCGAACAGTTCATCCCACGCCTCGGCCTCACCTTGACGGCAGCGGTCCAGCAGTTCGGTTTCACTGACGGCGCTCATCTCGCAAGAATTTAAGATAACTGACACTCTTTGACCAGAGCTTGCTCAATGCCAAAAGCCGGAGCAGAGCCGGAGCGCGGACATCCTGTCCGCCAGAAGGGCAAACCTTGTGCGCACAAGCCTCGCGCTCCAAATTGAGAGAACGCCTCGGTCATCTTATCGAAGAATTAAGGATTCAACTACCTCCCCTTTCCCGATTATCTGCCACAACAAGAACACCGGTCTTGCACTATGAACACCAAGACTACCCTGGCGGTTTCCCTCGTGCTGAATGTCGGGTTGCGTAGCACAAACGTCGCCGGGCTCCCTATTCATGCGGACCAACATGACTGTTTGAACTCTTTGGACTCGGCCCTGCTTGCATCTTCCTGGGGCTTCCGCTAGCGTCTGGGCTTTGCGTTTTGCGGTTGGGACTCGTGGAACAACTGGCTACTGACAACCAACGCATGGCTTACTTAAACGACAATTACTTAAAACTTAAATCAGGCTATCTCTTCCCGGAAATTGGCCGGCGCGTCTCGGCTTTCTGCGAAAAGGATCCAGCAGCGGCCAAACGGTTGATTCGCTGCGGCATCGGCGATGTCACTGAACCGCTCCCTCAGGCAGTTATTACCGCCATGCACAAGGCCGTCGATGAGATGGCTCGCCGCGAGACCTTCCGCGGATATGGCCCGGAACAAGGCTACGAATTCATCCGTCAGGCCATCGCCCAGAATGATTATCGCGACCGCGGATTGGAAATCGCCGATGACGAGATTTTCCTTTCGGACGGATCCAAGTGCGATTGCGGGCACATTCTCGACATCCTGGGCCACCAAAACAAGATCGCCATGATGGACCCGGTCTATCCTGTCTATGTCGATACGAACGTCATGGCCGGCCATACCGGGCCCGCCGATGAATCGGGAGCTTATGCGGGTTTGACCTATTTGCCGTGCACAGCGGAGAATGGTTTCGTCCCTGACATTCCCATGGAAAAGGTGGATATCGTCTATTTCTGCTATCCGAACAACCCGACCGGCGCTGTTCCCGCTCGCGAGCAGCTCACCAACTGGGTGAATTACGCGCTGCAGAACAAAGCGGTCCTTCTTTACGACGCCGCATATGAAGCCTACATCACGGAGCCAGGCGTTCCTCGTTCCATCTACGAGATCCCGGGCGCGCGCGAGTGCGCCATCGAATTCCGAAGCTTCAGCAAACACGGCGGCTTCACCGGGCTGCGTTGCGCCTTTACGGTTCTGCCTAAATCGCTCCTGGCTTCGACTGCCGATGGCAAGTCCACGAGCCTGCATCCGCTCTGGCAACGTCGCTGGAGCACAAAATCCAACGGCGTGAGCTATCCCGTCCAGCGCGCCGCCGAAGCACTCTACACCGCGGAGGGCAAAGCTCAGGTGCGTGATTTGATTCAGCATTACATGGGCAATGCCAGAATCCTTCGCAAAGGTGTTCAGGCCGCCGGGCTAAAAGTCTTCGGCGGAGTCAACGCGCCTTACATCTGGGTGCAAGCGCCGTCTGGTGTGACGAGTTGGCAGATATTCGATCGCCTTTTGAGCGAGGCGAACGTGGTGATTACTCCCGGAAGTGGCTTCGGTAGATACGGCGAAGGTTATTTCCGAATCTCCGCCTTCAACAGCCGCGCCAATGCAGAGGAAGTCGCGCGCCGCTTGCAAACCTTGAAGTGGTAAGGTCCTGGAAGGGACATAGCAACAATGGCCCCACGAGGAAGAGAACACCCAGGCAAATCATCCCAAGCCCCGTTGTCGTTTTTCTGCTCATCGTGACTGTTCGGGTTCCCCGTGTTTAGTCTTTCCGGTCCCGCGCAACCTGTTTCACGACGTTCGCCAATTTATTTCCTGCCTTTTTGACGAAGTCGGTTGTCTTTGTGAGAAGCTGCCCACCGCTGCTTTGGACCTCCCCCAGGCCACGGCGGAGGATTTCGGCCTGGATGCCGAAGTCACTCAACCCGACGTTTTTCATCACGGTCAATAGCACGAGGCGATTGATGTCCGTGCTTTCGGTGATGTCATAAAATGTCTCGTTGATGTTGAGCGTCAGAGAACGCTCTTTAGGTTCGCGGCCACTGTAGTCCTTGATCGTGATGACGCCTATCTCCAGATGAAGCGTGTCGATACGAAAGGGAGTCGAAGGGGCGTCTTCCTCGCGCGAAGCAACGCCGCTGAGCTGTTGGATGTTGGACCGGCCATCAGCATTTTTAACGATAACCATTTTTTGGATCTGCAAATCCAGTCGGGTGAGATGGGGCTGCCGGCGCAGGAGCGAGCCGAATTCATAATCAACATACAACCGCTGAACATCGACGAAGACCCGGTCAACAAACTCCGGTGGGTTCAGCAATTTCACGCGAGCAGCTTCAAAGCGGCTGTGCAACGGGCTGAGACGAAGCGAGCCAATGTGAAGTGGGAAGCCGGTAACTTTGTAAACGCCCATTTCCACTGCTTTGTGTGCGATGATATGGCGCGCCGAATAGACCAGTGCCAGGCCTCCCAGGCTGAGGCCAGCAGCCCAGAGAAGAACGCTTCGTCGTCGCTGGGTCATGCAGGTGCCATCAAAGAAGAAGTCCTTCGCTAGCCTGCTTCAGGTAAGCGGCGGAACACGTCGAAGACATCGAGGATTTCGAGCGTCGCTTTGGCCAGGCGGACGACCTTGCCGTCAATCGTCACCAGAATAGTTCCGGGCGGCGGTGGCGGCAATTTCACGACGACCTCTTGGGGCATCGGATGACAAACTTTGAAAACTTCCTTCGGCATGATTTGGCCGCGAATACACGTCTTCTGCCAACCGGGTGGCAGCTCTCCACCGCGAGCGGCCTTTTTCGCCAAACCGGGAGGCAAGCCCTTGGGCCTTTTGCCCGGGCCTTCCGCTACGGTGCAACTCTTAACGTAACTGCGAATGATATCGCGTTCCCCGGCTGAAAAGACCACCTTTGTGCGGATCGCGGCCTGTCCAGGCTTTGCCTCGCGGACGGGTGCCTGGGCGCCAGGCTCCTTGGTCTTAATTTTGTCCTTCGCCAAGGCTGGGCCGGCTAACGCAAGCGCCAACAGACACGTCAGTGAAGTCAACTCAGTAGTTTGCATCGGACCCTTTCGTTTTTTGGACCATCGCGTTGGGCTCAACAACGCGGGCACCTGCTTTCGGCGCCGTGACTGATTTCGGGACAGACCCGCTCGGGCCATCCAACCGCAGGCATGCTGAGCAAAGCAGATGCCGCGTATCCGCTTCTGGGAAGGCACGAACATCCCTGTTTTTGCCCGGTGAACACCGACCCGATGCCAGTTCGTACGGAGGTGATTGCCGCAGGGAGTTGGAAGGGAAAGTGTGAATTTCCTTTTCGGATTTAGGTAGAGATCCCTGTTCTCAGCGGCCGCTTTAGCTCGCAGCGCGGTGATGACACCTTGCCCTATCGTTATTGCGAGACAGGCACGTGAACTTCCAACAGCCGCTTCGGAACGGGTCCAACCTTGATCTCCGTGACCGCCATTCGCGTCTGGCAATTCACAATGGTAATGCTGTTGGCCCCGGCATTGGCGGAGTACGCATAGTTGCCATCCGGGCTAAACGTCAGCCAGTTCGGCGCATCGCCTACCGCCACGGTGCTCACATAGCTGGGTCGCTCGCCCGTGATGTTGTAAACCATGAGACCGTTTCCAATAAAGCTGGTTACCCAGAGTTCGCGATCACCAGGGCGCAGCTCCAGGCCGTGCGTGTTCATGTAAGCAAACTTGGAACGTTTCTCCGGTGGCGGCAGCGGTTGCTCCATCCGGCCTGATTGTTGGCCCGTGGTCAGGTCGGCCCAGGCAAAGCCATGCAGGCCTTCCAGCGCAACAAAAAGCCGCTTCTCATCTCGCGTAATGCACAAGGGGCGCACGGCGCCATCGAATCGCACCGTCTGCCTCAGGGCATGGTCCCGGGCGAAGTCGAATTGCTTGACGAGGTGGTCGCGAATGGAAGTCACGTACATGTGCCGTGCGCCTTGAGGACAGTAACAATTGTGCGGCCTCCCTCCGATGTCCAGGGTCCTCGCCACCTTCGCCTGGCGCGCGTCAATGACGTCTGCCGTTCCCTTGTCGTTGATGGCAACGTAAACCCAATGGCCATCGGGAGTCGCCGCGAGTTGATTGGGCACGCCTGTCGTGGGAACGGCGGCCACAATCTTATCCGTCCCCGTATCCAGGAACTTGATGGTCCGTTCTGATTCGACGGAGCAATAGATTCTCCGTTGGTCTGGCGAGAGGGCCAGCCCATGCGGATGCTTGCCAATCTGAATCTCGCCAGCGACCGTTTGCCGCTCCAGATCGATCACGCTGAGCGTATCACCCGCCGTGTTCGCCACGTAAAGTTTCCGGGCAATGGTCCGATCCGCCGCCAGGCACGGTCTGACAGAGAGGAGCGCCGTTGCCAAAAAAATCGCAACCAAATGTGACAACGCTTTCATGTGGTGCGGTCCTTCGACAGTTTGAATGCCGCATTCGCGAACCCATTGAACGTCATGCAGGGATCGTATCCGGCAATCAGCCATGGTTCACAAGGCTCAAAAAAACTTTAATATTCTGTAACATTTCGCCCTCCCAGCGGGTTCTTCTCGCTGGACACGGCCAGAGGGCTCGTGTCACATAATCGGTTCAAAGCGAAAAGAACCATTCATTACCATGAAAGCATCCCTATCATTACTGCTCGTCACGGGTCTCCTGACAGGCTGCCTCACTGTTTCGGCTGAGACCGAGGAACAAATTAACAAGCGCTTCGCCGTCGAGCCGGGTGGCAAGCTCGTGGTGGACGTGGACTTCGGAACCATCGACGTCAATACCAACGCGACGGGCGAAGTGATCGTGGACATACTTCGCAAAGTAACCCGCGGCGGCAGGGCAGACGAAGAATCGTTTTTGGCCGAACGCCCCGTCACATTCTCGCAGGACGGCAACACCGTCACGATTCACTCGCGCGCGAAGAACAAACCGAGTTGGTCCTGGCGCGGGAAACAGCGCACGGAAGCCAAATACACCATCACGGTGCCGGCGCGATTCGACGCGCAACTCAAAACATCCGGCGGCGGCATAGCTGTGAGCGATCTCACGGGCGAGGTGAAGGCCGGCACGAGTGGCGGCGGACTCAAGTTCGCCCGCCTGCACGGCCCGCTCAACGGCGGCACTTCGGGCGGAAGCATCCGCGTCGCGGCCTGTGAAGGCACCATGAAAATCCATACGAGCGGTGGCGGCATTGAGGTGACCGGGGGTTCTGGCGCGCTGGATGGCGATACCTCGGGTGGTTCCGTCGCGGTGAGAGACTTTCACGGTCCGGTGCGCGTTGAATCCAGTGGTGGCGGTATTAATATCGAAAACGTAACGGGCAAGGTCGAGGGATCAACTTCCGGTGGTTCCATCTCCGCCCGCTTTGCGTCTCCATTGTCCGACGAAGTGAAACTGGAAACATCCGGCGGCGGCGTGACCGTGCGTGTGCCAGAGAAGTCCGCGTTCGATCTTGATGCCGCGACGTCAGGCGGGGGCGTGAGCAGCGAGTTGCCCGTCACCATCGCTGGCAAACCATCGCGAAGCCGTCTCAAAGGTCCTGTCAACGGCGGCGGCAAGCAGGTCGTCCTCCGCACCAGTGGTGGCAGCATACAGGTTAAGAAACTTTGAGCGCTCGCAACCGAATGCAGGGTCCTTCGTTTTAAAAACATCCTGCCAGGCGGCGAGCACGGGGCCGTGTTGCGATCGTCCGGTGAAATAATCGCATCCGAATATTAGGATGAAAGATTGGGCAAACTGGAAGCTATAAGTTGCAGCGCGCCCACTTGATGAATATAAGTAGCGGCGCGAAAGTCGAAGAAAAGTGCAAATGAAAACCTGCATGAACATATCAGCCACGATTTGGCCGACGATGGCGGTCGCAAAGGCGGCGCGTCACAGCCGGTCGAACCCGGGTTGTGCGTTTAGCCCCAGGCTATCCGCGCCATATAGCGGGCAACGGCCCGAAGGCAATCTGGATAGAATTGGGGTAAGCAGGTAACGAATCGAAAAAAGTTTTCTCACCCTGCTTACCGGAATGTAAGCAGGGTTTTTTGTTTTTCCCTGCGGCTGGTTGGAATGAATGGCGGTTAACGAAAGAAAGGCCATCTGTGAACAGGAACAGCGCGACATCTGGATGATGTCCTCTGGCGCAAAACGAAATTTGGCGAAGGCGAGCTTTGACTCGTTGCCGGCGTGGTGTGCCTGCAGGAGGTCAATCGGGTCGCCCGGCAGAGCAAAACAGATTTTACAAAACCAAATTTTACAAATTAAGGGCTTTGTGGGAGGTGTGCCTCGAAACACCGAAACAGCCGCCGTGAAACCGCGGGTTGGTATCGCAAGATAGCAAGAGGTGTTTGTTCTTTGTTGAAATGGCGCAGGCCGGGAGTGCAATGACGCTCCCGGCCATTTAATTTCCATAGCAAGGTAACGAGCCTCTTGAAGCCGAACTTGTCCGAGCCTCCTCACGTCGGCTGCTCGCCTGGAGCATTACCAGCGCCTCTCACCATTTCCGGATCCGTAGCTCAATCGAGCGGAGCGTCCCGTTGTCTGCGGGAGGGTTGAGGGTGCAACTCCCTTCGGATCCGCCATCTTCGGCGGGGTTCAGCGGCAAGGTGGCTGAATGCCCCGCCTCTACAAGAACCAAGACCCCGGCGCCTGCCAACCTTCGCCGGGGCAACAGCGCGTGGTGTAGCAGCAACATGCTCGGCCTGGGACCGAGTGACCGCAGGTGCAAGTCCTGCCGCGCTGACCAATTTCGACTGCTGCCGTGGCTGAAAACACAAGGCGTCCGTCTTCTAAACGGAACGATGCGGGTGGAATTCCTGCCGGCAGCGCCAGTTGCCAGGTGGTGTCAAAGTAGCGCGGCGGTCAGTTAAACCGCTTGTCCTGGTGCGAGTCCAGGTCTGGCAGCCAATCCTCGGATTTCCAGATCTCCGATTTGAGATTTGAAATGCGCTCGCGGAAGGCAGGCAGATATAAGCTGGCTGCACCTGTCTTGAAAACAGGATCGGTTACACCGAGGTCGGAGCAGTACCGACGCCTTCCGCCAATTTATCTGGCATGCCGGCCACCATCTGCCAAACGTCTCGTAGCTCAAAAGCAGAGCGCCCGCCTGATAAGCGGAAGACCGCGGAGCGTTACCGTGCGGGACGACCAGTTTTCGAAACTCGAAACCCAAATCCGAAATCCGAAACGAAAGGAAAACCATGAAACCCGTCCTCCGTTACCAGAGCCAATTGCTCTTTCGCAAGAGCGACAAACCCAATCGAGTCATTCGCATCCGACCGGCGAAGCCCGGCCGACTGTTTCGGCTGCGCGCTGGTCCTCAACTAAGGATTGTATGAATGCAAATCATCGAGCCAATAAGTTTACTGCCAGTGGGGCGCGTTTGAAAATGCAACTCACCGAGCCGCGCCACTGGCAGGAGGATCATTACGCCATCGACATCCACCGCGACCGTCAGGGCGAGCAACTTGCGTTACGTCTGCCGCAGAAGCTGCGCGCCACACTCGACGTGACGGTCCTGCAGGCGAACAGGGCAACCGGCACCGCGTGGTGTTGGTCGCCCGTTTTCCCCCGAGTAGCTGAGGCAGATTAGCGCGGCTCTGAAGAAGCTGAGACGTCGGTGCGATACCGACCTTGGGGGCCAATCAATTCCAAACCCCACACTGGAAAACCAAAATTATGAAAACACTTGCTGAAGCCAGCGTCCGCGTCATCGCCTCGGGCAAGAGTTGGATCGAAGGTGAAGCTGTGCGACAGCTTTACGCTGCGGCCCAACTCCCAGGCGTATGCCAGGCAATCGGTTTCCCCGACCTGCATCCGGGCCTGGCCACGCCGGTCGGCGCGGCCTTCATCACCGAAGGTTTTATTTATCCGCACCTCATCGGCGGCGACATCGGGTGCGGCATGGCGCTGTTCAAAACGGACTTGCCTCGCCGCAAGGCCAGGCTCGACCGCTGGGCAGAGTTGCGTTTCGATCTGGAGCAGCCGTGGGAAGGCGACCTGCGCCAACACCTGGCCAGCGCCGACCTTTGCGCGACGCAATTCGCCGAAGCCTTCGGCACGCTCGGTGGCGGCAATCACTTTGCCGAACTGCAAGCCGTAGAGAAGGTCTTCGACAAAGACGCCGCCGCCGCGCTTGGGCTTGCGAAGGAGCAGTTGCTGCTTTTGGTCCACAGTGGCTCGCGTGGACTCGGCCAGTCTGTTCTCGAAACCTATCTCGAAGAACGCGGCGCACGGGGCGCAACCGCAGGTTCCCAGGAAGCGACGAGTTATCTTTTGTGTCACGATCACGCCGTGCGCTGGGCGGCGGCCAATCGCGCCCTCATTGCGCAGCGGTTCTTCGGCGCCCTGGGCGCGACCGGCAAGCGCATTCTGGATACCTGCCACAACAGCATCACGCCCATTGAGGCAGGGCCGTCTTGGGGCGCCGACCGGACGTCGCAGCGCGAGGTCCTTACCACGGAAACTCGGTGGCTCCACCGGAAAGGCGCAGCCGCCGCCGACAACGGACCGATCGTCATTCCGGGTTCGCGCGGCAGCATGACCTGCGTCGTGCAACCGCTCAACGCCACCTTCGAAAGCGCGTGGTCACTCGCGCACGGCGCCGGCCGCAAGTGGTCGCGCAGCGCCGCACGCGTTCGGACGCGTGAACGCTTTGGCGTGGGTGAACTTGTGCAGACGCCGCTGGGTGGACGAGTGGTTTGTGAAGTCCGCGACTTGCTCTACGAGGAATCGCCGCTCGCCTACAAAAACATCGAGGTTGTGATTCAAGACCTGGTCGATGCCGGCCTGGTCGAAGTGATCGCCACCTTGCGCCCGCTCTTGACGTATAAGACGCGGGTCATTCGCCGATAATCACGGGCCGCAGTCGATATTTCGCCGCGGCCCTTTAAAGACGCCAAGGTCCTTGGCCGCGCGGTTGTGTCTCGCGCGGCCTTTCAATTTTCGTCCGTGAATGCAAAGCAGCTCGCGCACTCTGCCCTTCAAGCAGAGCCAAACCGGTGCAAGTCCGGTCACGGATGCATTTCGCCGTGCTTCGAGGTCTGTATGTGGATTTCGCGCTGGTAAATCATGACGTTCTTTTAGCCCGAACGGGCCAACTCGACGAGGCTTTCTAAAAAACGAGCATAGCTGGTGTGTTGGGACGCGATGTGGACAAGCCGTTACGTCCGCGGCTCCATTCTCGCGACGCGAAATCCCGGTGCCAGTCAGGACCACACAGGCCTGGCTGCGGCGGTTCAACTCCGCCTTCGCGTCGCGGTCGGGTTGCAAGCATGCCGGGATGCAGCGGTCTCTAGAACGCAAGCCAATGGACAAGCAACGTGGCGGGTTGCCGTTTCAGCCGGCCTTCGCTGAAAGTTCGTCCTGGCCGGCAACGTATCTATTATTGGGTGAAGTTCGCAAGAGTTCCTGCTGACTGGAACTGGACAGGAGATTGCCTATGAATACGATGATCGATCTAACGCTGGGAGCCGTCTTCGTTGTTTTTTATGCCGCCAGTCGTTTCAACACGCCGAGGACGAACCGCTCTTCCACCACTGCCGGGCGATATTTCGCAGGCTTATTCTGTTACATCCTGGTGGGACTGGTCTTCTATGCCACCCTGGCACACTTTCCCCATTTGCTGGCGTTCGCGCTTCAAGGTAATGAAGCTCCGTCGGCGCCTTGGGCAAAGGAGCTTTCCAGACCGCTGCTGGTCGCGCTGCTGCTGACCGTGCTCCTGCCCAAGCTGCCTTTGCTGAGCGAACTGGACAACTGGATTCGCAAGCGCCTCCAGGACATGGCTGCCATCCCTTATGAAGTGCGCCGATTGAGCGCCCAATTGCGCAAAGGAAATCTCGATGTGCCGGAGGAACTCCAGGCCGAGGTGCGTCAGAAACTGGAGAACAACGGATTCAGTGTGAAGGACATCAACTTCGAGGCCGGCCGAACGCCCGTGCAGCTCTGGACGCGCCTGGCGGTTTTGCTGGCGAAACTGGAGGATTGGGAGAGCGATAGAAAAATGGCCGGCTATCTGGCGACGTGTCCCGATGAAATGGATAGATTGCGCAAGCGCTTCGAACAACTCATTCCCAAGGCAAAGATGTGCTTTCGTTTGTTAAACGAGACTGCTGCGGGCAGCGCTACCACTCGAACCCACGAAGCGGTGATTGGTTACCAGGAGGATTTCATGGAACTGCTGGCGGAACTCCACAACGCAGTCCTGGACTTCATTGGCCGCGGCGTGCTGCACGCAGAGTTGACGGATGGCGCGCGGCTCAACCGGTTGCAGGCGCTGGGATTCACCATCGAGTGGAAGGCCTGCTCCTTTACTTTCAACCAGGTGATGCTCGTTTTTGGCATGGTGTTCTCAGTCATGCTCGCGGGCGGTGTGATTTTCTCCGGCGCAATGCATGGAGTGACCATCGGGAAGATGCTCACTCGTCTGGTGATGATTGCGCTGATCTACTGCGTCGCGGTCGCCTGTGCCGTATTTCCAAAGGAGAGATGGAAGTTTGCCAGACGTCAGCCAGGCCAGGTGCGGCCGGTCGGCTTTTACATGGCATCCGGACTTCTGGCCGTCGGGGTGAGCCAGCTTATCAGCTTTATTTTCAGTTGTTTTATGATGCACAGCCTCGAAGGCGGCTGGCAGCGTTTTCAGGTCACCTACCCCTGGTCGTTATCGACTTTTGCCACCACCGTGACCATGGGCGTTTTGATCGATAACGGGCTGTTCCCGCGCTGGGCGCGTTGGCAACAGCGGGTGTTCGAGGGACTGACGCAAGGATTGATCATGACGGGCATCAGTTACCTGGTCCGTTGCTGGCTCGTGGAACGAACGGCCCAGGTCGTTACGCTGCCGGCCAACTACCGGGTTCCAGACCTGGATCAAGTCATGATCATGGCCGGCATTATTGGATTCGTGTTGGGATATTGTATTCCGACGTGGTGCCGGGAAGCCCCGCGCTCACAGCCGGAATTTCCGGTGTCCGAGCCGCGGGGTCAATTGCCGAGCTCAGCAGTTACTCTGGCGGCCACTTCCGTCTAAGCTAAGTGGCTTTGCACTCGACTGGTCACTTTGAAATGGCCGAGGCAACGAAAGCCACTTTCAAACCCTCCGCTTTGGCAAGTTGGGCCTGGCGGACGTCCGTCGTGAGGAAAAGCTCGCTTTCCAGAGTCAGAGCACCGGCAACGTGGAGAAGATCAATAGCACGTGTTCCAAGGCGCTCGCCATGGACGGTCGAAAGCTCAATGGCTCGGTTGATGGCAGTGTCCATGTCCAACGTTACTTCCAACAAAGCCCGTCGCGCGACGAAGCGATCCACGCGGGACAACGCGGCATCGCGCTGACGCGTGATGCGCCGGCGCTGGCCGGAGGACATGGAACGACGCTGGTGAAAGGCGCGTTGAAGAATGGCATTCCGGACTTCCAATGCGTGCAAGGGTAGAAAAAACAGCTCGGGTGAACTCAGACGTCTGTACTCACTGATGACGGCTTCGGAATCCGTCTCACCTGTTACCAGCCGAAGAATGAAACTGCTGTCCGCGTAGGTTCTCACCGGCGCGATTCTTCGAGGAGTTTTGCAGCGCTGATCTTGGGCGGCTTTTCACGCAGCACCTCGTCCAGAATCTCGTCAATCGCCCGCCGCCGCTCCGCCTCGTCCTCCCCGGTGCCGTTGGCGGGATGCAAAATCCAGAGCGGGCGGCCGTTGTCGGTGACTTGCACAAGCTTGCCGGCGCGAGTCATCCGCTTCACCTTGAGCGGTTCACGAACCAGCGTGCGCAGTGAAATGGTTTTCATGCTGTCAGGCACTACCGGCTGACACTCGTCCTGTCAATCCCCGACAGCCGATCCGCATCGTGCGGGCTGCGCGGACGATGTTGTTCAAATGAAGATCACAGTTTCGTGTTGCGTCTCGACGCCCGGATTCCCTTAATCCACGCGTGCAGCGGTTTTTCCACGAACTGGAGAATTTCGATCCGGACGAGTTGCTGTTGCTCATCGGCTCGTGCGCCGTGTGTCTCGTCGGTTTTTTTCGCTGGCTGCTGAAGCTGCGGCCGGTGTCGAAGCTGGGCTGTCATCCGCTCCACCGCGCGCCGCTGTATCTGGCGCTCCTGGCCGGATTCGCGGTGATTGCCTGGGTTGTGTGGCGGTTCGCCGCGGAGGAAGTGCGCGGGAATTCCGGTTATGTGCTGCTGGTGTTCGCGATGGGAGGGGCGTGCCTGACTTTGGCTGCGGCGCTGTTTCCGTGGCTGGGCATCGGCCTGCGCAACGACGCTTTCGAAGGCCGCAACTTTGCCGCGGTGCTCGCTTTGAGCGGCGCAATTCTGGGCGTGATGTTCACCTACGCGGCCGCCAATGCCGGGGAAGGACCCTCGTTCTGGAACAACGTGTTCTCCAGTTCACTGGCCACGGGAGCGCTCTTGCTGCTCTGGCTTATGGTGGCCCTCGCTGGAGGCGCAGCAAGCTCCGTTGTGGAAGAGCGGGATACAGCCTCCGGCCTCAGACTTGGCGGATTACTCCTGGCGGAGGGATTGATTCTGGCCCGGGCCATCGCGGGAGACTGGCACTCGGCCGCGGGCACGACGAAGGACTTTGTGCGCGACGCTTGGCCCGCCCTGGCGCTCGTGATGGCGGCCATCGTCGTCGAACGATCGCTGCGCCCGACGAGCAGCAATCCGCGACCCTCGTGGACCACGCACGGTCTGGCGCCGGCGCTGATATATCTTTTCGGTGCGGCGGCGTGGTTGGCGCGGATGGGCTGGTGGGAAGGCGCCATGAGATGAACTCGTTGCTCGTCGTTCCATCTTCAGAGGGCATCGAACCTCAGCCGGCGTCGCAGCCCGGGAGAACGGTCAGACCGAACGCGCTGCTACGCGCCGGGCCCGCTCTGGATCCGCATACCTTCGCGGCGATTCGGCGGCGCGCAGTCCTGGAGGGCTGCAAGTGGGACCCGCAGGTTGGCGACGTAAGCACGCTGGCAGACTTCCCGCTGTTGCTGCGGCGCAACACCTGGAACCAACTGGCATCGCTGGCCGAACAACTCACCGCCGAGACGCTGGCGGCAGAACTGGAGATTCTCAACCAACCGAACCTCATCAACGAATTGGGCCTGCCCCGTGCAATCCGTCGCGCCCTGGCAGGTGAGGCTGAACTCGCGCGTGCGGCGGTTCGCGTGATGCGTTTCGACTTTCATCTCACGACGGAGGGCTGGCGCATTTCCGAAGTAAACAGCGATGTGCCCGGTGGCTTTACCGAAGCGTCGTTCTTCACGGCATTGATGGGAGAACGCTTTCCTCACACCTGGCCGGCTGGAAATCCTGCTGCAATTTGGGCGGACGCAATCGCCGCTGCGGCTGCGTCGGGCGGTGTGGTCGGGTTGCTCTCGGCGCCTGGCTTCATGGAAGATCACCAGATCATCGCCTGCCTCGCGCGGCAGTTGCGCCAGCGGGGTTGCCAGACGCACCTGGCGAACCCGCGCCAACTGGCGTGGCGCGACGGTTTCGCGCATTTGGAAACGGCGTGGTTTCACGGTCGCCTCGACGCCGTGGTGCGCTTCTACCAGGGTGAATGGCTGGCAAGCCTTCCCGCGCGCTGCGGCTGGAGCAACTTTTTTCGCGGAAGCCGCACGCCGGTCGGCAATCCCGGTTTGGCAGTCATTTCCGAGAGCAAACGCTTTCCGCTGGTGTGGCACCGGCTCATGAACCCGATGACGGCATGGCGCGGACTGCTGCCAGAGAGCCGGGATCCGCGTCAGGCGGCCTGGCAGACAGACGATGGCTGGCTGGTCAAATCGGCCGTGTCAAACACGGGCGACGAGGTGTGCATCCGCGAACTGATGAGTCGGCGCGATTGGCGGCGCGCCCGCTGGGACGTCTGGCTGCACCCCGGCCACTGGGTCGCTCAGCGCCGTTTTGAATCTGTGCCGCTGGAAACTCCGCAGGGTCCGATGCACACCTGCCTCGGCATTCACACCATCAACGGAAGGGCTGCGGGCGTTTACGCGCGTCTCGCGAAGCGGCCGCTGGTGGATTACACAGCCGTCGATGCAGCCGTGCTGGTCACAGAAAATGACGACTGACGAAATTTTTGAAGTATGGGCGCCGGCAGAAGCGCGTTGGTCACCATGGACGAAACCGGTGTTGTTCGCGTGCATGGATCGGGCGCCATGCATGTCGCCGCTGTCAGTGGTTCCGTTCGATACGAATTGGCTTCCGATGGCCGAGGAAAACGTGGCCCTGGTGCTCGACCTGCCGGGCGCCGATGGTGTGGCGGCGGGCTTAACGCTGGCAGAGCGCGGCTATCGCCCCGTGCCGCTCTATAATGCCGTGCCCGGACCGACCTCCAGCCTTGCGACTGCGGCGCTGCCGGGTCCTATCGCGCTGGTGGACGTGGAGCCGATTGCCTGCGCCCTCTGGCACGGCACAGAGCGGTTGCGACAGTTGAGTCTTGTCCGGGAAGCGCCGCCGGTTTTCCTGCTCGATGCCACGCGGCGAGGTGAAGGCCGGTTCGCAGCGCCGGGGCGTTTCGACAATCGCTCCATTTCATTCACGACAGATTTTCCTTCGGCCAACTTCCTGATCGCGCAGGGCGTTCGCCGCGCGGTGCTGGTGCAGGTTGCAGGCGATCAACCGCAACCCGACCTTGCGCACACGCTGCGACGCTGGCAGGAAGGCCGGGTCGGCGTGGACTTAAAGCGACTGGACGTGGCTGGGCCGCCTGTGGGACTGGACGTCCGCAAGCCCTCTGGCTTTGGCGTGCTCTGGCATCGCACATTGCAACTGTTGGGTCTGCGCCGCCACGCGTTGGGCGGTTTCGGCGGGTTCATTCCTCATCCGTCAGCGGGCTGATGCCACCAGCACCCCCTCACCCCATCTCTCTCCCCCATTGGGGGAGAGGGTGCCCGAAGGGCGGTGAGGGGGCCGACCGGTTCACGGGCGCAATGCGCGCACAAAGTTCGGGACGTTTTCTCCCTAGGGAGAGGTCTTCTGGTTTGCTCAGGAACGCGCCAAAACCCAATGCATGGCTTTCTCCGCCAGTTTGTCGAAGGCGGCTACGCACAGTTCGAGGTGCTCTTCCCTGGTGTCCTCGATTTTGTTGTGGCTGATGCCATGCAGGCTTTGGACGAACATCATCACGGCGGGCACGCCGGCGCGCGCGACTTCGGCGGCGTCGTGCAATGGGCCGGACGGGAGGCGATAGGACTTGGCGCATGTTTCACGAATGGCCTCGTTGCACAGCGCGATGAGGTCGGGGTTGAACAGCACCGGCTCGATTTGCCAAAGACGATCCCAGGAGACGTTCACGTTGCCCTCCTTGGCGAAGCGTTCGCTTGCGTCTTTGGCGTCCTTGAGCATCCTGGCAAGAGCTGCCGCGTCGAGGTGGCGCTGGTCAAGCGCAAGGCGGCATTCTTCAACCACGCTGGTGACGATGCCGGGTTTGGTCGTGCATGAGCCGATGGTGCAAACACCGCCGTTACTGCGTTCGGCGATGCGATAAACTTCAGGACTCATCTTCGCCGCGGCAAGGAATGCATCCTTACGGCGGTTCATCGGCGTGCTGCCGGAATGCGCCGCCTGGCCGTGAAAAGTGATCGCATGGCGCTCGACGCCAAAGGTGCCAAGCACCGCCCCCAGCGGCAGATCCAGGTCGAGCAATACCGGGCCTTGCTCGATGTGCAGTTCCAAATACGCGGCGGCGCTCTCAAGTTCCCGGCCACTGTCTTTCACGCGTTCGAAATCGATGCCGATGCCGCGCAACTGGTCGGGCAGGAAAACCCCGTCCTTGTCTTTCAGTCTTCGTGCCTCGTTCATGTCCAGATTGCCAGAGCAGGCGGATGAGCCAAACAAGCTTTTACCGAACCGTGCGCCTTCTTCGTCAGCCCAATCTACGAGGCGGACTGTGACAGGTGGCTTGCTTTTGTACTGCGCGTTGATGCGGCGGAGAACCTCGACGCCCGCGAGCACGTTGAGGGAGCCATCCAACCACCCGCCGTTCGGGACGGAATCCATGTGGCCGCCGATGAGCAAGGCCCTTTTCGATTTACCGCGGAGCGTGAACCACGTGTTTCCGGCCGCGTCGTCGTGAATTTCCACTGGAAGCGCCTCGAGTTTGTCGCGCAGCCACGCGCGGGCAGCAAGCCAGATGGGGGTGAACGCGACGCGCTGCGCGCCATTTTCGTCGGCGGTGAGACTGCGCAGTTTCTTGAGTTCAACGACAGTGCGCTTTGGATTCAGCGACAGGCTCATTTCGTTCGCGCCGGCACGTTCAGCGAAAGCTCGATTTCCTTTGGCCGCCAATGTTTCTTATCGCCACGACACCCCATTTGCGCTTAAATAGACGGCAGTTGGTTGAAAAAGAAAGGTAAAAGCTATGCCCACACTCACGACTTCCGTTGACGGTCTCAAGCTTCCGAATCCCTTCATCGTCGGCTCGGGTCCGCCCGGCACGAACCTGAACGTCATCACCAAGGCGTTTCAGGAAGGCTGGGGCGCGGTCATAGCCAAGACGGTCAGCCTGGACGCCTCGAAGGTGATCAACGTCACGCCGCGCTACGCCAAGTTGCTGGCCAATTCCGGCGAAGTCATCGGTTGGGAGAACATCGAACTTATCAGCGACCGCCCATTCAAACTTTGGATTGATGAGTTCAAGAAGTGCAAAGACCTTTTTCCCGACCGTGTGCTCATTGCGTCGGTGATGGAAGAGTATCGAAAGGACGCGTGGGTTGAAATCATCGAACGCAGCCAGGAGGCCGGGGTGGACGCCTTCGAACTGAACTTCTCCTGCCCGCATGGCCTGCCCGAACGCAAGATGGGCGCGGCCATGGGCGAAAATCCGGGAATCCTCGAGGAAGTCTGCGGTTGGGTGAAAAGCGCCGCCCGGAAACCCGTATGGGCGAAAATGACGCCCAACATCACCCACATCGAAGATCCGAGCCGTGCAGCGTTGCGAGGCGGAGCGACTGGCATCAGCGCCATCAACACCATTCGCAGCGTCATGAGTGTAAACCTCGACACGCTGCGCCCTGAGCCGTCGGTCGAAGGCTACACCACCCCCGGCGGTTATTCCTCAAAAGCGGTGCGTCCGATTGCGCTGCGCATGGTGATGGAGATTGCAACCATGATTGGCAAGGAATTCCCGGGCCGCTCCCTCTCCGGGCTCGGTGGCATCGAGAGCGGCCACGACGCGGCGCAATTCATTCTGCTCGGCGCGGACACCGTGCAGGTCTGCACCGGCGTGATGAAGTTCGGTTATGAATGTGTCAAGCCGATGTGCGACGAACTGCTCGCCTTCATGGCCAGGCATGAGTTCGACACGCTCGCGGATTTCAAAGGTCACAGCCTCCAATATTTCACCAGCCACGCCGACCTGGTGCGCCGTCAGGCCGAACGCAAGGCTGCCCGGAAGGCCGCTGCTGATCCGAAGAAAGTCGTGGCCGCCGACGGCGAGTGGCGCGGCGATTCGTTCGTGCAGCAGTCGGATGCGTTGGCCAAGGCATGAAAAGAAAACATTGGAGCCGAGGGCAACGCCCCACGGCCGTTGAATTAAGCGCGGCACTGGAAAAAAGCGCTGTTGGCGTCCTTATCCCGGTCCCGAAGGGACGCCCGGCGATAGCCCGGCGTTTCAACGTCGGGACCGGCATGCATAGAAAGGCTAAGTCCCAAAGGGACGACTGCGGTGACTGTTTTCACTCGGCATTCGGTTCAGCCGTCCCTTTGGGACTTAGGCCGATCCATTTTGAGCCCGGCGTTAAAACGCCGGGCTATTCTCGAATATCCCTCCGGGATCACGGTCTCGTGAGGCATCTTTGGAGGTTGGAGTCTGGAGCTTTTTGGCTATGAACCAATGCCCTGTCTATCTCGGAGGCGAATGGCGCACGCCCAAAGGCGTCTCCACGACGCCTGTGTATAATCCTTCCACTGGCGACGTGATTGCGGAATGTCCGGCGTGCGGCGCGGCTCTGGTGGACGAGGCCGTGCAGGCGGCTGCGGCGGCGTTTCCGGCGTGGCGCGACACACCAGCGGTAGAACGAGCCCGCGTCCTTTTTCGTTACCGCCAGGTCATCGAGCAGAATTTCGACCGCATCTGCGCCAGTATTTCGCGCGAGCACGGCAAGACATTGGCCGAAGCGCGTGGCAGTTTGTTTCGCGGCATCGAGAACATCGAGTATGCGTGCGGCGTTCCGTCCTTGCTCATGGGCGACACGCTGGAGAACGTCGCGCGGGGTGTGGACTGCGAGACGCTCCTGCAACCGCTCGGCGTTTGCGTCGGCATTACGCCGTTCAACTTTCCGGCCATGGTTCCCCTGTGGATGTTCCCGCTCGCGCTCGCGTGCGGCAACACGTTTGTGCTCAAACCGAGCGAGAAGGTTCCTCTGAGCGCCGTGCTGATCGCTGAGTTGCTCGAACAAGCCGGGTTGCCCAAAGGCGTGCTGAACATCGTCCACGGGGGCCGCGAATGTGTGGATGCGCTGCTGACGCATCCCGAGGTGAAGGCGGTGTCGTTTGTGGGTTCCACACCGATTGCGAAATATATTTACGAAACGGGCACGAAACACGGCAAGCGCGTCCAATCCAATGGCGGCGCGAAGAACTACATCGTCGTGATGCCGGATGCCGATGTTCCCAAGACAGTCGAGGCGCTTTCCACTGCGGCCTTCGGCTGCGCGGGTGAACGTTGCATGGCCGGTTCTACGGCGATTGCCGTCGGTGCGGCGGCGGGCCAATTGCTGCCGACGCTGGCCGAAGCGGCGCGCGCGATCAAGGTTGGCCCCACCGATCGACCGACGCCTCAGCCGGACATGGGGCCGGTCATCACGGCGCAACATCGCGAGCGCGTGTTGAGCCTGGTAGCCAGCGGCGAGAAGGAGGGCGCGAAAGTGATTTGCGATGGCCGCGGCGTGAAGGTGCCCGATGCCCCGCGAGGGTTTTACCTTGGCGCCACCATCGTGGACCAGGTACAGAAAGAAATGACCATCGCGCGCGAAGAGGTCTTCGGCCCGGTGCTCAACGTCATGCGTATGGACGATCTCGATCACGCCATCGAACAAGCGAACCAATCCGCCTATGGCAATGGCGCCGCCATCTTCACCAACTCCGGCAAGGCCGCGCGGGAGTTCAAGCATCGCGTGAAGTGCGGCATGATCGGCGTCAACGTCGGCGTGCCCGCGACCATGGCGATGTTTCCATTTACGGGTTGGAACGAATCGTTCTTCGGCGACCTGCACATCCAGGGGCGCGAAGGCGTGCAGTTCTTTACCCAGCAAAAGGTCGTGAGCACGCGCTGGTTTGGTGAAGGCGTCGGCGATGTGTGGAAGAAATGACGAATGACGAATGACGAATGGAGGTACAGAGCGATTGGGGGATTGTTCGGCCACGGAATCGGCCTGTTGGGAATTTGGGCCGTCAATCGAAGAATTCTCACTGCATGACGGCACCCCTGAGTTGGTTTATGACTTGGAGGAGCGGACGACTCTCTTCGGAGAGCAAATCGTTCTGTTCGCAAAAAAGATTCCGTGGGGCCCGGTGAACAACCGGCTTATTGATCAACTGGTCGGCGCAGGGACGAGTATCGGCGCCAATTATTGTGAAGCCGACGATGGTGTTTCCAAGCCTGACTTCAAGCACCGCGTCGGCATTTGTCGCAAGGAAGCGCGCGAAACAAAGTTCTTTCTCCGTATGGTGGTGACCTCAGAGCCGAAGCTTAAGGCCGAAGCACGCGATCTATGGCGCGAAGCTCATGCCCTCCATCGTATCTTTAGCCGCATCTGGCGAAGCACCAAGCTCTGATTGTCTATGAAGCTGTCGCTGATGCGAATGTCGAATGTCGAATGTCGAATGGATTTTTGGCGGTTCTCCTTCCATTCGTCATTCGTCATTCGTCATTCACCCAATGAGCCTCCTCATAAAGAATGGTGAAATCGTCACGGCGGACTCCCGCTATGTGGCCGACATCTGGTGCGAAGGCGAAACCATTAGCCGCATCGATCGCGACATCACGCCGCCGCCGGGCGCGGAGGTCATCGACGCCAAGGGCAGGTACGTCTTCCCCGGTTTCATCGATCCGCACGTGCACATCTATCTGCCGTTCATGGGCACGTTCTCGAAGGAGACTTACGAGACCGGCAGCAAGGCTGCGCTTGTCGGCGGCACCACGACGCTGATCGAGATGTGTTGCCCGTCGCGAACGGACGATGCGCTCGCTGGCTTTGAGCTTTGGATGTCGCAGGCTATAGGCAAATCCGCGTGCGACTTCACGTTCCACATGGGCGTGGCTAAGTTCGATGACAAAACGGAGAATCAACTACGCGAGATCGTGAAGCGCGGCATCAGCTCGTTCAAAGTTTTTCTTGCTTACAAGGGCGCGTTCGGGATCGACGATACCGAGCTTTACCGCACATTGAAGCTGGCCAAAGAACTCGGTGTCATCGTCACGGCCCATTGTGAGAACGAAACACTCGTCGCCGAGCTTCAGAAGGAATTGCTTGCCGCGGGCAAAACGGATCCTGGCCAACATCACGAGAGCCGCCCGCCCCGCGTTGAAGCTGAGGGCGTGCACCACCTGATGTCCTTTGCCGAGCTTACTGGCGCCGCGACGTATATCGTCCATCTGAGTTGCAAAGAGGCGCTCGATGAAGCCGTGGCTGCGCGCCAACGTGGTGTGAATGTGAGTGTGGAGACGCTCATCCAGTATCTCCTGCTCGACAAGACCTATGCCGAGCGACCGAACTTTGAGGGCGCCAAGTACGTGATGTCACCGCCGCTGCGCGACAAGCGCAACCAGGAAATCCTCTGGACGGGCCTCCGTGACGGCCTCGTCCAAACCGTGGCCACGGACCACTGCCCGTTCGACTTCGCCACGCAAAAGCCGATGGGCAAAGACGATTTCACGAAGATCCCTAACGGAATTCCGTCGCTCGAAGAACGCATCAAGCTGCTTTACACCTGCGGCGTGAAGGCGGGAAGGATCGACTTGCACACCTTCGTGAACGCTGCCAGCACGCAGGTGGCGAAACTTTTTGGGCTGTTCCCGCGCAAGGGAAGCATCCAACCTGGCGCCGATGCGGACCTCGTCGTGTTCGACCCAAACTACCGCGGCACGATCTCGGCGAAGACACAACACATGAACGTGGACTACAGCGTCTTCGAGGGATGGAAGATCGAAGGCCGCCCCAGCATCGTTGCCGTGCGCGGTGAAGTCGCTGCGCGTGATGGAAAGTTTGTTGGCAAGATTGGTCGTGGCCAGTTTCTTAAACGCGAGCCGCGCCATTTTTGATCGATGCCTGCAGGAGCAACTCACGCCGATCCCAAGACCGAAGGAGATCTTATCGAGTTCATCTGGTGGTGGAGACATTGCCGATTTGCTAAACCGCCAGAGCCAGTTAATGCAACGCGTGAATACTTACCCAACGACGCAGAGTGGCGATGGTGGAAAGACGGAATGGAGCAGATCGCGCAGGAATGGGAACTGATCCGCCGATTCCGTCCCGATTTGAACTGGCTGCCATTTTATGACTTGAGTGGATTCGTCGCCCAGAATCTGCGCGTCCGGCTCATACAACTGCGGCTGCGAGCGACCAGGATGATAACGACAACGGTCTCGCCCGCAGGCTGGACCGATCCCGATTCGCATGGGTGGAGATGGAATCTTTGTTGTACCAAGGACGCGTTGCGTCGCGCATTCGCGGCGGGTTTTCTCCCAACTGAACATGAGATTTCCCAGGTGCTTGGTGGCTCGCTGACGGTTGACGATTTGATTGCCCGCCGTGCCAAGCGCAGAAAAGAATCGCCCAGCATCGCCGAGTTTCTCCGCTGGATTGACTCTCAAGCAAAAGGAAGGGCATGGAACTTCCGCGCGATTTAAGCGGCCAGCGCAACCGATCGGTTTCTTGGGCTTGGGTGGAAGTGTTGGACATCGCCCGCTACGTGGCAACGCGCAACAATCAGATGAGAAAGCTGCTGCCAGCCGAGAGGAAGATGAAAACCCTGGCGATTAAAGCTGCCAAGAAGCTCCTGCCGCAATACGCTGCAGCCTTAGATGAGATTTTCCTAATGCCGGGCTTTCCTTGGGGGCGTGCACCTGAACTCATGGCTCGTGAACGAAGAATAATTCTTGGTCGGTGGACGCCAAAGACTAATTGGTAACACATTCCGCCTTCCGACGGGCGTAATCTTCAAGTAAATCCTCAGTCATGAGCGACGAGATTCTCCGCTATACTGACCTTGCCGCCGCCATTCAGTTGGCCAAAGCCAATGGGATGACGACCCGCGAAATTGTGCGCGAACTGACGCGGGGAATGACTTACGCTGACGCTCTCAGGCTAGCGAGGCGCGCCGCTCCCTTGCTGGACATCCGTACTGCGAAATTTATGCGGCTGAGGAAGAACGAATGAGGCTCAAGCCTCGTCGAGCTTGGCGAGAAAGCGGTCGCTGTAGCCGTCTTTGCGCAGTTTGGCGTAGTCCACGCGGCCCTGCTTCTTGAGCATCTTGCGTTTGACGGCTTTCAAAAGCGATCCGGTCGCTCGGTCCAGCAACTCGGCATCACTTTTCGCGGCTTTTGCAGCAGCAGCTTTCACGTCTGTATAGTCCGACAATCCGGCTTCGAATTCAATTCTTAAATTCGCGTACTCCATTTGCCCATTTGCCCGGCTTGCCCTGTGGCCGAGGGAATTGGCGTCCAGCCAGAGCTTGATTTCCCGGTGGAATCTCCAGCTTACTAAGGCCCGTCACCAGTTGCTGGCGATCACGGTTTCACATGATTACGCATAGGGTCAAAGTTTTCCCGTCAAAGGTGCCGCTGCCGAAGACCGAGCAACTGGCATGGAAGCTCGCGGCTATCGCAGCGGATAAAGCACCGGTTCCTCCGGAAGCCGTGGAAATGATTGTCAACCGCCTCATCGACAATGCGGCGGTCGCGATTGCCGCCATCAACCGCGACCCAGTCGCCAATGCCCGCACGCAGGCGCTGGCGCATCCACGTGTGGGCGGTGCGACACTTTTTGGCATGACGTCTGAACAGCGCTTTGAGTGCGAGTGGGCAGCATGGGCCAATGGCGTCGCGGTGCGCGAGCTGGACATGCACGACACGTTCCTGGCGGCAGATTACTCGCATCCCGCGGACAACATCCCGCCATTGCTCGCCGTCGCCCAACAGTGCGATCGCACGGGGGCGGATCTGGTGCGCGCAATCGCTGTGGCCTACGAAATTCAGATAGATCTCGTGCGCGGAATCTGTCTCCACGAATACAAAAAGGATCATATCGCGCACTTGTGCCCGTCTGTCGCCGCCGGTGTGGGCGCGTTGCTGGGGCTGGACGCAGACACGATTTACCAGGCAATTCAGCAGGCCGTGCACGTCGGTTTCTCGACGCGGCAGTCACGCAAAGGTGAAATTTCAGGTTGGAAGGCCTATGCGCCTGCGCACGCTGGCAAGCTCGCCATCGAAGCCGTGGACCGTGCCATGCGGGGCGAGAAAAGTCCCTCACCGATTTACGAAGGGGAGGACAGTGTCATCGCCTGGATGCTTGGCGGACCGAGCGCAAGCTATGAGATCCCGCTGCCTGCACCAGGCGAGCCGTGCCGCGCCATCCTTGACTCCTACACCAAGGAACATTCGGCCGAATACCAGGCGCAGGCGTGGATTGACCTGGCCTTTCGGCTCCGCAAACAGATTCCCGACCTGCGCGCCATTAAGTCAGTGCTGATTCATACGAGCCATCACACCCACACCGTCATCGGCAGCGGAGCGAATGACCCGCAGAAGTACGACCCGTGCGCCAGCCGTGAAACGCTCGACCACAGTCTTATGTTCATCTTCGCGGCCGCGCTGCACACCGGGTTCTGGCATCACGTGAAGAGCTACGCGCCGGAGGTCGTGCGGCATCCTCAGGTCGTCGAGCTTTGGAACAAAATCAAGACCGTCGAAGACGCGGCGTGGACGGCTCGTTACCACGCGACGGGCCCGAATCAGAGGGCTTTCGGGGGGCGCGTCGAAATCACCTTTGCCGATGGGCGCAAACTCACGGACGAAATCGCCGTGGCCGACGCCCATCCGCTCGGCGGGCGGCCATTCGCACGTGCCGACTACGTTCGCAAGTTTCGAATACTCACCGAAGGGTTGATTTCGCTGGCGGAAAGCGACCGGTTCCTCAGTGCGGCGCAACGGCTGCCAGAACTGAAGCCCGCACAACTGGCCGACCTCAACGTCGTTCTGCCCGCCGGACGGCTGGCTTGCGCAGCGCGGGACAATCGTGGCATTTTCTGAAGCCCTGTTTGTGCTGACCATCCTGGACGCTCAAGAAATCCGGTGCGCCGAACGTTTGCTTACTGCCATACCGCGCGATAGAAGCGGTGCATGCCGTTGGTCGCGCCCGGCGCCGGGAAAGTCACCGCGCCACTTTGATTGGTGACGGTGACCGCGAGGTCCGCGCTATTCCAGTTGGGCAACGTGGTCGAAGTCTCGAGGGCGTAGCGGGAGCCTTGCTTGCCGGTCAGGGTCAGTTACACGCCGATCGCGGTAGCGCCGCTTTAAGTCCTCACCCACGCCGCAGCAAACATCCAAAACAGCTAGCCAGTCGTCCCGCTTCCTGAAGCTTGGATCGGCCTTTCATGCCCGGCGAGATGCAGGATAATGCCTCTGGCCCTGCCCAGCATCCCCAGAATCAGAAAGAACACCGAATAAATCATCAAATTCCCTTTTCTTCCGTGGGCAAATGTATGCGGGCCCAGGTAATCCCACGCATAGAGAACCAGGAAAAAATAGCTGATGCCAAGCGCGCCTCTGAAGAAGGTCTTGCGATACCAGGCCTCCGCGCCTTCCAGCAATCCCTTCCTCTGTTCTTTGGTGAAGACATTCGGCGGAATCAGATAGCGTTCGACTGCATATTGGAGAAAGAAAATTGAGGCGATTGCAAGCCCGAGGAAAACATAATCCTCCAAGGCCATCGGTTGGTCCTGAGTTCTCTTGCCAAGGGCGCCGCCCGTTTTGCCAAGGATGATGACGCACGCGAACGCAAGCCAGCCGATAAGAATGTTGAGGAAGCGATTCATAATTTGAATGGTAAGTGCGGACGGACATTGATGCACACCGATAAGATCGACCGACAATAGGAGCGCGGCTGTGTCGTCCTCGACCAGCCGCAGCACGTCCGAATGCCATGGTGCCTCAGGTTTATTCCAACGCTCTATTGAAGCCAAGCTGCTGCGGCTGGTCTTCGACACAGCCGCCCTCCGGGCGCAGTCTCAGGGCCGAAGCGGAGAAGCAATGCGGCTATTGAATCCATGGCGATGTCAGTCGGCCCGAGCAACTCCTTTTTCGCCTCTTGCCCGCTCGCACAGGGCCTGCAACTCCCGCACAACCGGATGGAGACCTGACCAGTACAATCGGAATCGTGGCAGGAAAACAATGCGCTGTCCGAAAGCCGACATCGTGCGGAGACGGATGGTCACCGAAAAATACCTTCGATCGCCGGTACTCTCACTCACATCGCAAACCTCCGGCAGTGGGATGCAAATCTCAGACCAGTAATTTGAAACGTAGAGAGCACGGTCATCGACCTGGACTCGCTTGAGGCGATTCGTGTACCAAACTACCCACGCCGAAATCCCGGCGCAAAAGGCAAGGGACAGACAAAGCTCTCCATAAGACAGGGGCGTGCCGTCTCGGTTTTTGAAGGTGTCCAGGCACTGGACCACTATGACGTAGCAAGTCCCAACAATGAACACAGTGGGAACCACGAATTTCCAGACTAAGGTCAGTGGAGATGAAAGTGAGCGACGCATTTTTGGGTGGTTTTATTTGCGTAGCCTGAAGAAACGGTTGCCGGACGGTGCTGGAATCGTGACCGTCCATTGCGGGCCGACGTGGGCCGTCGCCGGAGCAGTCACATCCGTCCAGAGAATCGCCGACGGCGGCGAGACCAGCGCGGTGGTTTGTTGCAGCACGAAATCGGTGGAGGGAAACGGCCACTTCACCACGACGTTGCCTCCAGGGCGGCTGACTGTCAGCGAGGGCACGGGTTGGGGTGGGCTGGCCGCGACCACGCCCCAGAAACCGCCGCTCAAAGTGTAACCGCCACCCGCCAGTTGCCCGGCATCGGGCTGGCCGATGGTGCCGCTCACCGAGTAAGCGCCGCCGCTGCTACTGCCGCCACCGCCGTCCACAGTGGACCAGTCGATGGCGAGTTGGCCCTGGGTGCTCAATGTCGTCGTGAGCGCGAGAGAGGCCAAGAGAAGTTTTCTTGATTTCGTTTTCACGGTTACATCGTTCTGTTGGTGTGGTTTCAAATGTGAGGATTTCGCGTTTTACCGCAGCGCCAGGTAAAGGACATAGAACCGTTTCGTCGTGCCAGGATTCGGAAGGGTGGCTTGAAAATGGCCGCCGCCCAGATCGGACGCCGCGATGGGCACCTCGGTGAAGGCCGTCCCAAGATCGTCAGTCGAGCGAACTCCGAAGCTCACCCGGCCGGCGTAGGCGGCGGGCCAGGACCAACTCAGGAGCACACTCCCGCCGGGCGTGATGCTCAGGTCGATCGCGGGCGGGGCAGAAAGGAGCGCCGACGCCAGCCTAGAGGCCACGTCACGCGGGTCGGTGCCGTCGAACATCTCTTGTAGATTGCTCACGCCATCGCGGTCGCCATCGCCGAAGGGATCGGTGAGGTTGAAGGCGCATTCCCAACCGTCGGGCAGCAGGTTGCCGTTCGAGTCGGTGTTCGAGGGCGCGGGCACGGTCTGGATTTTGAGCGTGATGACTTCGATACCGCCGCCGGCGCACGGCGCGCCGGGGATGTCCGTATAGCCGGTAACCTCGACTTGGCTCCCGGCCACCAAGTCAAAGGTCTCGGGGAAACGGAACGGCGTGCCTTCGGCGTGAAAGAGACTTTTGAGGGCGAGGCCAAGTGTGGTTTCCAGTGTCGTGCAGCTTTCGGTGAAGGAATCCGTGCGGACGAAGAGCGTCAGGTTGGTCGTGGGGCGGGCTGCGACAGAAGACAGAACCGCTGTCGCGCCAGCCAACGCGCCGGTCGGGGCCGTGAGTTCCGCGGACGAGAGTGCCACGCGGGTGGCGTAGTTCGATTGCAGAAGGCCGCTGTTCAGAAAGCCGCGCAGCACGTCCACCGGCAGCGGGAAAATCGGATAGTTCGTCGCACCCGTCGGGATGTTGTTGCTCGCGCTGCTGAGGCGATAAATCTCCGCCGTGAGTTTGCGCAAGTTCACCACGCCCGGCAGCGTGGCGAGCGCCACGGCATTGGTGATCGTCCGGTAAGCTTGCCGCAACAGGAAGGCGGGTTGGCTGGCGGTGCGCGATTCCAGGGCGAGCAACGCCGACTGGCTCACGTTCGTTCGCCCGGCGTCCGTTGGGCGAAACGGAAAGAGCGTGAGGTTGGTCCCCCAGTTGGTGCCACGAGCGACCAGGATTTGTCCGAGCTTCTGTTCGAGCAACAGGGCCGAGAGCGTGTCGTAAATGCCGAACTGACTGACGACGAGCGGGCGCGTGCTGGCGGCGTTGGTGGCGCGGGCCGCCGTGAGCCACTTGTTGGCCTCACTCGTCAGATCGCCGCCGGTGTAGGTGTCGGCGACCGGGAGCGGCGGCGACAATGGCGGGACTTGAAAGACGCCCACCAGTTCGCGCCCGAGCGGTTCGTTGCTGCCGCGCGGGGCGATGAAGAAATGCGGCTCAGTGGCGGCGACGACCAAGCGATCTGTCGTATCAAGCACGACGTTGCCTGCGAGCGCGACCGGGTCGAGGACGCCACTGAGAAACCGGTTCGTTGCCTGGGCAAACGCCAATAAGCTGCCTTGCAAATCGAAAGCGCGGACCAAGGTACCCACGGCGCTGACGGTTTGGATGGACGTGAAGCCGTCGAGCGGGCGCGGTGTCAGCGCGAGATCGAAGACCGCCTTGCGCTCCACGACGTTGGTGGGCGGACTCCCTTTGGCGGTCGGATTCGTGCCAGCCAGCAGTTCGTCCAGGTCGGGATAGCCATCGCCGTCGGAGTCGGTGCCGCTGCGGAGCGGATCGAGGCCGTTCGCGCTCTCGACGAAATCCGGCACGCCATCGCCGTCCGAATCGAGCTGGCCCGGCGACAGGGTGAAGGAATACGCCGCGTTCTTGATGCGCGACTTGGCGTCGCCACCAACGGGTTTGGCGTAATAGGAGACGGTAGTGTTCTTGAAGAGGAAGAAAGGCGTGGGCAGTGGATTGGCGTAAGGCGTCCACGGGGCCGATGGGTTCAGGCGATAAAAAATCTGGTGGGCAGGATTGCCGGCTGTGAATTTGATCTGGACGCCTTTTTTGTAGAGGCCGGGCGCGGGCGAGATGGTGACATCGGCGATTTCGTCGCCGTTGGCCGGGCCGTAGTTGAACAGCGAGATCTGCTCGCGGTACTGGTTGACCAGCCCAAACATCGCCAGCGCCGGGGCCGCGCCGATGAGGGTGGTCGTGCGATTGCGCAAGCCTTGGCTGCCGCCGAGGAACGATTCGGACGCCACCGACACTTCCCCAGGCGTGGGCAATGGCGTCAGCATCTGCGCCGACCAATCGCCGGCGTTGAGGGAGCGCAGCAGGTTCAGGCTCGGCGCGACGAACGGCTCTTGCGCGAAAAGGAAGACGTTGGCCGGCGCGGTCAGCGGGTGGAGGGACGGCAGGCTGCCGCTGGCACCGGGGGTGTAGCTCGAACCGTTGAAGTTGTAGGCCTGGAAAAACGTGGAAGTGCGTGAGCCGTTGCGGCCCGAGTAGAGGACAAAGTTGTTTCCGCCCGACACGCCCGCGCCGGTAAACAGTTCGCCGGACTGCGCGGTGAATTCTTGGACCAACGCCGGTGCCGCGCTTCCGTTGAAGTTATAGACCCGCGCCCGTTCGCCCTGGCCGAACAGGATCAGCAGCTTGGTGTTCGCCGCGCCAGGCAGCGTGAGGACTTGGGAAATGGCCAGGCCGAGATGGAACGAAGCGCCCGCGCCAAATTGCAGCGTGCCCGCGACTTCCTGCACCGGACGCAGCAGCAGGTTCGACTGGCCGGGCGCGTAGAATAAAAACTGGCTGTTGGTCGAGCCGTCGAAGTTGGCGAAGACGCTGGCTGAACCGCCGGGCAGACCGCTGACCGCCGCCGCCTGCACCAGCGCGCCGCCGGTCAGGTCGTAGGCGACAAACGTATCAGTGGCGTTGCTGATAATTAACCCGGCCATCGGGGCGCGTCCCGACTGCAAGACCACGCGATTGCCCCGGGTGAACAACTGGGCGCTGCTCAACGCGCCGGGCAGACTCGTGAAGGGCGCGCCGTCATTGCGCATCAAGCCCAACTGGCTGGGGAGCGGGGCGCCGTTGAAGCTAGTGGCCACGAGCAAGTCGTCGAGCAGCGGCGTGTTGCCGGCTCCGCCCACGTCCATCGCCACCACGAGGTTCGGCCCAATCGACGATGGGAACGCGGACACCGGCAGGCCGGCGACCGTGGCGCTGCTCGCGTCGAGAATGTTCACGCGGTTGGCATCCGGCGCGGTGAAGGCGAGCGCGTCGCGGTTGGTCGCGAGCAAATGGCCCACCGAGAAACCCGTGACGTTCTCCACGCCGCTGGCGCGAGGCTTGACCCAGGTGTGGTTGCCGGCGGTGAGTTGGTAGCCGAGCCGGTAATCGCCGGAAGCTTTATCGACGATGACGAAGTCCTCGCGGCCATCGCCGTCGAAATCGCCCGTGGTGTAGAACTCCCGCTCGCTTTCGTAAACGAACGGCGCGGCTGAGAGCGCCGTCAGCGGCAGCAGCGCGAGCGTGAAGAGGAAGAACTGCCAAAGATGGCGGGGCGAGCGCCTGGGCTTCGGCTGGAGCGCGGACGGTCCCCGTCCGCAGCACGTCGATTCAAGCAAGGCTGCGGGAAGGCGTCCCGATCGGACGGCATTCCGGGCTGCTGCGGACGGGGACCGTCCGCGCTCCGGCTGGGTTTGCGGTTGAGTGTTCATGGCGTGATCTCCACTTCGGCGGTTGGGATGACTTGGGCGATCTCGTGGTTCGAAGCGAACCGGACGAGGAGATATTTGTATTTGGCTCCGATGACCACGGGTTGCGTGTCCAACAGATAAATCTCCAATGGATCAGTTGGAACAGTTGATCCACCCGGACGACTCAAAGCGACAAACGGATCGTGAATGATGATGCCGGCGGCGCCCCCGCTGCCGAACCGTTCGTAGGCGATCTGTTCCATCAACGGGCTGACTTGGATGATGTCGCCAGAGACGCGCGGGTAAGCGGTGCTTGGTACCTGGCAGCGATACATCACGATGGGAAACACCGAGTCGCCCGAGGTGACGTTGGTGTAGAGGAAACGCATCGGGTCATCGGTGTTGCCGTTAAGCGTGCGGCTGGTGTCGGCCGATTCGGGGTTCCAATTGGCGTGGAAAAAACTTCCAATCCGCACTCCAACGCCGTTCACGCTGCCGGACAGCAGCACCGGATGAATGCCGTGGATGCCGTTCGTGAAAGAATTGGTAACGCCCGGCAACCCGCGCTGCGGCCACGGCACTTGCGGTCCGGCCAACGGCGGTGGCGGGGGAGTCCACAGGAACTGCTCAAAATTGCTCCATTCGCCAACCTTCCCGCCTGCGTCCACGGCGCGAATGAACACGGTGTAAGTGACGCCGCGCTGGATGTTGACGTTGAGGGAAAACACGCCGTTGCTCCCGAAGTTCGGCCCGACCCGCGGCGTGCGGCGCTGCGCAACGTCATAGAACGTGTTGATCTTGCCGCCTTCGATCAGAATGTGTGTGTTCGGCTTCAGCTCCAGGTCTGGCGAGAGGTCGGACGAAAAGTTGGCGGGTAAAGCAACGCGCACCGCAGTTTCGCCGAGCGTGGCGACGATGCCGAGTTCAAACCGCTCCACCCCGTGCGGCGCGCAGAACCAGCGCAGGCTCATCATCGGGGCGGCTTCGGCGCCGACGCGGGCTGGCCGCGACAGCATGGGGATGGGCAAAGGCAGGGTGCCTTTCATCGAGAGGCACCGGAAGTTCGTGAGCGCGCTGGCATTGCCGTGTTCGTCGAAGGCTTGCGCGTAGTAGCAGTGCTTTGCGGCGTAAACCGGCAGCGCGCAATCTTTGCTCATGATAATCGAATCGAAATCCGTGTTCGTGACCCCTTGCTTGATCATCGTCAGCGGCCCGTCGTCGATGCGCCGGTAGAGTTTCCATTCTTTGGCCGGCGCTTTGAGGGTCAGGGTGAAGGGCGGACAGATCGGCTCCGTGGCACCCGGCGGCAGCGGATCGTGCTCGTCGCAGTTGCCGTCGAAGAAGGTCGCGGTGTGGGCGAAAAACAAAACTTCACGGACCCGTGAGGCGCTAACGCCGACCTCAGGCGCCAGGGCGTAGGTCGTGGTTTTGCCGTCGGTCGAACCCACGCGGCAGAGGAATTGAATACAGTTCCCTTGGAAGGCCGTGCGCAGGACGGAATAATCCACCGAGACGGCGCTGGAGCTGTCGCCGGAAAAATATCTTCGCCCGAGGAAGTTGCCGGAGTTCGTGTCGCAATAATAAAAGTCGGCCCAGGCGATGCCGGCATCTGAACGGTAACAGGTGAGCCGGAAGAAATAATAATTCGGGTCCAGCGGTGGGCTGGGCAGGTCTTGGTCTTGCGCACCCAAGTATCGCACCTCGGGCCGCGTGCAGGTGTTGCTGATCGTGACGGTCGGGGCGGGCGGGCCGGCGCGCTGGCGCAAGACGCCCCAGGCCGGCGCGCTGTTGCCGGAGAGATTCATGGGGAGACAGGCGCCATTGTCCGCCCGCACCGAATACCAAAACGTGCGGCTCGCGTCCGCCGGCATCTGCGGCGCGCCGGGGCCATTGTCGAGATACTCCAGCGTCGCCTGGCCGGGCGCGTGCCGAATCGGCCCCGCGATCAGGTTCAGCGCGGGATTGCCCTCGGACGCCTGCATCTCGCTTGGGCTGGACCAACGATAGACGAAGTAGTTGGACGTGGCCTCGGGCGGCGCGTTGGTGTTTTGCAGCCAGGTCAGTTTGAGAAGCTGCCGCGGCCCGCCGACGGCGTTGGTGTAGTCGTTCACCACCTTCAAGCCTTTCGGCGCGAAAGGCGGCAACCGGTCGCAAACCGTCACCAGCGCGCTGGCCATTGAGACAGCGCCGTCGCGTCCCAGCACGTCGCGCGCGGTGACGAAATAATAATACTGGCTGCCTTTCACGAACGGCTGGCCGCCGGGCTGAAACTGATCGTTGTCGTCGGCGAAGAAATAAGAATTCGTGTCGGGGCCGAAGCCGGGAGCGAACCCGGGCACGAAGCGGGGATCGAAATCCTTGTTCTTGAGCACCGGGGGAGTGTTGAGCCGTTTCACGTTCGCATTGGTGCCGGCGAGGGTGATCAGGACGGTGTTGGAAGGCGGTGTGGCGACGTAGCTGTTGGCCTCCGCATAGCTTCGGGTCATGCGATAGAGGTTGAAGCCGTAGTTGAGCACGGCGTAGTGCAACAAATTCGTCGGCAAGGCCCAGCGCAGCTTCACGTTCAAATGGCCCTTGGGATTGACCTCCGGAACCGCCACCGGGCGGTCGGGCGCGGGCAGCACCACCGGCAAGTGGCTCGCCACGGTGACGCGCCCGATCACGCCGATGTCCTGCGCCTTGAGGAAATCGTATTCGCGAAGTTCAAACGTGGTCAGGCCCGGCGCGGACAGCAGTTCCGCGTGGGCCAGGCCAAGGCAGGAACTGACTCCGGGATGGAGCCTCGCGAGCAAGAGCAGGTTGCCATAATGCTCCGGGTCAGTGCCGATACCACGGATGATGACGGAAAGTTTTTCGCCGACGCTCATCGCGCCGCGCGTGGTGGGGGAGAGCAGGTTTTGGAACAGATTGGTCAGCGCGTGATCCAGTTCGTTCAAGTTGCCGCCCAGGTTGGCGGCGCGGTTCAAGAGGGCCGTGATGGTGTCCGGATCCGTCTGGAGAGTGACGATGGCTTTGCGTTGGTAGGAGGCGAGGCTGGCCGCGTCGCCGCTTTTGGCGTACACCGCCACTTTCTTCCCGCGCAGCAAATCCGGTGCGGAGCCTTGCCAAAGGATGTAGGCCCACGGACGACCCGCGCCATCAAGCCGCGTGGTGCCGGCGGCGAAGACCATGTTTTGCAGACCGTCCTGGGCGCGGAGCAGCACAGCGGAGACGAAGAAAGCGAGGAGCAGGAGGAAGAGAATTTGCCCGTGGCCTCGACTTCTTGAATCCCAACGGGATTCCGTAACAAAGCCCAGGGTTGCGAGGGACGAGCTACCCTGGGTTGTGCAGACCAGAGAACCCCAACCCCAACGGGGACCCCAACGGGGGAATGGCGCTTAATTAGCATGACGTTTTTGTGCAATGCTCCTGCGGTCGCTGCGAGAGGGTCGGTCTTTTTGCTGATGGCGAGGGTGTGTGAGCTTTTGATATTTGGAGATGTGTTTGA